>ERZ889078.1372-NODE-1372-length-19467-cov-41.987894_pt1 | contig 19467 bp, 19 predicted proteins | sample MGYA00521266_ERZ889078 | MGnify/ENA primary metagenome ERZ889078 (study PRJEB32303, sample SAMEA104408618) | aquatic metagenome | biome: Brackish water; feature: Pelagic; material: water | place: Baltic Sea | collected 2014-06-16T06:34:00 | depth 76,534 m ...
CGAACTAGGTGAAGGTCAAAAAGGCCCTCAAGCTGAAAACGTAACTCCACTTTAGAACTTACACACTCCTTTTACAGGCTTTTATGCCTGTAAATTTTAAACCTCTCTCAAAAACTTTATCCGATCAAAAACACTTCTAAATTATTTGAGGAAACTCTATGAAAATAAAACTTACAATTTTTTACATATAATGAATATTACTACTCCCGAAGAATTAATGAGAAGTCGATACGATGCTTTTTCACGTGAAGATTGGAAATATATTGCTGATACTTCTCTTCACCAAACTGTGGAAGAACTTTCTTCTTCCCCTCATATCACATGGCTCAAATTAGATGTGCTCCAAACTTACGATAATATCGTGGAGTTTAAAGCCTACTACAAAGTGAATAAAACCATTGAAGTGCTTCATGAAAAAAGTACTTTTGTCTTGAGCGATAATGCTTGGAAATATCAAGACGGCGAACTCTATCCTTCGCAAATATTAAGCAATGAACCTTGTCCTTGTGGAAGTGCTAAAAAATATAAAAAATGTTGTAAATAGGAACAATCAGCAAGTAGAAGAAAAATTTGAGTAACTATAGAGCTTTTAAAAATACAAAACTTGTTTTCTCAAACCCATAGGATTCATAAAATCTATGGGCTTGTGCTCTTTTAAATCCAGAAGATAAGACTATATTTTCACACATCCCAATTTTTGCAAAATCAACTAAATACTCTAACATCATTTTCCCATATCCTTGTGAACGATACTTTGCATCAGTGACTAGCTCAAATACAAATAAATGTCTCTTGTGATATAGGTTAGTTTGGATAGCAAGACCTGCATATGTGATTAATACTTCACCATCCATAATGCCTATCATTTTATAATCCATATATTTCATATCATAAATTAAATCTTCAAATTCTTTATATGACAAACTACTACGAAGTTGCTTAATGACGTCATAAACCATATAAAGCTCTTTTAAATCTAATTCTCTTATCTGCATTTGAGCATTTTATAATAAGTTTGCTACAATTCCAAGAATTATATTTAAATTAGGAATTATCATGGCAACGAAGAACTTTGAAGTAATTATTGTAGGAGCTGGTATTTCAGGATGTGCCCTAGCTTATACTTTAGCAAGATATACAAATGTAAAGTCTATCGCACTTATAGAAAAATACGAAGACGTATCTACTTTAAATTCAAAGGGGACAAGTAATTCACAAACTATTCATGCCGGTGATATAGAAACAAACTATACTCTGGAAAAAGCTTCAGTTACAAAAAGAACTGCAAAGATGATTGAACGCTATTGTCTAGGTCACCACCTTCAAAATGATGTAATATATTCTCATCAAAAGATGGCTCTAGGTGTTGGAGAAAAAGAGGTTGAATTTTTACTTCACCGATATGAAGAGTTTTATCAACTTTTTCCCTACCTAGAAGTATGGAACAAAGAGAAGTTAAAAGAGATTGAGCCTCGTCTAGTGTATGATAAAGATGGAAATGAAAGACCTGAAGAGATAGTTGGTGTTGGTACTCGTGACCAATGGACAACAGTGGACTTTCAAAAATTATCAAAACATTTTATAGAGCAAATCGAGAAAGAAGATGTTTCATTTGAACTCTTTTTAAATAGTGAAGTTAAAGACATTGAGAAATCTGCTAAACGTGGATATATTGTAAAAACACTAAAAGGTAATTTTTATGCTGACTTTGTAGCAACTGATGCAGGAGCTCACTCACTTTTCTTAGCGCATCGTATGGGCTTTGGACATAACCTTGGATGTTTACCAGTAGCTGGAAGTTTTTACATGACGCAACAAAAACTTTTAAATGGTAAAGTGTACATGATTCAAAATCCAAAACTGCCATTTGCTGCACTTCATGGAGATCCGGATATTTTAGCTGATGGTAATACTCGATTTGGTCCAACTGCTTTGGTTATGCCCTACTTAGAACGTTTCAAGCCAGGAACATATATGGATTTTTGGAAAACTCTTAGGTTTGATACAAATATAGTTAAAGCACTTTGGAAACTTCTTAAAGAGAGTGATATTCGTAATTATCTACTAACAAACTTTTTATATGAGATACCTGTTTTAAATAAATATTTGTTTTTAAAAGCTGCTAAAAAAATTGTACCAGGGCTTAAAATGGAAGAATTTGAATATGCCAAAGGTTTTGGCGGTGTTCGTCCACAGGTACTAGATAAAGACAAGCAAAAACTCATGCTAGGTGAAGCCTCTATCTTTACTGGAGAGGGTTTAATTTTTAACATGACACCATCTCCAGGTGCTACATCTTGTCTTGGTAATGCTGAGCGTGATGTAAAATATATCTGTCATTACTTAGGCAAAGAGTTTGATCAAGAACATTTTAATGATGAGCTTACTGAAGGTGAGTACTGTTTATTACCAGAGCCGATAGCATCACAAAAAGCAGTTGTAAACCTTATCCGTGCTGAAATTGCCCGTACACATGAAAAATATATGGAATCAACAGTACATGGAAAACCAGATGATGAATTTTGGAAAACACCACATTCAAAAATAAAATAATCAAGCATTAGACACCTTAATGCCACTTTTAACGTAAAAAAATTCTATAAGGACTTAGTTAGCTAAAAACGTGATACAAATTTAAGTTTTCTATGTTAGTATTATTAAATAAAATAATATATGTGAGGGTGTTGGTATGAATTTTAAAAGTATTAAAATCAGAATGGGCTTGTTAATTGTTATTGCAATGATGGTTTTAGGATTTGGTGTTGCTTTTTGGGCTGCAAAGAGTGCAAAAGATGAGATACTAAATACCAGAATGGAACAAATGAGTTCCATCAAAATTTCTAAAATACAGCACTTAAAAGACTATTTTAGAGAGATCCAAGGTATCATGGAAGCAAAAACTTCCACAAACAAAACTTCACGACTTTTATGGGCACTAGATGAAGGCTTTGAAGGCTTTGAAGATTTAAATATTGACCTTAATGAAGCTAAAACTGCATTACTAAAATATTATGAAAAAGAATATCTTCCGCTTGTGGATTATTCCATACCAAACACACCTCCAAAAAGAGCCTTAGAAGAGTATCTTCCAACTACAACTGCTGGTATAATAGCTCAGTACCTGTATATCTCACAAAACTCAGAAAAATTTGGCGAAAAACATAAGTTTATATCCAATACAAAATATAAAGGCTCTTATTCTGACACTCACTTACAAGAGCACTTAAGTCTTATAACAATGCTGGAAAAATTTGGCAAAGAAGATGTATATATTACAAACACCGATGGTACAATTATTTACAGTATTTACAAAAATTGTGACTTTGGTACGAATCTTCAGAATGGTCCATATAAGGACAGTGGACTTGGAAGAGTTTTTAGAAAAACTAAAGAACTCAAACCTGGTGAAGTAGCTGTTGAGGACATCTCCAACTATGAGCCAAGTTTAAACAAAAAAGTGGCATTTATGGCTATGCCTATCTACTTTAAAAATGACTTTGAGGGTTCTATAATTTTTCAATTTCCACTAGACAAAGTAGATGAAATTATGAACTTTAACAACGAATATGACAAAGTTGGCCTTGGAAAAACAGGTGAAGCTTACTTGGTGGGTTCTGATTTCATCATGAGAAGTAATTCCAGATTCCACAAAGATATACAAGATGCAAATGTGCAACACAATCACACAACAGCAGGATATTTTAAAGCAGACACATTCGCTACACGAGCTGCATTAGATTTAAAAGATGAGACCTCTGTTTCTATTGACTATACTGGAAATGAGGTTATAACATCGTATGCCCCACTAGAAATATATGGTGAAAAATGGGGAATTGTAATTAAAATTGATACGGATGAAGCCTTATTGGGAGCAAGTGAAAAATTTATAGTCACTATTATTGGAACAATTATATTAATTATACTCATAGTTATAATTTCTTTAGTCTCTATTCAAAAGCTCATTATGTCTAAACTGGCGTCACTGGAAGACACCACTCATGATTTAGCCAAAGGTGATGGAGATTTAACGGCACGGATTATTGTCCCTAAAGGTGATGAGATTTCGGCTATCGCTGAAAATATTAATGAGTTTATAGAAAAAGTTCGCATTACGGTTGCTAAGGCTACAAGTACTTCTTCAGAAAACCTTACAATAGCTAAAACAATGCTAGAATCTTCTCAAGTGATGCAATCAAAAGCAGATAAAGAACGTTCTATCGTCCATGCTGTGTGTGACGAAGGAAGAGAAGTACAAAATGTACTTAACTCTTCTATAGAACAAGCTAAAGAAACCAAAGAAAATATAAACAATACAGGCGAAACACTTAAAAATGTAAACACGCAAATCATTAAATTGGCAAATGAAATAGAAAAAAGTTCTCAAGATGAATTAGAACTTTCCCATAAGCTAGAGCAATTAAGCCATGATGCTTCGCAAGTAAAAGATGTTTTAAATGTTATATCTGATATTGCTGATCAAACAAATCTTCTTGCCCTTAATGCTGCAATTGAAGCTGCTCGTGCAGGTGAACATGGTCGTGGTTTTGCAGTTGTTGCTGATGAAGTGCGTAAACTTGCAGAACGTACACAAAAATCACTCTCAGAGATCAATAGTACTATCAGTGTCATTGTACAATCAATCAATGATGCAAGTGAACATATGTCAAAAAATGCTAAAACCATTGAAAGACTCTCTAGAAATGCCAACCAAACTGAAAGCGACATCAACAATAGTGTCTCAGCAATTGAACTCTCAATTTCTCAAGTAGATGAAACAGTTGATGGCTACATAAAGAACTCAAAAACGATAGAATCTATGGTAGGAAAAGTCTCAAAAATAGAACATATTACAAGTGAGAACAAAGAAACAATTGCAAGTATTTCGCAAGCTTCTTCAAAACTCAATGGTATGTCAACTGAATTAAATGACTTGCTTATGGGTTACAAAACCGAAAAAAGAGCACACCCTCGAGACTAGTAAGCATATATAATTAGTCTTTAAACAACTCTTAGATATACTTCCAAAAATTAATCTAAGAGAATAATTCATGCTAACAGTACAAAACTTAATAATGAGATACGGAAATAGAGTTCTATTTCAAGATATCAACCTAAAACTTGATCGTCACAAACGCTACGGACTTATCGGCGCTAATGGCGCGGGTAAAACAACTTTTTTAAATATCCTCTCCGGTAAAATTAATGAATATGAAGGTGAAATCATCATCCCAAAAGCCAATAAAGTTGGTGTTCTAGGACAAAATCAATTTGAATATGAAAATTTTACAATTGCCGATACTGTTCTTTATGGAAATAAAAGACTCTATGATGCTATAAAAGAAAAAGAAGATCTTTATGCAAATGGAGACTTTGAAGATGATGCAGTGAACAATCGTTTAGCTGATCTTGAAGTTATTTGTGTTGAAGAAGACCCAACATATGAGTATGATGTAAATATTAGTAAAATTCTAGCAAACGTTGGTATACCTGTTGAAGAGCATAACCAACTTATGTCTACTCTTGATTCTGCTGACAAATTCAAAGTTTTATTAGCACAAGTTTTATACCCTAAACCGGATATTTTATTTCTCGATGAGCCTACAAATAATCAAGATATTGAAACTATTTCTTGGTTAGAAAATGAGCTACAACGTCATGAAGGTACTATGGTAGTAATTTCACACGATAGACACTTTCTTAATGCTGTAGTAACAAATATCTTAGATGTTGATTATCAAAAAATTCGTCAGTTTACCGGTAACTATGATGATTGGTACATTGCAGCAAATGTAATTGCAAAACAAATGGAACTTGATAATTCTAAGAAGCTAAAAGAAAAAGATGAACTCGAAGCATTCGTACGTCGTTTTAGCGCAAATGCATCTAAAGCAAAACAAGCTACATCACGTCAGAAAAAGCTTGATAAGCTAGAAATCGAAGATATAAAACCATCATCTCGTCGTGATCCAAGTATAGTTTTCAAAGCAAAACGTAGTATGGGTGATGAAGCTCTAGAAATTCATAATATCTCTCATTCTTATGGATATAATGAAGTTTTAAAAGATATTACCCTTAAATTTGAACCAGGTGAGAAAGTTGCTCTGATTGGTGGCAACGGTGTTGGAAAGACTACCCTTTTAAAAATTATTATGGAAGAGATCAAAGCAAATAGTGGTGAAGTGAAATGGGGTGCTACAATTGAGAACTCTTATTTTCCACAAGACACTGCAGATATCATAAAAGGCGATGGTACTCTTTATGATTGGTTAAGAGCATTTGACCCTAAGCGTGACATTGCAGAGATAAGAAACTGTCTTGGTCGTATGCTGTTTAATGGTGAACAACAAGAAAAAGGTGTAAAAAGTATCTCTGGTGGTGAAAAACATAGAATGATGCTTTCTAAAATGATGCTAGAGGGTGGAAACTTTTTAGTGCTAGATGAACCATCAAATCATCTTGACCTTGAAGCTATCGTTGCACTCGGTGAAGGACTCTTAGAGTTTAAAGGGAATGTTATCTGTGTATCTCATGACCGTGAGCTACTTGATGCATTCGCAGGTCGCATTATTGAGCTTCGTGAAGATGGAACATTTGTTGACTTTAAAGGTTCTTATGAAGAGTTTGCAGAAGCTAAAGCAAACGGTCACATTTAATGCCAAAATATAAAAAATTTTTAGGTCTTGGTATCGCTGGAAACTTTGCTCTACACCTTGAGCAAGCTGGCGAACTAGAAGACTTTAAAGATATAATGACAGAGGATGAAGCTGCACCAAAAGGGATGTTTCCTTTTTATCTTCCTCATCTTACTTCTGCAAATACAATGCTCAACACTTATCCATTATCATCTACTTACATTAGACTTCCACAAGAAGATGTGAATGTTCAAGCAGAACCAGAAGTTGGCTTAATTTGTAAGCTAGAGTATACTGCAGGAAAACTCTCTTGTATAACTCCTACCTACTTCGGTGCGTACAATGACTGTTCTATTCGCGTAGCTGGTGCGAATAAAATTAGTGATAAAAAAAACTGGGGTAAAGACTCCAAAGGCTTCTCAAACACTCTTTTTAAAATAGATAAGTTTGAAGATGGTGGCATTATGGATCAATACTCTATAGCTTCATTTTTACGCCGTAATGGTAAGATCCATACATACGGTGAAAACGTAGAACTAAGTGGATATAGTTACTTCTATGAAAAACTAACCGACTGGATGTTAAATCAACTTATAACACAAGAAGATTTTGGTCCATTAGAAGAGATACAAAAATATATACTAGCTTGTGATAATCCAGAACAAGCTATCATAAGTATAGGTGCTACTCGTTATACAGAATTTGGCGAAAAAACATTTTTACAAGCTAAGGATGAAGTCATCGTGATAGTGTATAACCATGATAAAATTCCCCACAATCAAGTAATGACCTCAGTGAAAAAAAATTCATACAATAACCCTCTTATGAGTGTACTTGCACAAAAAGTGATCTAAATGAAAACAGGTATTTATGAACACTATAAAGGTTCTAAGTACCAAGTAATCGATACTGTTACACATAGTGAGACTGAAGAACTGATGGTTTTGTATCGCACAATGTATGGAGCTAAAGATTTATGGGTACGCCCTTTTAGTATGTTCTGTGAAAATATAACTATTGATTCAAAAACAGTTCCAAGATTTAAATATATTGGTGAAGAAGATGAGTAGAGGTAAGAAACTCGATTTGTTTATCGGTGCAGATATTGATGATGGCTGGAAAGAAGTACAAAGCCCTCAAATAAGTATAGTATCTGATGAAATTTTAGTGCCCGAAAAACACTTCTTACATTTTAAAAAAGAAAAGCGAAGAGGAAAAACTGTTACCCTTGTCGGTCCTTTTCAAGTCCCAAAAAATGATGCTGAGGCGATACTCAAAACACTTAAAAAAAAGTTAGGATGCGGCGGAAAATACAGTGAGTCTTTTATGGAGTTTCAAGGCGAGCTAAAAGATAAACTCAAAGAACTTCTTTTAGAAGAAAAATTTCGATTTAAAAAATAGTATCTAGTCTATTTTACTAAGCTGTTAGGTCGCCTTCTTCCTCTTCTTCTACTTGCATAGCTTTAGATTCACTCACATTTGTAGTAATAATATACCTATCTCGTCCTGTTTCTTTTGCTTCATATAACATCTCATCTGCACGAGAAATTAAGATATCTTCATTAAGTGCATCATCTGCTATACAACACACAACACCTATAGATATAGTTAAAAAATTATTTACAGCAGAACCCTTATGTTCTAATTTTTCTTCTCTTATGGCATCACAAAGTTCTCTAGCTAATTTTGCACTATTTGATTCATCAGTTTGAGTTAGCAGAACTCCAAATTCTTCACCACCAAGCCTAAAAACAAAATCACTTGGACGTCTTAAAGTTTCGCTCAAGACCTTTGCTACAACTTTAAGGGCATTATCACCTTCTATGTGTCCATAAGTGTCATTGTATTGTTTAAAGTAATCAATATCCAGCATCATAAATGTAATATGACTATGTGTACGCCTAGCACGTTTTAGTTCTCTTTCATACACAAGATTGAAGTATCTCCTATTATGCATGGATGTTAAGGAATCTGTATAGGAGACATTTTCAAGTTTTTTATTTAGCTTTTTAAGCTTTTGTGTAGCTATTTCAAGACGTGTTTGATCGCTTTGTATGCTGGCAAATACTGAATAAGAAATAAGAAGTACTGCGAGTATAATAAGTCCTAGCATAATTCCTAGTTTATATACAGCTCCATCATATAGACTCAAAAATTTCTTTCTTTCATAACGAGCCATACTCACTTCATAGCTAATAAGTTTTTGCACTACATTATGTATATGGGAGACATATTTTTCCAAAGAAGCAATCGAAATAGCACTCATATCTTGAGAGTCTCTTGATGCACGAAGTAGTTTAAGAAAGTATCGATTTACCACTTGTATTTCCAAGGCCACATACTCAACATATTGCAATTCTTCATCTCTTTTAAAGTGCGATTCGTATGTTTGCCATAGTTCATTAATTTTATTTAGGGAATGTTCTAGCTCATTTGATGTTTGAGAACTACTAGCCTCTCCACGTTTAGCTTTATATAAACTAGAGGCTAAACCCTTATGATATGTTTGGAGCATTTCATTAAGTTCAGTTACTGGAACAAGGGAACCAAAATAGAGTGCATCAAGATTTTTTTTCATAGAATTTATATTGATAGCACCTATAATACCTATCGAAAAAAGTCCAATTGTAATGAGTATAAACAAAAAAAACAATTTGCTTCTTAATTTTAATGCCTCTATAAACTGCATACGACTCCCTTTCATTTATTAGAAAATATAAAGCATCATTCATACCATTTAGAATGTATTTATAATATTATATGTTAAAATTACTCTAAGATAAAAAAATTAGGCAACTTGCAATGAAAATTACACTTATTTGTGAAAATTTATATGGATAATATATTAAAATATATTGGTAAGTTAAATTTTTTTAAATCACTGGATACAAAAGACTTAGAAATAGTATCTAGTATGTCCATTATTACAAAGCATCCAAAAAACTCTATTTTATACTATGAAAACGACACCCATAATAAACTCTTTTTTCTTGTTTATGGATTACTTAAAATTTATAAAGTTGATAAATTTGATAATGAAATTTTTTTATATCATATTTATGAAAATTCTCTTATATCAGAGCTCACAACAATAGATAGCAATACTATTCACTGTTTTTCAAATGCAGAGCTTTTAGAAGAAAGTATTATTTTAGAAGTTGACTTTCTACATTTAAAAGAGCAGTTTCTTTCTAAGAATATACTTAATAATGAATTTATAAATGAGATACTTTTAAAAACACATCAACTCCACTGTGTCGTAAACCGTGAACTTGTTTTTGATGCTACTTCAAAAGTTGCATATATGCTTAGTGATGATTTAAAAATGTTTAATAGATTAAAAAGACAAGAAGTTTCCTTTATGCTCCATATACAACCTGAAACTTTGTCTCGTGTATTGAAAAAACTAAAAAGAGCTGAGATAATAAATATAGAGAATTCAGATATTGTTATCAAAAATAAAGATGCTCTCAAAAAAATATATATGGGTGAATAAATGATGCAAATCACAAATAAAATAAGTACGAAAATAAAAATTATCGGTGCCTTTTTAGTTACTTTAATGCTAAGTACAATTAGTATAACAATATACCTCAATCAACAAAATGTGAAAGATGCCCTCATCATAAACATAGCTGGAAAACAAAGAATGTTAACACAAAAAATTTCAAAAAACATTTTTTACATTAACTATAATTCTAATAAAGATTTTTATGAGCTCAATGAGGCAACACAAGAATTTATTGATGGTTTAAATATTCTCAAACATGGAAATACTGATAAAAAAATATTTGCAGCTCCAACTTCAAAAATCAAAAATCAGATTTTAGAGATAGATATTTTGTGGAATGCTTTTTATGAAGATATCCAAAACTTTAAAATTGCAACTAATTCAAATGAAACAGCTAAAGATGAAAAACTTCAAGCTGTCATACTTTCTATCTATAAAAGTAATTCTATTTTACTTGAGAATGTTGATAAACTTGTTACTATGTATACAAACTATAGTGAGAATAAAACAGAATATATAAAGATTTTTCAATACACTTCAGCTACTATTTTCTTGTTAGTTTTTCTTTATTCACTTCTTCGTCTTAAAGAAATTGAGTCTCATGCAGAAGAATTTATGAAGTATTCTAAACAACTTGTTAGCAGTCAAAGCAACTCAAAACTACAACCTATGCAAATGCAAGCGGAGAGTGAAATCCTTGAAGTAAGTGATACAATTAACTGCTTCATAAACAAGATAAACACTGCTATGGACCATTCAAATGAAGCCTTACAACAATCACAAAAAGCCTCTATAAAATTAGAAGAACTTACAGATGAGTTTGATAACATCATAGGTGAAATGCAAAATAAATCTATAATATCAAAACATCTCAACAATAGCGAGGATATTGTTATAGAATCAACTGAAGAACTATTAAACTCTACAAAAAAACTTCAAAAGCTAAAAGAAGAACTTCATAAACTCACTAAATCTTGTCAAAATATACAAGTACAATAATTTAAAATATAAAAATTTTCTTAATTAAGATTTCTAGTTTCTTGACATAAGTCAATGACATATAGTCTATAACCTAGTAGTATATTGATTGTTAATGAAGCACTTAACATATGTATGTGTTTCATATATCATCTAATTACAGGAGTAAATATGTCACTTTCAAGAAGAGAATTTCTAAAAAGTTCAGCAGCAGCATCTGCAGCAGCAGCTATGGGTATGACTATACCAGCAGATCTTCAATCCGCAGCGACTAAAGCTGAGAGTAACTGGAGATGGGACAAGGCAGCTTGTCGTTTCTGTGGTACTGGTTGTGGTATTATGATGGCCACTAAAGATGGAAAAATAGTAGCGGTAAAAGGTGACCCGGCAGCACCTGTTAATCGTGGACTAAACTGTATTAAGGGTTACTTTAATGCAAAAATTATGTATGGTGCAGATAGACTTACGCAACCTTTACTAAGAGTTGATACTGATGGAAAGTTTGATAAACATGGTAAATTTGCTCCTGTATCTTGGAAAAGAGCCTATGATGAAATGGAATTCCACATCAAAAAAGCGCTCAAAGAAAAAGGTCCAGAAGGTATTGGTATATTTGCTTCTGGTCAATACACAGTTATGGAAGGTTACGCAGCTCAAAAAATGATGAAGGGTGGATTTCGTTCAAACGCAATCGATCCAAATGCTCGTCACTGTATGGCATCAGCTGTTGTTGGTTTTTACCAAACTTTTGGTATAGATGAGCCTTCTGGATGTTATGATGATATTGAACTTACAGATACAATCGTATCTTGGGGCTCAAATATGGCAGAGATGCACCCTATTCTCTGGTCACGTGTAACAGATAAAAAACTCTCCGATCCTAAACGTGTAAAAGTTATCAATATGTCTACATACACGCATAGAACTTCAGATTTAGCTGATATTGAAATTATATTTACGCCAAATACTGACCTTGCTTTGTGGAACTATATCGCACGTGAAATCGTTTATAATAATCCAGAATCGATTGATTGGGACTTTGTAAAGAAACATATCGTATTTGCGGCTTCACCTGTGAATATTGGTTATGGTATGAGAAGAGATGATGAAAAATCTATCAAAGACGGAAAGTATACTGATTTAGAGATGCAAACTGTCTCTCAAGAAATGAAGCATACAGTATCAGCAGCAGAAGCACCAGCTTTAAAACCATACGGTTATAAAGAAGGCGATGTGATGGTTAATAAACCAGCTGGTCTTAAACACTGGGAAATTTCTTTTGAAGAATACAAAAAGTTTTTAGATCCGTACACGCTTGATTATGTTGCGCAAATTTCAAAAGGTGATCCGGATGAGGATATTAACGAGTTCAAAGGCAAACTTCAAGAACTAGCGAACCTTTATATAGAAAAAGGACGTAAAGTTGTATCTTTTTGGACTATGGGTATGAATCAACATACGCGTGGAACATGGGTGAATACGCTTGCTTATAATGTTCACTTTTTACTCAACAAACAAGCACTTCCAGGCTCTGGAGCATTCTCTTTAACAGGTCAACCTTCAGCTTGTGGAACTGCACGTGAAGTTGGAACATTCTGTCACAGACTTCCAGCAGATATGATGGTAGCAAACCCTAAACATAGAAAAATAGTTGAAAACAGATGGAAAATTCCAGAAGGGACACTAAACCCAGTTGGAAATCAACATATTATGAAAATTCACCGTGATATAGAAGATGGCGATATTAAATTTGCATGGGTAAATGTTTGTAATCCATACCAAGATACAGCATCTGCTACGCATTGGATTAAAGCAGCACGTGAGATGGATAACTTCATCGTAACTTCTGATGGATATCCTGGAATTTCTGCAAAAGTATCTGACTTGATTTTACCATCTGCAATGATTTATGAGAAATGGGGTGCGTATGGAAATGCTGAACGTCGTACACAACATTGGAGACAACAAGTACTTCCTGTTGGAGATGCGATGAGTGATACTTGGCAATGGGTAGAGCTTTCTAAAAGATTTACAGTTGGCGATGTTTGGGGAGCACAGCCACTTCGTGGAAAAAATGCAGACGGCACTCCAAAATCACTTCCAGATGTGAGAAAAGCAGCCTATGCAATGGGCTATACTGACAATACAACAATGTTTGAAATTCTTTTTGCAAATAAAGAAGCTAAATCATATAAAATAGATATGGATGCCTTCCCTCAACAAGGTTTTGATAACTCTGAGTGTAATGGAGATAGTAGAAATGTTGTAGGAACAGATGGTAAAGTATTTGAAGGCTACAACTTCATGCTTCACGAATACTTATTTGAAGAATATGCAGACTTTGGCCGTGGCCACGCGCATGATTTGGCTGACTTCACCACATACCATAAAGTTCGTGGTCTTAAATGGCCAGTTGTTGATGGCAAAGAGACACAATGGAGATTTAACTCTATGTACGATCCATACGCAGCAAAAGAGACAAAAGAAACTGGTAACTCTCACGCTTTTTATGGTGGCTTAGCTAAAGCTCTGACTCAAGGTGATTTACTTGGAATCAAAGACAAAACGAAAAAAGCTCTTAAAAATAAAGCCAAAATATTTGCACGTCCATACATGGATCCACCAGAAATGCCAGATGAAGCATATCCATTGTGGATGAGTACGGGTCGTGTTCTAGAACACTGGCACTCAGGAACTATGACTATGCGTGTACCTGAGTTATACCGTGCAGTTCCAGAAGCACTTTGCTACATGCATCCTCAAGATGCAGAACAAAAAGGTATCAAACAAGGTGAACTCGCTTGGGTTGAGTCTCGTCGTGGTAAAGTAAAAGCTAGAGTTGAAACTCGTGGGAGAAATAGACCACCTCGCGGATTAGTATTTGTACCATGGTTTGATGAAAAAGTATTTATTAACAAAGTTTGTGCTGATTACACATGTCCTCAATCTATGCAAACTGACTTTAAAAAATGTGCTGTTAAAGTATATAGAGCATAAGAAAAAGTTGCAAAATGTCTGAAGTTGAAAATAACGATAGAAGAGAATTTATTCTTGAAATGGCTCGAAATGTTGGATTAGCAACACTTGGTGGGCTTATGTGGAGTGCATATGTTGATGAAGTAACAGCGTCAACATTAGTCTTACGTCCTCCTGGAGCTTTAAAAGAAAAAGATTTTCTTCGTGCATGTATCAAATGTGGTTTGTGTGTTGAAGCATGTCCATACGATACTCTCATGCTAGCAGCACCTGGGGATAACAAACCTATGGGAACACCTTATTTTGTTCCTCGTGATATGCCTTGCTATATGTGTACTGATATTCCATGTGTGCCCGTGTGTCCCACAGGAGCACTAGATGAATCTAGTGTTTCAAAAGACGGTGTGCTTGATATTAACACAGCGGACATGGGTGTAGCTGTTATTGATGACAATAGTTGTATAGCTTTTTGGGGAATTCAATGTGACGCTTGTTACAGAGCATGCCCTCTTTTAGGTGAAGCAATTGTTATAGAATACGCAAAAAATGAAAGAACAGGAAAACATGCATTCTTAAAACCAGTGGTAGTAAATGATGTATGTACAGGCTGTGGTATGTGTGAAAAAGCATGCGTAACTGAAAAAGCAGCAATATTTGTACTTCCGCGTGAAACAGCAGAAGGAAGAGCTGGAGATTACTATATAAAAGGTTGGGATAAAAATGATGAAAAGCGTTTAGAAAATGCTACATCAGAAATAACTACAACTGAGATTAGTAAGGAGAGTGCGATAGACTCTTTAAATGATGGATTGGAGGACTTATACTAATGCAAACTGTATGGAATAATTACCGATACCTTATTTTAAGAAGATTTTCACAAATCTCAATACTCGTCTTGTATTTTGGAGCAAATGTATGGGGATGGAATATACTTATGGGTAACCTAAGTTCTTCTTTACTTTTTGGAATAGTTCCACTTAGTGATCCTTATGCAGCATTACAAATATTTGCAGCTGGCGCAGTCCTTACTGCAGACTTACTTATAGGTGCTGGGATTATCACTCTGTTTTATCTCACAGTTGGCGGTCGTGCTTTTTGTTCTTGGGTTTGCCCTATAAATATTATTACAGACTTTTCAGCTTTTGTTAGACGAACGCTTGGGTTTGACAGTATTCAAAAAAGACAACCTTCTTCTAGAAATATTAGATATTGGGTTTTTGTAATGAGCTTAATTATTTCATTCATACTTGGGATAACAGCTTTTGAATTCATTTCACCAATATCAATGGTTCATAGAGGTCTTGTTTTTGGCTTAGGACTTGGTTGGGCAGCAATGCTTATCATATTTCTTTTTGATTTATTTGTACTTAAAAATGGTTGGTGTGGGCATATTTGTCCACTTGGAGCATTTTATTCTATACTTGGTAAGTTTAGCCTTATCAAAGTGCAACATGATGCAGAGAAATGTACAGGTTGTATGGAGTGTAAAGTAATTTGTCCCGAGAAGCAAGTGCTTTTTATGGTAGACAAAGAGAGTTTACCTGTATTGTCTGGTGAATGTACATTGTGCGCTAGATGTATTGAAACCTGCAATGAGGAAGCTCTATACTTTTCAATTAGAAATTTTAGAAATTTAAAAAACATAGGAGAATAGGATGAAAACTATCGGTATATTATTAGCAGCTTTAATGGCTTTAACATTGTTTATTACAGGGTGTGTTGAAAACCCTGTGGCAAAAGAAACTGCAGTGGTTAAACCAACAGTGTCGGAGGAATCTTTAGGTTTAAGAAAAACTGAGCTTTATCAAGAGACGACTACAATAAGTTCCAAAACTGAGTATACACATGCAGCCCCAGGAACAAGTACAAAGTTTAAACGTGCTTTTCAAGATGCACCGCCAATGATTCCTCACTCACTTGAAGGATTACTACCCATCAAAGTAGATAACAACCAGTGTCTTGGATGTCATATGCCTGCCATGGCAAAGATGGTGAATGCAACTCCAATTCCAAAATCACACTTTACAAACTTTAGACCATCTACACATATTATTGATGGTGAAGTTGTAAAATCTGGTGTAGTCATAGAAAACACTTCTAGTGCTGAGTTAAAAGATGTGTCTATAGTAAAACAAGGCGACTTAGTTGGTGCTAGATTTAACTGTACAGCATGCCATGCGCCACAATCGCAAGGTAATACTGCTGTAGAAAATAATTTTGAAGCAGATTATACAGCTAAAGATGGGGCAAGTCGCTCTAGCTGGAGCGGTACTAAGTTAATGGAAGGTATCGACACTACTAAAGCAGGTAACTAGTCTATGGATAGAAGAGAGCTTTTTGGCTTTCTCTCTTCCTCTTTAAAGGGTGAAGAGCAAGAAAAAAAAGAAACTATAATACGACCCCCTTATTACAATCATCTAAGTAATTTTGATAAAGAATGTATTCTTTGTGACGCTTTATGTGCTACTGCATGTCCAGAACAAATTATAATTATCTCTAAAGATAAAACTCCACGACTCACTTTTTCTAAAAGTGGATGTACCTACTGTGATGATTGTGCTGTAGCTTGTGAACCTAATGTTCTTCAAATACAAAACAAAAGGCTTATTGACGCTGGTATACGCATAAATGAATCTACTTGCATGAGTTGGAGTGGAGTTATGTGTTTTTCTTGTAAAGATCCATGTTTAGAAAATGCAATTGAATTTCAGGCAATGTTTATGCCAAAAATAGACCAAGAAAAATGCACCTCTTGTGGATTTTGTATAAGCAGATGCCCAAGTGTTGCTATAGATATATTAGCGCTCACATAAAGGATTTTTACTATGATACGAAATATACTTTTACTATTAATATTTTTAAGTACACTTCATGCAAATGAAAAAGCAGTCGCTACATATAATGCAAGCGGTTCTGTAACTGACTTAGTCTATAAAGACTCAAAACTTTACGTTGCAACAGATGCTGGTTGTGTGGATATATTTGACACAAAAACACAAAAGAGTATTCACAAAATAGAAGTAGCACAAATCACGGACTTTATGGGAGATGTGGCTAACTCAAAAGTATATTCAGTTGATGTAGTATCTGATAAGGTACTTCTTCTTTCTCAAGGTAAAAAAGGTGCGAGAAGAGTTCATATTTATGAAGATAAAACATTAAAACTAGTACTTCCTGATACAAAAGAACTCTTTATTGCTAAAGCAAGGTTCCTAAATGAAAAAACTATTATTTTAGGACTCTTAAGTAATGAAATCATCTCTTATGACATAGAAAAACAAGAAGAAAATTATAGAATTCAAGTTTCTCAATCAAAATTTTCTGATTTTGTTCTTAATGAAAATAAAAAAGAGATTGTTATCGCTGATGAAAGTGGTGACCTTAAAATACATGTTACAAAAACAGGAGTCTTTAAACGTAAGTTATCTGGACAAAACTTAGATAATGTCTTTCAAGTGGATACAAAAAACGGTATTATCGCAACTGCTGGTCAAGATAGAAGAGTTGTTATATACACTCCAAAATCGGGCCTTGCATATTATAAAACTTCAGACTTTCTTATTTATAGTGTTGGGCTAAGTCCAAGTGGAAAGATAGCTGGATACTCAAGTGATGAAAAAAACAATATTACTGTTTTTAATACAGTTACAAAAAAGAACTTAGGAGTCTATAGTGGCAATACAATGACCGCTACAGATATTCTCTTTATTAATGAAAGTGATTTTTTTGTTGCTACCGATGATACTCTTATTAACCAATTCAAGATAAAATAAAATTATAAAGGCAAACAAGATGAATATATCAAGTATAGTAGTACAAACACTACCAAAGTATTTAGATGAGGTTATACAAAACCTAAAAGACTGTGGAGCATGTGACTATCATATGCACGATGAAATTGGTCGTATTATCATTACTATAGAAGGTGAAGGTGTTTCGGAGGAGCTTAAAAAACTAAGTATTATCGAAGCTATACCACATGTAGTTTCTGCTCAAATGCAAATGGCATACAGTGAGGATGAATTAGATGCGCATATGGAAGTTATCAATAATTCAGATGTCGTACCTAAAATGTTAAATGATGACAATGTAGACCCTAAAAATATAGTGTATAATGGCGACTTAAAGAAAAAAGATTTAGAAGGCTTTGCAAAAACCTTTGATGCCACAGAATTTAATCCAAACGAGAAATAATGGGTGTAGTTTTTGAATCATGCATTAAAGTCGATCCAGATGGGAAATGGTATATAGTTCTCAAGGATACACTTAATGATAAGATAGCAGTCTGTCGAGATTTAGATGAATATTCACAAAAAATCGAAGAACTTGGCGCTGAATATGGTGCGAACATAGATGAAGTAAAATGGTCTAAAGATGACAATGTACCGCCACATACAATTGATGAATTACGTTTAGAGATGTCACGACATCAAGAAGAGATAGAAAAACAAAAGTAGGAAATAACATTGTGAAGCTACCCTCGAAAATCATCTATATACCGATATTAGTTATAACTGCTTTATTTCTATTTTTTAAGCCTGTAACTGTATTTATTTTAGATTCTTACCTAAGTCATGGTTTGAATCAAAAAGTAGAAATTACGAGACTGCAATTTATTCCTTTTGATTTTGATGGAGTAATCACAACAAAAACCTTTCCACAGGGTGTCATTGTTCATGGAAAGTACAAAGATAAACGTTTGTTTTTAACTACTACTTCTCTTGGTGGACTTATAACGATGGTTTACAAAAATCACATTTATCGTGCTACGGTTGAGTCAGTTGATTTAACTACATTTGTAGAGTTGCTTGGAAATAAGAAGTATGTTAAAGCAGGGAAAATAAACGGTACCGTGTTTTATCATAAACGACCTAGAATTGGGCATACGGACTTAAAAGTATCGGATGCTGTATTACAAGGTTTAGACTTAGATGAAAAACTCTCTACTATTAACGATGCATTGCAACTTGATTTTTTCAGTGCATTTTCACGTACTTTTAGAGATTCAAATTCAAGCGGTATTACAAAAATAGATCATATGCAATTTGACATTGCTCTAAGTCATGATCATTTCCTCTCTACAGACTTTGCCCTAAGAACAGAGAACTATCGTCTTTCTATTGGTGCCCATGTACATAAAAAAGGTCAAATAAATTACTTTGATGTTAATTTACTTGATAAAAATGGATGCGCAGTTGTCACGCAAAAACTCGAAGGCGATATCCGAAAACCTAAGGTAAAAAGCACTACAACAGAAGTTGTCAACGTAGCGCAGTCTATACCTTCTTCAATGTTTGGAATAGGAAGACAAATACTGGGTTACAATATGATGCCACAAAAAGACTTTATGGGTACAAAAAAAATGATTGC
>ERZ889078.1373-NODE-1373-length-19455-cov-14.902784_pt1 | contig 19455 bp, 15 predicted proteins | sample MGYA00521266_ERZ889078 | MGnify/ENA primary metagenome ERZ889078 (study PRJEB32303, sample SAMEA104408618) | aquatic metagenome | biome: Brackish water; feature: Pelagic; material: water | place: Baltic Sea | collected 2014-06-16T06:34:00 | depth 76,534 m ...
AAGTTTGTAAAATTTTGTTTTTGTGTTTTCATAATTATTAAATTTTAATTGTTTTTAAATTTGTTTTACACTTACATATCAACAGGTTTTATTTTTTGTTACCCTTTTTTATGAAAAAAAAATTAAATTAGCTATCTCTAACTATTGCACATGATTCAAAAACCACACGAAGACCATATATATATAGAGGCTTTGCTAAAAAACGACAGCAGAGTACTTTCTAAGATTTATGAAAAATTTTCACACAAAATTGTTTCCTATGTAAGAAATAACAATGGTAATTCTGATGATGCGCAAGATATTATTCAGGAAACATTAGTTACGATTTATCACCAAGCAAAAGAGAAAAATTTTATACTTACGTGTCCGTTTGATGCTTATTTCTATTTATTATGCAAAAGACGTTGGTTAAATGAACTTAAAAAAAGAGGAAATAATAGGGTAACAATTTTAGACGATACTACATCTATTACTGAAGAGCAAGAACAACAAGTTGAAGAAACTGAAATTTTTGAAAAACAAAGTCAGCTTTTTGAATCAAAGTTTAAAGAATTAGGTGCAAAATGTCAAGAATTATTAAAAACCACCTTTAAAATTAAATCGATGGAGAAAGTTGCAGAAATTTTAGGTGTTACTTATGGTTATGCTCGTAAGAAGAAATCGCAATGTATGGGGAAATTAACGCAGCTTGTGAAAGATTCTAATGAATTTCATCAACTAAAAGCCTACTAAAATGAAAGAAGATTACTACATATTATTTGATAATTACCTGAATAAAGAACTCTCAGCTTCTGAAATAATTTCTTTTGAAGAAAAACTAAACACAGATGCCGATTTTAACCAAGAATTTGAAATTTATAAGGCATTAGAAACTTCATTAGCTTCAAAATTTGAAAATGAAGAAGCCGAAAAAGAATTGAAAAACACCCTCTCAAAATTAGGTTCAAAATATATAAAACCAGAAAATTCAATTAAAAAGAAAGGAAAAATAATCTCATTATTCAGCAATAAAAAATTCATGGTTGCAGCAAGTATTGCACTGTTAATTGGTTTTTTCTTATTTAATAATGGAGATCCTGTTTATAGTGATTTTTCAAACCATAATGCATTAGAATTAGTTGTTAGAGGCGATAATAATGAAGCCATCATAAAAGCGCAAGACGCTTTCAATTCTAAAAATTATAAAGAAGCTTTACAACAATTAACCGTTTTATCTGAAACCAACAGCAACGATACAGAAATTGAATTGTACAAAGGAATTTGTTATCTGGAATTAAACGTTTATGTAGAATCGGATGTTATTTTTGATGCAATAAGTAGTGGAAATTCAGCTTTTGCTAATACAGCCTCTTGGTACAAAGCATTAAGTATGTTAAAACAAGAACAGTTTGAAGCTTGTAAATATGTTTTAAAAACAATTCCGGAAAGTGCTGCAGAATATAAACAAGCTCAAAAATTATTGAAGAAATTGTGAGTTTTATAGTTGATAAAAAATAGTGTTGCTTTCACAAAAGAGCAATCAATTCCTTTAAAAAATAAAAGGCTAAAAAGTTTCCACCTCACTTTTTAGCCTTAATAAATTTATTCTACTTTAAATGCAATGGGAAGCGAATATTTTACATTTACAGGTTTATTTCTTTGTTTACCAGGTTCCATTTGAGGTAATAATTTTACAACTCTAATAGCTTCATTTTGTAATTCTTTGTGAGGTGACCTCGCTTGAATTTCAACAATATTTCCTTGTTTATCAATTTTAAATATAACAGAAATACGTTGAACTCCTGATGCTAAATTTAATACAGATGCTAATTCTGCATTGAATTTTCTGCTAACAAATTTTGTAATTTTTGCAGAAAAGCAAGCTTTCATTTCCTCTTTTGTTCCTTCACACCCAGGAAAAACGGGTGCATCCTCTATAATAAAAAATGGAACATCTTCCGGTCCTTCTTCAATTATAGGCTTAACAGCTACAATTTTTGTAAGATCTACTGGAGTTTCTGGATCAACTGGATCGATAACTGTTTCAGTCAAATCTTCATTCTCGTTATCAATTTGTTCAATAACATCAATAATTACCTTTTTAGGAGCAGGTTGCACTTTAGGTGGTTCGATAGCATAATCAATAATAGATTCTGTAAAATCATCATTCTTAAAATTTGGATTGTCTACTATCACTAAATTATTGTTGAATGTTTTGCTTTGAATTAACACATAAACAATAACCAGTGATAATACTAAGCCCAATTGTACGAATAATTTGCTGTAATTCTCTAAATTTGCTTTTGGATGTTTTTTTGTTTTCATACGAAGAAAGTTTTATGTTATCTTTTTTTTAGCTGAATTTAAATAATTACTTTAAGTGGAATTGAATAATTATTTATAGCTACTAAAAAAGTTAGATAACTGTTAAAATTATGTTAATGCAAGAAACATACCAAAAAAAGGAAGCCATCTAAACACAGATGGCTTCTTCATTTGCGTTGATTTTAATTTTTTTGAAAAAATTAAACAGTCAACTAATTTTTAAGCTTTCAAACTTTCTGTTACTTTTGCGGTATGATAATTACTGACACACACACCCATTTATACAGCGATCAATTTAGCGAGGATAGAGATGAAATGATTCAACGAGCAATTGATGCTGGTGTTACACGATTATTTATTCCTGCTGTAGATTCAACATTTTTTGATGCCATGTTAGATTTGGAAAAAGCATTTCCAGATCATACTTTTTTAATGATGGGTTTACACCCAACACACGTTAAAGAAAATGTTGCGGAAGAATTGGCTTTTGTAAAAAAATGGTTAGACAAACGGAATTTTTATGCAGTTGGAGAAATTGGTATCGATTTATATTGGGATAAAACATTGTTGAAGCAACAACAACAAGCTTTTAAAACTCAAATTCATTGGGCAAAAGAAAAAAACTTACCCATTATTATTCATTGCAGAGATGCTTTTGATGAAATTTTTGAAATATTAGAAGAAGAAAAAGATGATAAACTATTCGGAATATTTCATTGCTTTTCAGGAAATTTAGAACAAGCTAAAAAAGCTATTTCATACAATATGAAACTAGGAATTGGTGGTGTTGTAACTTTTAAAAATGGTAAAATAGATCAATTTTTAAATGAAATTCCCATTGAACATATTGTGTTGGAAACTGACGCACCTTATTTGGCACCAACTCCATTTAGAGGAAAAAGAAATGAAAGTAGTTTTATTATAAACGTATTGGAAAAATTAGCCGAAATTTATAAATTAACACCACAAGAAATTGCAGAAATAACAACACAAAACTCAAAAAACGTTTTTGGAATCTAACGAAACTGCATATTATAAAACACCCATTGGAACTGCAAAAATTGTTGGTAATAAACTTGGAATTCAATCAATTACAGTTGCTGATGAAGAAATAGAAACTTCAAAAGATATTCCTTCTTATCTACAAAAGTGTATTCAACAATTAGATGAATATTTTAGTGGAACAAGAACTGCATTTAACTTAAAACTAAATCCACAAGGAACCGATTTTCAAAAACGTGTTTGGAACGAATTATTAAATGTTCCCCACGGAAAAACCAGAACGTATTTAGAACAATCTAAAAAATTAGGCGATGTTAAAGCGATAAGAGCAGTAGCATCTGCAAATGGTAAAAACCCTATTTGGATACTCATTCCTTGTCATAGAATTATTGGAAGCGACGGTTCATTAACTGGTTATGCGGGTGGATTATGGCGTAAAAAATGGTTGTTAGAACACGAAAGTCCATCACCACAACAATCATTATTTTAAACTATATTTAACTTTGTAACGTTCGTTTAAAAAAATGAAAAAAGTTTTACTCTTATTCTTCCTTTTAATTAGCGTTTCCATAAATGCTCAAATTCAGTCGAAAAATTTTCATTTGAAATCTTTTTTGGTTAAAAATGATTCGGTAAAAATAGATACAATTAGCATAAGTCCTTTTAATTTTAAAGTGTTTTCAGATTCAAACGCTGAAATTGATTCTTCAAAATATAGCATTGATTTTTCTAAATCTTTATTGATTTTTAAACAAGAAAATCCAATTAAGTTCTCAGAAATAACAGTTCAATACACTTCGTACCCTGATTTTATCACTAAAAACTATTTTAAATTCGATAAAAAATTAATTGTTCCAAAAGCAACAGATCAAACACAATTATTCAGTTTAACTACCAATGAAAAAAAATTACCTTATAAACCTTTTGAAGGTTTAAATACGGTTGGAAATATTACACGAGGAGTTACTGTTGGAAATAATCAAAATGCAGTTGTTAACTCAACCTTAGATTTGCAGATTGCAGGAAAATTAAATGATAAAGTTACGCTGAAAGCTTCTATTATTGATACAAATTTACCGATTCAGGAAAATGGGAATACGTATAAATTAAATGAATTTGATCGAGTTTTTATAGAATTATTTAGTGATAAATGGAGTGTAAATGCAGGTGATATTTATTTAAATAACAATGAAACTTCTTATTTAAAATTCAATAAAAAAGTTTCTGGTTTGGCAGTTAAAGCCAAAATAGCAAATGAGAATTCCGAAATTAACCTACAAACTTCTGGGGCAATTGTTAAAGGAAAATACAAAAAAATTCAATTTAAGGGACAAGAAGGAAATCAAGGACCTTATAAATTGTCCGATTTAAACAGCAATACTTATATCTTAATTTTATCTGGAACCGAACAAATTTACGCCAATGGAAGATTATTAAAGCGTGGTGAAAATAACGATTATAGTATTGATTATAATACTGCTGAAATTACGTTTAGCACTACTTTTCCAATAACAGCTGATATGAGAATTACAGCTGAATATCAATTTACAGATAGAGTTTATACACGTTTTATAACCTATAATAATATAAGTTATAAAACTGATAAATTAACCGTTAGCAGCTATTTTTACAATGAAAACGATTTAAAAAATCAACCTTTAGAACAAGATTTAAGTAATGAACAAAAGCAAATTTTGGCTGATGCAGGAAACAATGTGAACGAGATGGTTACACCATCGGCATTTGTTGATACGTTTTCAGAAGATAAAATTTTATACAAAAAAATAAGTAATGGTGCTTCAGAAGTTTTTGAATATTCAACCAATGAAACAGATGAATTGTACCAAGTAACTTTTACCTATGTTGGTGAAAATTTAGGAAGTTATCTATTAAAAGATGTAATTGCAATTGGTAAAATATTTGAATATGGTGGTGAAAATACAGGGAATTATAATCCTGTTATTCAGCTAATTGCACCAAATAAATTACAAATTGCAGTTTTCAAGGCTTCATACAATCCTACTGAAAAAACCACTATTAATGCTGAAACTGCTTTTAGTAATAACGATGTTAATTTATTTTCTACGTTAGACAATTCAACAAATAAAGGACTCGCTACAAAATTAGGTTTGGAACAAGTTATATTTCAAAATAGGTGGCAATTGAAAAGCAACTTTCAATTTGATTTTATAAATAAAAACTTCAAAAGTATTGAACGAATTCAAAATATTGAATTCAATAGAGATTGGAATATAGAAACTTCTATAGGAAGTCAAAAATTAATAACCACTGCCTTAAACCTTTCAAACCAACAAAATAGCACCCTAAATTATGAATTTGAGAACTTAGAATTTAGTGATTATTTTAAAGGAAACAGACATCACTTATATGGAAATTTAATTCATAAAAATCTCTCACTTAATTTTAATAGCAGCTTATTAACCAACAAAACAACTGATGAAAAAGGAACTTTTTCTAGGTATTCTATAAACGCAAAATACAACTTTAAAAGAAGTTGGTTTGGAGTTAGCTCAAATGCTGAAAAAAATGAACGGTTAGAAATTTCAACAAATTCGTTGTTAAATTTAAGTCATAAATACAACGAATATGAAGCATTTTTTGGAGTTGGAGATTCTTCAAAAGTTTTTACACAAATTGGTGTTAATTTTAGAACTACTGACAGTATTCAAAATAATGCCTTTGAAAAAGTAAATACTTCTAAAACCTATTATTTAAAATCTAGTTTAATTAAAACTGAAAACTCAAATTTAAACGCTTATATAAATTATAGAACGGTTAAAAATGTAAATTTTAAAAACGAAGAATCATTAAACTCGAAAATTGTTTACAAACAGCAATTATTTAATCAGTTTTTAACTTTTAACACTTCATATCAAACACTTTCTGGAACTTTACCTCAACAAGATTATACGTATATTAAAACAGAACCTGGGCAGGGTTTTTATATGTGGATAGATTATAATGGAAATGGTGTAAAAGAGTTAAATGAGTTTGAAATAGCGCAGTTTCAAGATCAAGCTGAGTATTTACGTATTATTTTACCAACCGTAAATTATATTGCAACACATCAAAATAAATTAACACAAACTGTTGCTATAAACCCTCAACAATGGAATTCTAAAAATGGTTTTAAAAAAGTGCTTTCACATTTTTACAATCAAACGTTTATTTTAATTGATAGTAAACAGAAAAAATTGGCTAAGAAGTTTAATTTAAATCCGTTTGATATTAATAATATTGACTTACTAGGTTTAAACTTTAACTTAAACAACAGTTTGTATTTTAACAAAGGAAAAAAGCGTTTTTCTACAACGTATAGTTTTATAAAATCACAAAATAAAGCAACAACAACTATTGATAATTTGGATAATACCTTACTGCTAAACCAACTTCAATTTGAACATGAATTAGGTGAGTTTTGGTTGTTTAATTTTAATATAAATAGCTCTAAAAACACCAGTAATTCAGCAAATTATACAAACCGAAACTATGAATTGAGCAATTATTCGCTATTTCCAAAACTATCTTATTACTATAATAAAAACACCTATTTTTCATTTTTTTATGAATTTAAAAATAAAGAAAATAAACTAGGAAGTTTTGAAACCTTGAAATTACAAAAATTAGGTATTGCTATTAATTATGCAAACAACTTAAAAAGTTTATTAAAAATGGAAGTTAACATTTTTAATAATACGTTTGAAGGTATTAACAATTCACCTGTTGCATACCAAATGCTAGAAGGGTTACAACCTGGAAAAAACTATACTTGGAGTTTGTTATTTCAAAGAAAATTAAATTCGTTTTTAAATTTAAATCTAAATTATTTAGGTAGAAAAAGTGAAACTTCAAAAACAATTCACACAGGAACTATTCAATTAAAAGCTCTTTTTTAATTTTTTATACTTAGGTTTCATTTTTGTTTCTATTTTTGCGATCTAATTTAAAATTCAATTATGAAAAAAATCACCCTTTTAGCAATCTTATTTATTGGTAGTTTATCACTTTTTGCTCAAGAAAATAATTATCAAGAAGGCCTGTCCAAAAATGAATTAAAAATTAACATGTCTAATTTAATTGGTTTTAAATTTTTTGATGTTGGCTATGAAAGAATCCTTAATGAAGAATCAACTATTGGTGTTAACCTTCTTTTCAACCTAGACAAAAATTCTGATGCTACTAGTTTAGATGAATATAGAACTTTTTCTATTACACCCTATTACAGACATTTCTTTTCAAATAAATATGCCCAAGGTTTTTTTGTAGAAGCTTTTACAATGCTTCATACTGCAAAAGATTATTACTACTATGATTACAATGACCCAAATATTAATAATTCAGAGAAATACACAGATTTTGCAGTTGGTATTTCAGCTGGTGGAAAATGGGTTAGCAAAAGAGGTTTTGTTGCTGAAATTTATTTAGGTATAGGTAGAGATTTATTAGGTAATAGTAATGATGAAGTAGTAGGTAGAGGAGGCGTTGCTATTGGTTATCGGTTTCAATAATACACTATTTAAAAAGTAAAAAAGCCAAACTAAAAATTAGTTTGGCTTTTTTTATATACTATTGAAATAATAAAAATTACATTTTCATTAACCAATTTTTAACGTCAATTTCTTCTTTAATAATATCACGAAGTTCTGAAATTTTTACTCTTTTTTGTTCCATGGTATCTCTATAACGAATGGTTACAGAATCATCATTTAACGTATCGTGATCTACAGTAATACAAAATGGAGTTCCCACTGCATCTTGTCTTCTATAACGTCTTCCAACCGCATCTTTTTCATCATAGGCCACATTGAAATCCCATTTCAAATCTTCTACAATTTTACGAGCAACCTCTGGCAGTCCATCTTTTTTAACCAATGGTAAAATTGCTGCTTTTGTTGGTGCTAATACTGAAGGTAATTTTAAAACCGTACGTGTAGAACCATTTTCTAATTCTTCTTCTTGTAATGAATTTGAAAATACTGCTAAAAACATTCTGTCTAAACCAATAGAAGTTTCAACTACATAAGGTATGTAATGTTCATTTATTTCAGGGTCAAAATATTGTAATTTTTTTCCTGAATGTTGTTCGTGTGCTTTTAAATCGAAATCTGTACGAGAATGAATTCCTTCTAATTCTTTAAAACCAAACGGAAATCTAAATTCTATATCAGAAGCTGCATCGGCATAATGTGCTAATTTTTCATGGTCGTGAAAACGGTAGTTATCTGATCCCATTCCTAATGATAAATGCCATTTTAAACGAGTTTCTTTCCATTGTTCATACCATTCTTTTTGAGTGCCAGGACGTACAAAAAATTGCATTTCCATTTGTTCAAATTCACGCATACGAAATATAAACTGACGTGCAACTATTTCATTTCTAAAAGCTTTTCCAGTTTGAGCAATCCCAAAAGGAATTTTCATTCTTCCTGTTTTTTGAACATTTGAAAAGTTTACAAAAATACCTTGCGCCGTTTCAGGACGTAAGTATAAATCCATTGCTGTATCAGCTGAAGCACCTAATTTAGTTCCAAACATTAAGTTAAACTGCTTCACATCTGTCCAGTTTTTAGAACCTGACAATGGACAACCAATTTCTAACTCTTCTATTAACAATTTAACGTCGGCTAGATCTTCTTTTTCTAAAGATTGCCCCATACGTTTTAAAATAACATCACCTTGCTCTTTGTAACCTACAACACGAGGATTTGTAGCTAAAAACTCAGCTTTATCAAATGACTCACCAAAACGTTTTTCCGCTTTAGCAACTTCTTTTTCAATTTTAGCATCTAGTTTCCCTACATAGTCTTCAATTAAAACATCAGCTCTATACCTTTTTTTAGAATCTTTATTATCAATTAATGGATCATTAAAAGCATCTACATGCCCAGAAGCTTTCCAAGTTGTTGGGTGCATAAAAATGGCAGCATCTAAACCAACAATGTTTTCATGCATTTGCACCATTGCTTTCCACCAATATTCTCTAATATTTTTCTTTAATTCAACACCGTTTTGAGCATAGTCGTATACTGCGCTTAAACCATCATAAATTTCACTAGATTGAAATACAAAACCGTATTCTTTTGCGTGTGAAACTACTTTTTTAAATTGATCATCTTGATTTGCCATTTTGCAAAAATAGGAAAGGTTTTAATACTAAAAAATAAAAAAGTGGAAATAGCCGAAACTATTTCCACCCAATTAACATTAAATAATACTAATTTGGAGTTACTTTTTTTACTTTAATGTAATTTGAGTTGCTCCTACAAATTTATCTTCAATATAAATGTTCACTTTATAAAGACCACTATCCATAGAGTCTCTGTTAACTTCAACTAATGAAATAATATCAACGGCTTCATTTATATAATTTACAATGGTTTGATCGCTATAATTTATTTGAACATCATTTAAAGTTAATTCTCCTTTACTTGCAACCGTATTTCCTTTTGAATCAACAATTTGAATATACACTTGACGCTCACCTTGTTCAGAAATTTCGTTTTTTGCAATGGTGAAATTAATTCTAAAAGCATCAGCATTCCTTGCCCTTGATGTTTCTACTAATTTTCCATTCGTTTTTTCGCGCATTGCCAATACTTTAGCTGAACTTAATTTTAAAACAGATCCAATAGCTACTTTTTCAGATAAATTTAAATTTTTAATTGATAGCGTATCGTTAGCAGCTATTTGACGAGAAATATTTACGTTGGCGCTATCTAAATTAGTTGTAAGTAGCATATTATCACTAGTCAACCTTTCGTTTAATGAAAATAATTCTCTGTTTTTTTCTTCTAATTTTGAAATTTCATTTCTAAATCTTCTAATTAAACTATAATTGGTACCTTTTAAATCTTTTATAGAATCTCTAAGAGAAATAATACGATCTCGTTCTAGAGATAGCTCGCTAGTCATAGAAGTATTTTGACCAATGGCTTCTTCATATTTAATAATCATATTATCTAAATTCCCTTCAATTTCCAATTTTTCTTCTTCAATTGCATCCGTTAACTTTTTATGTTCTTTATTGTTATAAAAAGTATATCCTAATGCAACTAATAATAGTACTGCTAAAGCAATAACAATTATTTTACTATTTGATTTCTTTTTTTCTTCCATCATTCCTTTAATTTATCTATGTTTATTTATTATCTTAACGTGAAATGCAAAATTAAATTATTTAGAGCCACTAAATAATTTTTGAGGTAGTTTTTTGACTATATATAAAATTACGCCATAAAAACTATAATTCATAATTATTATGCTGTTTTTTTACATTAATTTAACTTAATTTCAAAAAAAAATGTATTTTTAAAGAAAGTACTGCTATGAATTTTTTGAAAGATATTTTTAATATCTTCTTTCCTGAAGTTTGCTTATGTTGTCATGAGCATTTAGTAAATCATGAAACTACTATTTGTTTAACTTGTAGACATGATTTGCCTTTAACTAATTTTAGTTTTGAAGAAGAAAATTTGGTGGAAAAATCTTTCTATGGAAGGATTCCTATTGAAAATGCTACTGCTTTATTTTACTATACAAAAAAAGGAAACGTACAATTATTAATTCATGAGCTTAAATACAATAAGCAACAACAAGTAGGTAATTTTATTGGTAACTGGCTTGGAGATGAAATACTTGAGAGTAATAGGTTTAAAGATCTAGATTATATTATACCTGTTCCTCTTCATCAAAAAAAACTGAGATCTAGAGGTTATAATCAGGTGACTACTTTTGGTGAAAGTTTAGCTAAAAAATTGAATATTTCTTACAATTCAACTATTTTAGTTAAAATTTCTTCCACAAAAACACAAACTAAAAAAATACGTATAGATCGATGGAAAAATGTACAGGAATTATTTTTTGTGCAAAATAATGTTGATTTAAAAAACAAACATATTTTACTAATTGACGATATTATAACAACTGGGGCAACACTTGAAGCTTGTTGCAAATCTTTTAGTAAAATTGAAGGTTTAAAAATAAGCATTGCTTGCATGGCTTATACCAAATAATTAAAATTCATAGAATACAAAATATCCAAGTCCATTTTTAAAAAATTAATTGTTATTTTGCATAAATATATTTCGAAAACAAATGAATTATAGCGTTTTTAAAATTCTTTTAGTACTTACCGTTAGTTTATCATTCACTAATTGTGCAAAAAGAGGCACACCAACTGGAGGTGCAAAAGATAGTATTGCTCCAATATTAGTGAGCGCAAACCCAAACAATAAAAGCATTTACTTTAAATCAAAAAAAATAAAAATTTATTTTGATGAATACATTAAACTAAAAAATGTAAGCAAACAATTAGTTGTTTCTCCTCCTCAAAAAAATGATCCAATTATAACGCCACTTGGTTCAGCAAGTAAATCAATTACCATTGAAATTTCAGATACTCTAGATCTTAATACCACCTATTCATTTAATTTTGGAAAGAGTATTGTTGATAATAATGAAGAAAATGAACTAGGGAATTTTAAATATGTTTTTTCAACAGGAAGTTTTATTGATTCTTTAGAATTATCTGGAGAAGTTACAAACCCTCGTGTAAAAAAAACAGAAAAGAATTTTGATGTAATGCTTTATGAATACAATAAATCTTATACTGATTCAATTATTTTTAAAGAAAAACCACGTTACATTTCTAATACTTTAGATAGTACATTATTTGAACTTACAAATTTACGCGCTGGTAAATACCTACTTATTGCGCTAAAAGATGCTAATGGCAATAAAATTTACAATCCTGAAATTGATAAAATAGGGTTTGTAAAAGATACCATTATAATACCAACCGATAAAAAATATAATTTTACAATTTTTAAAGAAATTCCAAAATTAAAGGTAATTAAACCGAAGGAAGTTACAAAAGGACATCTAGTTTTTGGGTATTTAGGCGATGCTAAAAATTTAAATATTGAACTTTTAACTGCAACCCCTGAAGGTTTTAAATCGGAAATTAATTTTGAAAAAGATAAAGACACTATTAATTATTGGCATACTGCTATAGAAATTGATTCTTTAAATTTTAGAGTTTCTAAAGGCGAATATTCAGAAGAATTTACATTAAAGACAAGAAGTTCAAAAATGGATTCTTTAATTGTTAAAAAAAGTACAAGTGGTATTTTACACTTAATTGATACCTTCTCAATTTCAACCAATATTCCTATTAGTACGTTTGATAAATCATTAATTAAAATTACAGATCAAGATTCAATTACAATTGATTTTGAACCAATTTTATCAAAATCTAAAACAAAATTGTATCTCAATTTTGATAAAAAAAATAATTCTAAATACCTTTTTAAGTTATTACCAAAAACAATTACTACCGTTTTTGGTGTTTCTAACGATTCTTTATCATTTCAATTAACAACTAAATTACCTGAAGATTATGGAATTTTAAATTTTGAATTGTCAAGTGAAAAAAAATCATCTTTTATTGTTGAATTATTAGATAAAAAAGAAGTTGTTGTTAGAACTAAAAAAATAGAGAATCCTCAAACAATAAGTTTTATTCTATTACCACCTGATACTTACTCTATTAGAGTAATTGTTGATGAAAATAAAAATGGTATTTGGGATACAGGTAATTTTTTAAAAAAACAACAACCAGAAGTTGTGAAATATTTTGATAAAGAGATCAAAATTAGGGCAAATTGGGATCAAAATGAAACATTTATATTGAAATAACACCAATTAAGTTTATGATTATAATTAGTTTAAAAAATTTGTTACTTTTACAATTATAAAATCCTTACTTTGACTAAATATTTAACAATACTAACCCTCTTTTTTTGCTGTTTCTCTATTATAGATACTCAGGCACAGGATAGAAGTAGTCATGAAATTGGTTTTATTACTGGAGCAGCTTCATTCACTACAGATTATGGTGAAAGACATAACTTCTCAAGTAATGTTGGAGGAAATATAGGTATGGGTGTTGGTGTGATTTACTATTTAAATTTTTCTGATTATAGATACCGTTGGAATCAACGTACAAATTATTTCTCAGAACATTTTAGAGTAAGAGGAGAACTTTCCTATATGTCGGCAAAACTAGACCATTTTGGACAATGGGCTGAGGAAAACTCAATATGGGGTGAACAGCTACGATCTATGCATGGGAAGGCCTCTATTATAAACTTAGGAGCACAGCTTGAGTTTCATATTGTTGATATTGTAGATTTTGGTTCAAGAAGAATTCCTGAATTAAAGTGGTCTCCTTATGTAAGTGCTGGTTTTATGGTTGATTTTTATAACCCTGATTTAAAATCGGATTTAGGGGATTGGACACAGGATATTTCCGTTATTTATGAAAAATGGCAAGTGCCTGGAGCTATAAATGTTAAAGCAAATATAACTACATCTGCTACATTAGGAATTGGAACAAGACATAAATTAGGAGAATACTCTGATATATTAATTGAATCTCGTTGGCAATATTTCTTTTCAAATTATGTTGATGGTTTAAATGCAAAGCAAGATCCTGCTAACAAATATAATGATTGGTTATTATGGGTTCATGTAGGGTATGTTTATTACTTAAACTAAGTAAAACCTTTCTTATTAAAGCATAAAAAAAGCGTGTTTTTGTTATCCACAAAAACATGCTTTTTTTTATTTATTTCAGTTTAATTATAGGATATTTAAAATTTGGTTACAAACTCACTTCTTCTATATAAATTTTAATAATTGTAGTATAACCCCAAGGTGAATTCCTTCATGGTATAGGTTAAATAGAATACCATCCTCAATAGTGTTTAAATTAATACCTACACTTGTTTTGTATTCAACATAGTTTTTAAACAATCCAGTACCATAATCTTCTTTTAACCGCTCTGGAAGCTCTAAAAACAGCTTTTTAATATTATTAAATTCATCTTCAGAAATAACATAGGTTGGTGCTGTTCCTTTTTGAAAATTAAGAATCATTTCTTCTGAAATTAAACAATCTAAACCTGATAGTTTATAACATAACAATTGCTGTGTAACCACTAAGTGTGTAATATTCCACGCAATATTATTCTTAAAACCATCTGGAATTTTATTTAATTGTTCCATGGTAAGGTTTTCAATAATATTTAAGGTTAATAGTCTTGATTTTTTTAAGGTATCGAACTGTTTTTGCATTGTTTTTGATTTTTTTATTAAAAGTATTCAAATTTAGAATAAAAACGGATTAATTTTACCTAAACGCATACTATTAAACTCATGAAAAAAATATATCACTTAAAAACGTGTGACACCAATAGAAGAATCTTAAAAGAAATGGATACTTCCAGTTATATTTTACAAGAAATAAAAACAGCACCAATTACTGTAAAACAATTAGATGAATTGTATGGGTTAACCAACAGTTACGAAGTTTTATTTAGTAGAAAAGCAAAAAAGTTTAAACAAATGGACTTGAAAAATCAAGTTTTAACTGAAAAGGATTATCGCCAATTAATTTTAGATGAATACACTTTTTTAAAACGTCCTGTCATTGTAAATGACCAAGAAGTGTACGTTGGAAACACTAAAAAAAGAGTTGACATTCATCAAAAATAAAGCCGTTATAAACAATTAAATTTAACAAGAAATGAAATGGTTTAATTTTTAATAAAATAAAACCCTTCAAGGAATTTTAACTAAAATGAATGAGAGATACTTGGTACATTGTTTTTATATACCTTTTAAAAACAATGCTTTTATGCTATTGTATGCTTTTCAAATAATTTCCCTATTAAATCTTGTAGCGCAACGGTATACTTTTTGTAAAGTAACCGTATAAACTTTGTCTTTTCTAAGGTTAAGTTTGATTTATATAGTACATAATTTGAGTAAATTATCTACTATATTTTAGTAAATAATGTACATTTTATTTTGAAAAATAGTAGTATAATTACAAGATGTATAAAAACCCCTTTAGGAATAAGGCTTTTGAAGCTTTTATAAAGATAGTAAAAACATACGTATAAAACCTCTTTTATTACCCTTATTTATTAACAGTTTTACTACACAAATAATAAAGTAGGTACAAACAATTTAAAGTTAAGTTTAAAATTTTGAATTGTTTAAAAAGACCTAATTTAGAAGATTTTATAGTACTATTCTTTGAGTGATGATCTTTAATAAAATTTTTTTGAAGCTACGTTTTGGAATAGATTATAGGTTTATTCTTAAATTTCATCATCCTATGTTTAAACATAAAAAAACCTCCCAATTGGGAGGTTTTTAAAAATTTATTATTTCAGCGTTTAGATATTTAAAACCCAGGCTCCATTTGTTTTAATAAGAGATATATTAATGTTATTTAATCCATTATCATAAAGAAGGTATGTAATCACATATTTTTGTCCTTCTTCTGCGGTAGGGTCTAAATTATTTAAAAATATATCTAACGAATATACAATTTGATCTTGAGTCCAGTGATAATCATAATCATGGTAATTACCTAAGCTAGCGTAAAGATCTGCATACTCTGCAACACCAGATAATTGAGCTGATATGTATTCATAGTCAGCATTTACTAAGGTGTATTTAATAGTATTATCTGGTAACCAAGAGTTTCCATCATGACCAAATTGTAAAGACGAACTATGAGCTGTCCATACACCATCAATTACAGTATATAAATTTCCTCTAACAATTGTTTGATTGTTATAACGATATTTATACATTACAATTAATGCATCTTCTTCTTGTGCAAACGGATGTGCTAATGCAAGGAAAGCTGGCAAATAATTAGTTGGAGCTATACCACTATCAAAGTTATTATATTTACCTGGTTGACCTGATGCTGTACCCATAGAGTCGTAATCATCAGAACTTAAGTAATATACATTAGTTGATGGATTCCAATATTCACCATTAAATGTATAATAAACATCTGTGTAGGTTTTATCACCTTGTACATCTACAGCTACATCATTAACCATAAGATCTGCCCAAGAAGTAGCAACACGTACACCATCTATAATTCCTGTTGGACCATTATAGGCTTGACGCATAGCAATTCTTTGTATAATTGTACCTGAATTACCTGAGTTTGTTGCTTCTGGAGCAGCAGGTTCAGCTGCCTCAGCAGTTGTTAACACATATAAATTAGATATACCACTGTCTACATTGTAAGATGCAACAACAAGATAGGTAGTATTCAAATCAAAATGTGTAGTTCCATAAGTTAAAGTACTTGAGCTCGCTCCAATTCCAAAGAAAATTCTACCATCACCATCACTCTTCGCACCAACTCTTCCTCTAAAATTAGTACCATCATCCATCACGTGAAAAAAGTAATCTCCACTATCAGAAACAAAACTTAAGCTTACTAAAGCACTAAAATATGCAGTTCCAGAATTTATAGGAGTAAATGAGCGACTTACATCTTCAGATGCAGCAGCAACTATTAATGCAGCACCACCAATGTTAGATGAAGGATAATTTTCCATTAACAAACCTGAATTAGAATATTCTAATTCGTTTGTATTTCCAGAATGATTTAGCCAAGGGCTTACTACAGTTAAAATTCCATTTGAAGTGCCGTAATCAAAATCATCTGCTAAAGAATAATTAGTAGTAGTAGTTATAATTGGTTCTTCAGTAAATTGAACATATTTTACCAATGCAACATCCCCTTCTAATGCTTCTAAATTGTTAGCAAGTATATCATCTAAAAAACTACTTGGTGTAGTAGCTGGATAAAAACCAAAAACATCGCTTCCACTTGTAGCATAATCATCTATATTTAAGGTGTAGTTTACAGCATTAACATAGTTGCTAACTTCTGCTAAATCAGTAAGATCGCCTACCAAATTGTAGTTAACTAAAACTGAAGAGCCTTTTCCCCATACAGGGTATTTACCTGTAAGAAAATTAGGAACCATAGATTTAACATCGTCAACAGATTCAAAACCTCCATTTAATTCTAAATCAGAGTAATCTTCATCCGTAAGTGTATAGACAGCATCTCCAACAATCGCAGTTTCCTGAGCGTCAATAGCCATATTAATATCTTCCATTGGGTCACAGGCTGTAAAAAATAAGCCTAAAACCAGTATTAAATAAATTAATTTTTTCATCATTATATATTTTTAAAATTTAATTTTCATTCCAACACTAAATGTTCTTCCTGCACCATAATAAACTAAAGCGCCATTAGAACTATGAGTGTCTCCAGATTCATCATATGCATCTGAAATGTATTCAGTATTAAATATGTTGTTCATTCTGGCTATTAAAGTGGTGTCAAAATCACCAATTTTAAATCCATGAATTAATCCTAAATCAAACAAACCATAAGCAGGTAATTTCCAAGAATCTTCTCTATCATTTATATCTCCTCTACCTGTAATATTGTATTGAGCATAAATTTCTCCTGCATAATTATAATCTAAAGATAACGTTGTTTTAGGTAATAATTTGTAGTCAAATCCAAAAGCAAATGTAGTTTGAGCTGCATCAGAAACCTTTAAGTCTTTTGCGTATACTGCAATGTCATCTCCAATTTGAGTTCCAGCTTCATCTAAAACTCTTCCAATAGCGTCGTTTTTCCATTTCCAATTTCCTACTGAAGCCATTCCTGTTATTGTTAAATTATCAGAGGCATTGTATCTAAAATCAAGTTCAACACCTTGGTGTAAAGCGTCTAAACCAGGAACATTATAATACAATCTATCTCCACCAGGAACTGGATTTTGTATTGATCCTGTTAGTGATTTATCAAGCCAAGAAGTGTTGTACACATTTAAATTTGCAGAAAAAGTAGAGCTTCTATAGCCATACCCTAATTCAGCACTAAAAACTTTTTCATTAAGCGCATCAGGGTTTAAAACTGTAGAACTTGAACTTTGGAATACATTTCCTGTTAAGAAAGGTGCTTTAGAAAAATAACCAATATTTGCAAATAAGTTACTTGTACCAGTAATATTGTAGTTTACCCCACCTTTAACACTATAACCTAAGAAATCAGCTTTTTCTGATTTTCTATTTGGATCAGTTGAAGTATACTTCATAAAATCTTCTTTACTATATGTAGTATTTGAAACAGCTGATGATAAGAATGCTGATAAATTATCGTTGTTATACTCTAATTGAGCAAATAAACCACCCCATAAAACTTTACCATCGTAATCTTTCCCAAATCTATCTCCAACTTTTAAAGCTTGGTTGTAGGTATTATCAGAGCTTGAGTATGTGTTTCTGTAAAATTCACCACCCAATAAATTGTCTACTTCATACCAGTGAGAACCTACGTAATATCTACCATCAATACCACCTGTTAAAGTTAAGCTTTCAGAAAGATCCGTTTTCAAAGTAGATAAAACACCATACCAAACGTGATTATTCATTGAACTGTAAAGAAGATCTGTTGAACCTAATGCCCCATTAGCTTTATTCTCTTCAGCAATTTGATCAAAATTTAAAGGTTGATCAGAACCTCCTAATCTGTAACTATCATCCGTAAATTTACTTCCAAGAGTTCTTCTTCCACCACCACTACCAAAGGATGCATAAACAGAAGTAGAAAGATTAGTGTCATCACTAATTGTCCAATAATGATTTAAAGACATTTGTGGTTTGTGATAAAAATTATAAGAAATAGATTCTACTTGTCCATTATAATATCCCCAGTCTGGATTAAATTTTTGAGGTCCACTTTCAGTAGCTCTATACCCAGCAATAGTTCTTTTATTATATCTTTGCCCGTGTGTTTGTTGAGCTCCAAATGCAGAAAATGATATTTTATGATTTTCGTTTAGTTGTTTAGAAAGGTTTATAAAATAGTTTACACCATCAAATTCAGTTCCATCAACATAACCATCACCTGATATTTTTGCAGCAGAGATTGTTGCAGCAAAACCATTATCCATTAAACCAGTTGAAAGTGTAGCACCATATTTTTGATACCCATCATTACCTGTAGACATTACAAAGTTTCCACCTTTTTCGGCATCAGTAGATTTAGTGATTACATTTATTGTTCCTCCAATAGAAGGTACAGCAACTTTAGAAGCTCCTAAACCACGTTGTACTTGCATAGCACTTGTTACATCACCTAAACCAGCCCAGTTACTCCAGTAAACAGCACCGTTTTCCATATCATTAACAGGTACACCGTTAATCATAACCGCTACGTTTTCA
>ERZ889078.1374-NODE-1374-length-19397-cov-22.131010_pt1 | contig 19397 bp, 23 predicted proteins | sample MGYA00521266_ERZ889078 | MGnify/ENA primary metagenome ERZ889078 (study PRJEB32303, sample SAMEA104408618) | aquatic metagenome | biome: Brackish water; feature: Pelagic; material: water | place: Baltic Sea | collected 2014-06-16T06:34:00 | depth 76,534 m ...
GACTTTATTATGATGATGATTTAAATTACAATTTTTGTTGTGCTGAATGGTTACTATTTTTCAATCAAGCAAAGATGTACTTTGTAATAGCAGTCAATTGTCTTATCAATTTAACATGAAAATTTTACAGGCCCATGATGGAGAGATTAAAACAAGTTTCACAAAAGATAAATACAATTTTATATTAAAAATACCGGCGATTATTATTAAAATATAAGAGCCATGTCCATACTTTTTTCTCTCGTTCCATTTTTTCCCGAGGTGGAATATAATCAGCATCAGTGAAGCGACACATTAGTACATTTAGGGATGCTTTGTCATATTTCAAACCTCATGTTAAGATGGTTCCGCCGTTTGGTTTATAGCAAATGCCCCATCTCCTCTCTTTTAACATCTAAATAGTTTTCATTATATTTGTTTGATTGTATTATGATGGGGATTCTTTGGACGATTTCAATATCGCTGATAGAGTTTACCTTATCTGGGTTGTTTGTTAAAAGTTTTATTTTATGAATGTTAAAATGGTGTAGTATGGTTGTTACAATTTCATACGTTCTCTCATCCGCTCGAAAGCCTAATTGATGATTGGCTTCAACCGTGTTTGCCCCTTTGTCTTGAAGGGCGTAGGCGTTTATCTTGTTTAAGAGACCAATGTTACGCCCCTCTTGTCTAAGATAGATTACCATTCCATTGCTTTGCTCGGCTAATTTAAGAGCAAACTCGAGTTGGTCGCCACAATCGCACTTTAAACTTCCTAGCGCGTCGCCAGTTAAACACTCTGAATGAACTCTAACGATGGGGATTTGGTCTAAGTTTTCTTTATATATCACTAAGTGTTCTTTGTTTCCCTCTTTGAAGGCTTTTACTTTAAAGTCACCAAACTTGGATGGTAAGTTGGCGACTTGAGAAATTGTTATATTCATTAATTTAATCTTTAAAAGGGTAAAATGTTTTCTTAAAAATGATTATATCAAAAATGATAAAAAAAAAGGTTTAATATGTTCCAAAGATTTCGTAGAACTCGTTTGAATAAGCGTCTTCGCGCGCTAGTAAGAGAGACAAAGGTAAACGTAGAGGATTTTATCTACCCGCTTTTTATAAGAAGCGGTTCTGGAATTAAAACGGAGGTCGCTTCCATGCCAGGCGTTTTCCAGATGAGTCTTGATGAAGCCATTAAAGAGTGTGAGGAGTTAAAAACTCTTGGCATATACGCCATAATACTCTTTGGAATTCCTGACGTTAAAGATTCGATTGGTTCTGACGCTTTGTGTGAACATGGGATCATATCTTCCGCCGTTAAGGGGATTAAAAAAGCTCATCCGGATATGTTTGTAGTGACTGATCTTTGCTTTTGCGAGTACACGGACCATGGACATTGCGGTATTATAGATGAGACGCAAGAGACTGTAGACAATGACGCCACGTTAGATATTTCTGGCCAGCAAGCCATCATCCATGCTAAAGCTGGAGCTGACATGATCGCGCCATCTGGCATGATGGACGGAATTATTGAAACTTTGAGAAACGCGCTTGATGGAGCGGGGTTTGAGAACCTGCCTATCATGAGTTATTCAACAAAGTTCGCCTCTGGATATTATGGACCTTTTCGTGACGTTGCGGAATCAACTCCTAGTTTTGGAGACCGCGCTTCGTACCAAATGGATCCCGCCAATAGAAGAGAGGCAATCGCCGAGAGCGTAAGCGATGAGGAGCAAGGAGCGGACATACTTATGGTAAAGCCCGCTCTGGCTTATCTTGATTTGGTTCGGGAGATAAAAGACGCGACGCGTCTTCCTTTGGCTGTTTACAACGTAAGCGGCGAGTACGCCATGCTTAAATTTGCCGGTATGAACAACTTGATTGATTATGATAGAGTCGTCATGGAGACTATGCTAGCGTTTAAACGCGCTGGAGCGGACATAATTATCTCATATCATGCAAAAGAAGTTGCAAAAATGTTAAATAATAGATAATTTAAAGAAAACTATATTAAAATATATAACAATTGATTTTTAGGAATATACATTGAGACATTTTTTAACGCTTAACGATTTTACAAAAGAAGAAATTTTAGAAATAATAGATATTGGCTTAGAAATAAAAAAAGATTTAAAAGCCGGTATTTATAAACAAGAACTAAAAAATCAGACCTTGGCTATGATATTTGAAAAAAGTTCAACGAGAACGAGAGTTAGTTTTGAAACTGGAATGTTTCAGCTCGGTGGTCACGCTCTTTTTTTAAGCAATCGTGACATTCATTTGGGTCGTGGCGAGCCGGTAAAAGACACTTCTCGCGTGATTTCGAGCATGTGCGACATGGTCATGATAAGAACGTTTGAACATAGCATGATAGAAGAGTTCGCTAAATATTCAAAGGTTCCCGTCATTAACGGTTTGACCGATTCTTATCATCCCGTGCAACTTTTAGCGGATTATATGACAATGGTTGAGTATGGAGTAAGTGAAAACGCGATCGTAGCCTATGTAGGCGATGGAAACAATATGACTCACTCGTGGCTGATGTTAGCGGCGAAGATGGGGTTCGACCTTAGAATCGCCACTCCAAGAGGCTATGAAGTCGACTCGAAAGTTTTAGAAAACGCGCTTAAACTGGCAAAAATAAGTGGAGCTTCGATAACCGTTATGAACGATCCAAAAGAAGCTATCAAAGACGCTACGATTGTCACAACCGATACTTGGGCTTCAATGGGTCAAGAGGATGAAAAAGAGCAACGAATTAAAGCTTTCAAAGGCTTTATGGTGGATGATTTGATGATGTGTTTGGCAAAAAAAGACGCTAAATTTTTGCATTGTCTGCCAGCTTATCGTGAACAAGAAGTGAGTGAATCGGTTTTAGAAAAACATGCTGAGATCGTTTTTAATGAAGCGGAAAATAGACTGCACGCTCAAAAAGGTCTTATGGTTTGGTTAGATAAAAAAAGAGGATAGTCTATGAGATATGTTTTATTGCTTTTAATAAGTCTGAATTTTGCGTACGGGGCAAAGGTAGTTGAAGTAGGTGAGCGATTTGAAGATTCAAAAAAATGCAAGTCTTGTCATCTTCGCGTAGTTAATGAGTGGGAAGAGTCTTGGCATTCAAAAAGTCATTATGAAAATGATGAGTATTTTAAAGCGAGTATAGATTACGTCAGTCAAAAAACGCGCAAAAGTTTGAATGGGGTAAAAGTTCAATGCGCGACTTGTCATAACTCTCGCATATCCGTAACAAGTACAGGCTCTGATTATGAAATAGCCTCAATAATGGGACTCGCTAAAGGCTCAAAAGTTGATAAAGCGGTTAATAGTGATAATATTAGCGAGGGCGTTAATTGTGTCGTTTGTCATAATATAGACAAAATTCACAATGAGTATGATGATAGTAAACTAGGGATAAATAGAGTGGAGTGGACAGAGTCGGGAGCGATGACTGGACCATATAAAGACGCTTTTTCCCCTTATCATAAAACGATTAGCCACGAATTTATGAATGAAAAACCTAATGATTTGTGTTTCGTTTGTCATGCGAACGATAGAAGCGTGAAAGGTTTAGTATTTAGCGACATGAAAAATGAGTATCAAGATGAGAAAAAATCATGCGTCGAATGCCACATGGGACCACAACGCAAAGGCATTGCCGCCAGCTATAGAACTAATGAAGGAAAAACCGTTGAGAGAATGGTTAGAAGTCATGGTTTCGCGGGAGCGCATATTGATTCACTATGGAAGGGCGCTTTAAAGCTAGAGCTTTCTCAAAAAGACGATAACGTGTTAATAGAGATAAGCAATCCACAAGCGCATAATATTCCTAGTGGATTTGGCTCCCGTGAAATAGTCGTCGACGTTGTTTCCAAAAATGGCGACGCCGTGTTGGAAACAAAGAGCATTTCCTTGACGAGATATTACACTCGAAGAAATGGGAAGCCCACCATCGCTCATTTGGCGGAGGAAGAAAGTAAAGATCTTAGCATACCAGCTAACGGTAAAAAGATTTTGAAGGTTCCAACTCTTCATGGTACGACTGCCGTAGAAGTCACTCTATCTTATCGTTTAGTGAATGACGAGGTTATTTCTCTTCTTAAACTAAAAGATTTAATTTGGTCAGAAAAAAAGTATATCGCGAAAGAGAGTTTAAAAGTAAAGTCGTCTTTTTGAGTAGTTGATAAACGCTTTGTTTGTAGAGAAGACGCTAATTACGTAAAATATACGTAGTTAGTATCTTACTCCCGTGGCGTTTCTAATCAGTTCCATCATGGGGGCCGCGCTTTCTTTTGCGCGATTCGCACCCATGTTTAAAATAGTTCTAACATCGTCTTGATGTTTTTCGTAGTACTCTTTTTTAGCTCTAAATTCTCGAAAATATTCCCACATAACTTCCGCAAGATACATTTTAAAGTGACCATGACCTTCTCCTCCTTTGGTATATCTGTTTTGAAGTTGGGTCAAGTCGTGATCGTCTAAAAATAGTTTTGCCATGTTGTAAACGTTGCATCCCTCAAACTCTTTTGAATCTTCCAAGGCGACGTTTTGCGTCACGATTTTTTTGATTGTTTTAAGTTGCGCTTTTTCTTCACCAAATATATTGACGGTATTGCCATAACTTTTGGACATTTTTTGTCCGTCAGTCCCTGGCACGGTTGCAACGTTTTCTACTGTTTTGAATTCTGGTATTTTTAGTATGTCCCCGTATTCATTGTTAAACTTCAGAGCGATGTCGCGAGCGATTTCAACATGCTGAATTTGGTCTTTTCCCACTGGAACGACGTCTGGGGAGTAGAGTAGTATGTCAGCGGCCATAAGAACGGGATAGGAGAAGAGCGAGTGATTCGCCGATATGCCTTTGGCCGTCTTGTCTTTGTAACTGTGAGCGCGTTCAAGAAGACCCATTGGAGTGAAGGCGGAGAGTATCCAGTAAAGCTCTAAAACCTCTTTTACGTCTGATTGAACCCAAAAAGTTGATTTGTCCGGGTCAATTCCAAGCGCTAAAAAATCCGTTGCCGTTTGCATCGTAAGTTTTGCTAGTTTTTCCCCTCCATTCCCACTGCTCATGGCATGATAGTTCGCTATAAAAGCAAAGGTTTCACTTTTTTCTTGAGCGTCTACCATCTGTTTTATGGAACCAAAATAGTTCCCAATATGTAAGTCGCCTGAGGGCTGAATGCCCGTTAATACTCTCATTGTCTAAAATCCTAAATTTTTTATTGATATTATATCAATTTCAGCTTTATTTAGTTACCATATTGCATTAACAAGAGGTAGTAAACTCTTTATAAAGGATTTATCATGAACTTACAAATACGTTCGAAAGACGTTACGTTAACAGATGCGACGAGAGCCCATATTGGTTCGGCAATTGAAGCGTTTAAGAAATTCTCACTTGACATTACAGCTGTAAATTGCACAATAGCCACAGAAAAAAAAGGCGTGACGGTTGAGTTTGACATTCACATCGCTCATGCGCAACCAGTTGTAATTTCTCAAAGTGACGACGCGTTGGACGCCGCAATTGATTTGTCAATTGATAGAGCTTCAAAAGCGCTTCGTCGTCTCCATGATAAAGTGATTTCTCACCAAGCTCAAAGCGTAAAAGATTTAGAAACGCTTGAAGCGTAGTAAAACATATACGCCTTCTTTAGGGCGTATACTCTCTCTCCTCCCTTTTGGGGTTATTTCTTGAAATTTATTTTATTATTCATTCTCTTTTTTACTGTGTTTGTCTATGCCGATGAGATCTACTCAGCTCGTTTAGCTTATGGTAAAGCCTCTAGCAATGATTTAGGCAATATAATATCTGGTGATCTAGGCTCTCACCCGAAAGATTTAACGGCATTGGCCGTTGACGCTGGATACTTATGGAAAAAAAATATTTTAAATTTGCCGATAGACGTTTATTTAAAAGGCGGAGTTTCTTATTTTAACGAAGACGCTCATGACGACGTTTATGAAGCTTTAATTTATATAAAAGCCTTTTATAATATAGATTTTCTTGACAATAGGATTAGAATTGGTTTTGGTGAGGGTGGATCCTATGTTAGCCGCGTTCTTGAAACGGAACATGACGAAGCGGCGGACAAAAATGACAACACCTCAAATTATTTGAATTATTTAGACATAAGCATGGATTTTGATTTTGGAAAACTTCTAAATTATAAGCAAATGCAAGGAACCTACGTCGGTGTTCTTTTGAAGCATCGTTCTGGAATATCTGGTCTCATTAATGACGTTAAACATGGTGGTTCGAATTACAACTGCGTTTATTTGGAAAAAAACTTTTAAAGGATATAAGTATGTACGAATGGGTTCTTTGGTTTCATGTGATTTCGTTTATTTCGTGGTTTGCGGTCTTGTTTTATTTGCCTAGGCTTTACGTTTATCATGCGGAAAACATAAATAACGCCGGTTTTGTTGAAGTAGTGAAAATTCAAGAAATGAAACTTTTTAAATATATTGGCGTTCCTTCTATGTGGGCTACAATTTTGAGTGGCTCCACTCTTATCTACATGATAGGTTTTAGTGGAGGATGGCTTCATGCGAAACTCTTTTTTTTAGTTTTATTAGTTATTTATTTTTTCTCATTGGATAAATATAGAAAAGAATTTTTAGAAGATAGATGTACAAAAAGTGGTAAATTTTTTAGATTTTATAATGAAGTGCCAACAATTCTTATGTTACTAATTGTAGCGATGGTGGTTATAAAACCCTTTTAAGAGTATATAGGCTTTCTGTACGCTAAATTTGTTTATAATGTTAAATCAAACAAATTTAGGAGCGGATAATGAATAGAAAAGATATATTATACTCGGTTTTAATAACCGTTTCCTTAGCGTTGAATCCACTGAGCGCTATGACTCTAACTCTAGTAACTCAACAACAAACAAATACTTTGTCGGCTACAATCGCTCAAAATCTTTATAGCAGGGGTTTGGATGAAGAAGCGGCGCAAAGAATCTCCAAAGAGTTTTTCGAAGATAAAGAAGAACTCTTTTCTTTTATGTTGAAAAATTTAGCTAATGGATGCGGCGTTTTAAGCGAGCAAGAAATTTTGGAGCATATTAGTAGCCAAGCGCTAAAGAAAGCTAGAATAAGGTTGGATTCATACTCATCTTTAGTGAGCATGGTTCAAAAGATAAAAAATCAAGTGGCGTCTAAAGAGACGCTTTTGGAATTGCAAAACATTGCGACTAAAAACACTCTTTTTTCTAAATACGTCACTTAAACGAGATTATTTCACGCCACGTTTTTTAGCTTTGAAAAGCACTGGCGACCCCGTAAAGTTGAACGCTTCTCGAAGTTTGTTCGTAAGGTATCTTCTGTAAGTGAAGTGGAGACCTTTTGGGTTGTTCATGACTATGGCGATTTTTGGCGGTCTCGTCTCATATTGCGTCGCGTAGTAGATGCGTATGACTTGTCCGTGCATGCTTGGAAGAGTATGGCGTCTTAGAGCTTTTTCTATAACTTCGTTTAGCTGAGACGTAGTAATTCTTTGTGAATAGTTTTCGTTTATTTCTAAAATCATGTCGTGAAGCTTGTCAACTCTTTGGTGAGAAAGAGCGGAAAGAGTTATGATGGGAGCGTACGCTAAAAACTTAAATCTATCGCGAACTTCTAAAATGATTTTATCATGTTCGTCTCGTTTAGAAATATCCCATTTGTTTAAAACGATGATGCACGCTAGACGGTTGCTGTCAACTAGCCCAGCTATCTTTTCGTCAAGATCCAAAAATGGTTGACTCGCGTCCAAAACAACAAGCGCCATATTTGAGTTTTCAAGCATTTCCGTAGTTCTCATAAGGGCGTACTTTTCTATTCCTAGTATTTTTCCGCGACGACGAAGTCCCGCCGTGTCTACAAAGGTAAGTTGTTTGTTTTTATACTCTATGGTTTCATCAATTGGATCGATTGTCGTTCCCGCCACGCTACTAACTACGGAACGTTCTTCGCCTAAAAGCGCGTTAAGAAGAGAGCTTTTCCCAACGTTTGTACGACCAATAATCGCTATTTTAATATGGTTTACGTCATTTTCATCAAACTCTTTGATTCTATCGTTTTGACCAAAGATGGAATCGTCTTCGACTTCTTCCACATCGCTATAAAAGTATCCGTCATCCTCTTCTTCTTCATTGCGGGTATCGTTTGAAAAGAATTCTTCATCACTAATCTCCTCTTCTTGGTCCTCGTCTTCTATCGACTCTTCATCCTCTTTTATAATGTACTCATCAGGAATTTTAGCGGCGATCCACTCTAAAAGTTCAACAGTGTTTCTATTGTGAGAAACGCTTATTCCAAATATGGCGTCGGTTCCAAACTCATAATAGTCCCAAAGTCTATCTTTCATCTTGTCATTGTCAATTTTATTGACGACGAGCGCTATCTCTTTACCCATGGATTGTAGTTCATAAAAAAGTTTTTTATCCTCGTCTTCTGGTAAACTTTTACCATCAACCATGAACAAAATAATGTCAGCTTTATACGCGGCTTTGAGTGACATCTCTTTTATTTTGTCAAAAAGTTCACACCCTTTGTCTAGTCCACCCGTATCTAAAAGTTGAGCCTCTTTGTTTATAATGATGGCTGTTCTTCGCTTAACGTCTCTCGTCGTTCCAGCTATGTCGGACGTGATGGCGTCGCGTTTTTTTACAAGACGATTAAATAGTGAGCTTTTTCCAACATTTGGACGACCAATTATGGCAATTTTTTTCATGAGTAAACCTTAGAAGTGTTGATATAAAATGATTTTATTTTGTGGAAGTATAGCTAAATAAGATTTGAATTAAGATTGTTTGAAGAAATTCTCCCCCATAAGGAGAGAATTTTAGTCCAACACCATCCATACGTATATTTCGTTCGTCAATTTATTTTGCCAAACTTTTTCTATATGAGCGGTAATTGTCGCTGCTGCGTTGTAGTCGCTTTTTTCATTTAAAGTTGAAGTGGATTCTCCGTGAGCAAGACTTTCCTCTTTACTAATGGTAAGCTCCACCTTAACACCTTTTTGAAGAGTGAGTTCATCCAAAGCGCGAGTGATAGCAAGTTTTCTCTGACTTGACACTCTTTGATCGTAAGTTACTCCAGCCACCCCAATCGCGCCATTTTTTCCATCCTGATTTGGATTCATAATCCATGATGGCTCTTGATTTACGTATCTTGTCGGAGAGGGCTGTTCACCACAGCCCGCAAGCAATGCAATAAGTAAAAGAGCAAAAAGGAGAAAATTCTTCATTACTCTGTTGGAAATTCTTTTTCAAGACCTTCTAAAGCGTTTTTAGACTGAAATTGTTGCCACAACGCGTCGTCATTTTTCATACTGCTTTGAACGGCTTTTTGCACTTCGCCATTTATGGTACTTTGTGGAACGGTAACTAGTAAATAGAGAGTGCCTGAAGCCGAAGTCCAAGAATCAATCCCTTTTGAACCCGACAAGTCAACTTTGGCGATTTGTTTGGAAACTGACGTTGCGACTCTGTCCACAGTCTCCGCGTCGCCAGTTCCCGTAGATCGAGTAAACGTTTCCACTTTGTCTTTTACTTGTGATTTGATTTGCTGAGCCAAGTCTGAGCGACCGTTAGCCAAAGCGACTCTTCTCATCATCCCCATGCCAGCCGCGCTTTTCTGCGCGATGCCGACGCCTGCGTACGCGCCTTCCACCATTGGAACGCAAGTCCACTTTGGAGCTAATTGATTTTCTTGCTGGCAACGAAAATCTGGCTCAACTGGCGCGGCTGGCGCTGGAACTTCTCCACATCCCGCTACCGTTAGAGCGACTAAACCTGCAAATACGACTGATGAAATACTTTTTTTCATTTTCTTTCCTTTGATTTTATTTCCGCTTATATTATACAATCTATATCTTAAATAAACAAAATAGCATTGTAAATATTTTATTAAACAAAACATTTAGGTTACAATAATATAATGGCGTTTATGAAATACTACGCATATAAAGATTTTAAAAAAGATACGAACGTTTTGATAAAAGAGGTCGCTAACTTTAATCCCCAATCAATAGTGGGCATTGCTCGAGGAGGGTTGACGTTGGTCCACGCCATGGCTGAGGGCTTGAACGTAAGGGAAGTTCAAACCCTGCGTACGGAACTGTATGACAAAACTTGCAAGCGCGATTCTCTCGCCATTTTTAACTCCTGCGAGTTTGCTGATAAACAGAGAGTTTTGGTCGTCGACGACATATCCGACAGCGGAGAGACTTTGTTAGCCGTCATGAAGAGTTTAGAAGATAAATATAAGGAAGTCGAGTTTAAGTCCGCCACGCTTTTTTATAAAAAGAGTTCAGTATATGAGCCTCATTTTTGGATAAACGAGGCGGATGATTGGATAGATTTTTTTTGGGAGAGAGATTTTAAGAGTTCTATTTTTTAGACTCTTTTATCATCTCGTAAGCTTGATTGATTTCTTGCGTTTTCGCGGTTGCTTCTTGCATATAAGCTTCACTTTTGCCTTGTGATTTTATGATGTCTGGATGGTACTCGCGGACAAGCGTTCTATAGGCTTTTTTTATCACGCTTATGTCGTCGCTCTCTTTGACTCCTAAAATTTTGTAGGCGTCCCCAATGTTGGCTTTTGGCGTCATGTTGCGCGTCATTTTTTCAAATTGTTCAAAAATCGCATGGTAAGTTTTTGGGTCAAATTCCATGGCCGACGCTATCTCTTGTAGCGCGTCGTCTTCGCCTGAACTAACCTCACCGTCAATAAAGGCGAGTTGAATCAAAAAGCCCATAAACTGCTGTTGTTTCGCTTTGTCTCGTTTGGTCGCTTCTCCCAGCGCGCTCGCTATCTTTACAAGGTCGTCGTCTCTTTTTTTCTCTTCATCGAAAATGTCTTTGAGTATGCTCTTCGTTTTTTGGGGTTCTGGAAAGACGGCTGAGATGTCGTCAAACATAATGCCAATCAATTGCGCTTCGAGCGCGTCTACTCTGCCGTCCGCCTTGGCGACTTTTGCGACAAGCGCCACAAAAAGACCAAGTTCGCTTCTTTTGAGCGATTCATGAGAGACGGAAAAATTTTTAAACGCCTCTTTTGAGTAGTCGGTGTATCTGTTGTAACTTTTGTATACATAGTAAAAAACTGCGCCAAGAAGCGCTAAAACGATTATATTTCCCATAAAAAATCCTCATAAATAGTTGTGGAAGTATACAAACTTGTAGTTAATATATGATGACGAGAATACGCGCTTACAATTAAAAGTCAAATATGTCGTCTAGATTCGATTCCATATCCACACTTTCGCCGCTTAACTCTAGTTTTAAGCTATTCATATTGATAGTTTCATCTTTATTTGTATTTATAAGATTTAAAAACTCTGTAATTGTATTTGCCATAGGCGATATCTCTTTGTAGTATCTAAGAGTTAAGCAGAACATAGAAAGAGTAGACCTGAATGATATGAATAAATTTTCATTCATAGCCGTACTTGCCTGATAAATGAACTCTTGTAAGTCCTCGTTTAATTTTAGGAGTTCTTCTAAAAACATTGGTATCGCCAAAGAGATTGATAATTTTGCGTTTAGTTCTCATAAGACACTGCTCATAGAGATATGATTTACCTCTTCTTTTGCGACTTTTTTTTGTAAAGAGAGTATTTTGTTAATATTGTCTATATTTCTATTTTTAGTGTGCTGATTTAAAATGACTATTGACGCGCTGACGGTTAAGAGTGGAAACTTTTTCTTAGTGGACTCTCTTCCCGTTGAGATAATATAGCCATTTTTTTTATCTTCTTGAGAATAAAATTCTTTAACGTTGTTTGTAAACTTCTGCACAAGTGAAAATATCTCATGAATGGACGTTTCAGATTCAACGTCTATGGCGCAAAAAAAGTCGTCCCCTCCAATGTGCGCTATAAAAAAATCGCTTGACAACTCTTTTCGTAGCATGTCCGCAAAAAGTTGTATGACTCTATCTCCATTTCTAAAGCCATAGACGTCGTTAAAAGCTTTGAAATTATCCAAATCAAAATAGCACAAAGCGTAGTCATGAGCATCGGTTGGTATTTTGCTTAAATAGTGTTCAATGATTCTATTGCCGGGGAGTTTTGTGAGAGGGTTTTGATCTCTCGCCACTATTAAATTTTCTTCATTCATGATTGAGATAATGGCCCGGGCTGACATAAATCCATAATACTTTGAATTTTTCGTAATAATGATTCCAATGGAATCGGCATTATTGGAAAATAGTTCAACAAGAGTGGATATGCTACTACTAATATCCGCAAATCCACAATATTTTATAAGATTTTTAAGTTTTGATTTATTGGGTCCATCGTTGAGTAAAAGCGACATTCCATAAGGGGAGTATAAAAACTCTTTTATTTGCTTCTCTTGGAGTATCCCCATAGGCTCATTAAACGAGTTGACTACGGGTATGACGTCGGAAGTACTGTTTTTTTTGAAATACTCTATAACTAGCTGCATTTTTGTGTCAATATGTAGCGGACCAGGTTTGTCAAGATAATTTTCTAGTTTTGAAGATTTTTTCTTATTTCTTTTGTCGCTATTGACCATGACTTCAATATGAGCGTACTTTTGAAGGATTTCATCACTGTTTTTGGTGGGTTTTTGAACTAAGTAGCCTTGAACCATGTGACAACCAATCTCTTTGCAAGTAAGCAACTCTTCTTTTGTCTCGACTCCCTCCGCGATCACTTTTACTCCAAGTTGAATCGCTAGGTGGGTTATGCTTGTAACAAGTAGTTTTTTCTTTAAATTTGATTCTATGTCTTGTAAAAAAAATCTATCTATTTTTATGATGTTTGGCGTTGAGTCGTATAAAAGCTTGTATCCGGAGTATCCAACTCCAAAGTCATCTATTGCGATACAAAAGTTCTCATTTTGGTAATGGTTTAGTATGTTTTCAAGGTTGCCCTCACCAGAAATTTCATGCCGTTCTGAAATTTCAAAACATATATTTTCTTTTTTTATGCCAAGGTTCTTGAGTATCTTATTGGTAGATCCATGTGTAAAATTTGTCATTTCAAGAAGGCGATTATCTAGGTTGTAAAAGAGTTTTATATTTTCGTAGTTGGAAATCGTACTAAATTTTATGAGTGCCTTTTCTCTTAATGCAATATCAAAAGAGTAGAGTAGACCCTCTTCGTAAACTTTGTCAAAAAGCGCGAAGATCGATTTAAAGCCAATCTCTTGAAAATTGCGCAAGAGAGATTCTACAGCGAAAATTTCTCCAGTATGAATGTTGAGTATTGGTTGAAAAGCGATGTCAAGTATTTTTAAATTGTTGAGCCATTGTTTAGGTAATTCATTTTTCATGCAAATATTTTACTCCATGAACGTTACTTTACCATTACACCAAAATGTACCTCTGTTTTTGGGCGGTTTTCATCTTGTCAATATCTACGATTATGAAACTGTCAACGCAGTTTGAGAAGTTTGGGTCAACGTTGTAAGCGCAAAATTTTATGCCGCCGTCTTCACAAAGGTCGGCGTATTGTTTGTACATGACGGGTATGTTTGAGTCTATGGCGCTGAGCGTTTTTTTCAAAGTTCTGAAATTTTGTTTATAGTCGTCCGCGTTTAGCTCCGCTCGAAGATTGGCCATAAGGGTTTCGTCCGACTTGAAATTGTAAGGAAGTTTCGCGTTGACTAAGTTGTCACTATCATGAAAGTTGGCGTCGTAAAAGTATAAAATCATGTCTTTCGCCGTTTTGGAGTAGGACGCGCTTATGGACACCGCTCCAAAAAGGTATTTTACTTGGGGGTTGTTTCTTAGATACGCCCCGATGCCTTGCCACAAATAATCCAGCGCTCTACTGCCCCAGTATTTTGGCTGTACGAAGCTTCTTCCAAGTTCTATGGAATCATTGAGATATTTGTCAAAATTTTCATTAAGATCAAAAAGAGTGGACGTGTATAAAGCCTCTTTTCCCAGGGTGGAGACTATGGAGTGAGTTTCGGCGATTCTGTACGCTCCAACTATCTCCAAATCTTCATTGTCCCAAAGGATGATGTGTTTATAGTATCTATCGTATTTGTCAATGTCTCTTTTTTTGTTGATGCCTTCTCCGACTTTTCTAAAGGACAATTCGCGAAGTCGTCCAATTTCATTGATGATTATAGAGTTGTTATCCGTGCTCTCGTAGAGATATATCTTTTTATCGTCTTTGGTCGCGCCTAGCAGTTGGGCGTTTTTGAGCTCTTTTTTGAGTTCTTGTCTATTTTCTGGATGCGCTATCGCCGTTTGAGTGATGAAAAAACTTTTATGATTTTTAAGATTGTAGACATGTTTTTTGTATAAATCTATGATTTTGTCTTGTTTGAGACCTTGGGGATTAATATTTTCATTTGGAATTATTTCACCGATAATGATTTCAATGGATTTGTTTTTTTGTCCAAACATCTCATTTGACAATAGAAGGGTGGATAATTTTTTGTTAATGGCGGAGACGGAATAAAAAGTTTTGGAATTTTTCCCGCCTAAATAGACGGGCAGTATTGGCGAACCGCTTCTTTTGGCGAATTTTAAAAATCCTCTATGCCATACTTTGTCTTTTATTCCAGAGGGAGTCGCGCGACTCACTTCGCCCGATGGAAATATAATAATCGCTTTGTCTTGATTGAGCGCTTCGTATACTTTGTTTATGGATTCTTTTTTTTGTCTCGCTTGAAAATTGTTAACGTTTAGGAGTATTGGTTGCAACGCTTTTACCTCTGAGAGCAAATCGCTCGCGACCACTTTAACGTCTTTGCGCACTTTGCTTATTAGTTTTATAAGGGCGAAGGCGTCTAAACTTCCAAGAGGATGGTTGGCGATGACGACCACTCTTCCCGTGACGGGTATGTTCTCCATGTCTGTGTCTGAAATGGTGTAGTTGAAGTTTAAAGTCGATAACGCCTCTTCTATAAACTCAAAACTTCCGAGGTGCGAGTTCTCTTTTAGAAAGTGGTTTATCTCTTCTTGGTGAACTATCGAGTCCGCAAATTTACTTATCGCGCCTTTTATTATTTTATTATTTTGGGTATTTTTTAGTTATCATTTTTTGGATGTCAATCATTTAAACTCTCTTTATACATTAGTTTAAAGATTATATGTTAATGATATTACAGTTGTGTTACAAGTTACGGGGTTGGTTTGTCTTCTTTTGGCTCTTTAGCGAACCCTGCGCCTTTTTTTGTTTTAGCTTCTAAATTCAACTCTTCGATTTGCGTACGATAGTCTATTCCTATCTGGTGCATTTGCGCAAAGCATTTAACAATGACGGCGATGGTGTTTGGCACTTCGCCTTTCGTTTTATAAGCTTGAATGTTTTTCTCGCTTACCTTAATGAGTTTGCTAAACTTAGGTAAGCTTATTTCAGCGTCAAGAAGTAATTTTTTAAATTCTATAAATGTCATTTTCGCCCTTTAATGTTACGATTATACTTATTTATAACTTATATCTATATTTTATTGACTTGTTTACAAAAAATATATATAATGACTATAATTTATTACTAATAGTAATGAAATAAAAAACAAAAGGAGCCAAAATGGCTAAAGAGTTAAAAAAGAAAAACGCAAAGAAAGTTGCTAAAAAAGTAGAAAAGAAGAAGAAAGCAAAAAAAGTTGCTAAGAAAAAAGCTGCAAAAAAGAAAGCGAAGAAAAAAGCTTCAAAAAAGTAGTACTATTTTAGAGGGTTTTCCCTCTAAAAGTTCACGCTAAACGTAGATCCCATATTCTCTTCACTTTTGATATTCAAACTAAAATTATGAAGATTTACAATGTTGCTTACTATAAATAGTCCTAGTCCTAGCGAGTTGTTCCAGCTATTTTCATGCACTCTGTAAAATTTATTCGTTATATTTTCTAAATTATTCTTATTTATTCCTATCCCCGAATCTATCACATGCAAAGCTTTGTCGTCAAAATTTACGCGCACTTCGTCTTCAGAATATTTAAACGCGTTTTCCACAAGATTTGAGATCACGACGCAAAAGAGCGAATTGTCCGCCCTGATTGTAATCTCCTTGTCTCCTGTTATAATCGCTTCTCTGTTTGGGTAGTTGAGTTTTATGTTTTCCACAGATTCGTTTATAGTATCGTATAAATTTATGGTAGTGAAATTCATGGACATTTGTCCGCTGTCAAGTTTGATTGAAAGCCTAAGCGTATCAATTAAGTCGCTTAACTTGTTTCCATTTTTGTATATCTTTGTAAGAAATTTATTGCGAATGTTAGGGTTCAAATTTTCATCGTCGATGAGAGTTTGAGAATATCCGTTAATGACGGCGATGGGATTTTTGAACTCATGTGAAATCGCCGAGATGATGTCGTCTTTTTGTTTGTTTGAAGCTTCGAGTTTGTTGGTGTATTTTGTTTTTTGCTTCTCTCTTTTTGTAAGAATTTGTGATATTTTTGTAAGCAGATTCGTAATGTGAAAAAATTCTTGAGAAAAATCCGAACTAACGTAAGTGGGCTTCTTTTTAGTCGCCAAGTCTTTTAAAAAGTGCGCTATTTTTTGCGTTTCATTCTTTAATTGAGTGTTTATCTTATACGTAACTATGAAAATGGCTATGAAAAATAGTATCAAGACGATTAAAACTTTTATCCCTAAAGAAAAAATTTGAGAGTTTATGTTTTTCAACTCTTTTGCCAATCTAATATATACGGTGTGATTGTTAAACGTATGTTTTTTTGCGATATAGAGCATGTGTTCTTGAAGCGTGTTTGAATATCTTATGACGTATCCATAATCTTCTTCATTTGATTGCATTATTTCAGCTCTATATTTATGGTTGTCCATCTTTGTCAGGTCTTCATGAGATTCCGCGATAACTTTACCATTAATATCTATGATCGTGACTCTTGTGTTTAAGTTAGTTTTTATTTTTTGAGCGAGAATGTCAAGTTTCGTCTCGTTGTCTATGGCAAAAGTGATAAGTTCCAAGCTTTGCTTGAGAGACTCTTTTGCTTGAGAAATATAAAATTCTTTGAGCCAATAGTAAGTAATCGCGCCAACGGCGATAAAAAGTATAAAAAAGAGTATGAAAAATTTTCTAAGTATAATTTGTTGAAAAGTTAGCAAAACATGTATCCTTCTCCTCTCACGGCTTGTATGTAGTTTTTCGTTCCATCTGGATCTATGCTCTCTTTAAGCCGTTTTATAGCCACGTTGACAGTCTTTAGTTGTTTATTGAGACTATCGCTCCAAACGCGTTCTAGCAAAACGTCTCTTGTTAAAAGAATGTTTTTGTTTTTCATAAACTCCAAAAGAAGGTCATGTTCTAGGTGCGTTAGTTTAATTTCATTTGCGTTAATCGTAAAAGTTTTCTTTGAAGAGTCATACGCAATGTCTCTATGCGTCATAACGTCTTGAACTTTCTTTGTTCTTTTTATAAGAGCTTTTACTCGCGCTTTAAGTTCGTTAAGGTTGAAAGGCTTAGTGACGTAATCGTCTCCGCCGTTATCAAAACCCTCAATAATCTCATCATACGAGCTTTTTGCGCTGACGTAAATGACGGGTTGATTATATCCCTTCTTTCGCAGCGTCGCGATAAACATGCTTCCCTCGACCCCTGGCAAGTTTCTGTCCATGAGAATCAAGGAAACGTCTTCTTCGTTAAGTATGTCTTGCACATGGCTCGTATCCACGCACGTTATAACGTCATAACCCTCTTTGGAAAGAGTGTACTCCATCAAGTCTAAAATATCTTCTTCGTCTTCAACTATTAGTATTGTGCTATTATTCATAATACAATTGTATCAAATTTAATTACGAAAATTTCCACCAATCTTCGCGTATACCAAAAGATTCGCTATGCTGATGCTTCGAGAAGCGATCTTGCCGCTTTTTCTAAGGGCTCTGAGCATGTTGTGAAACTTTTCAAAGCTGCTAGAGCCATCAGCTTGAAGCGAGAGATTGCGTTCCACCATTTCGTATAAATCATCCGTTTTGTTCTCTTCTATGAGAACTTCGTTGTATATCTCTTGAATTTCATCATCGTCGTCGCAATTAATCATGCTAATCGCCAAACTAATCGCTTGAACGGTTGACGCTTGCATTGGCACAGCGTATTCTGAAATAATCGCTATGTCAACGTCTTTGCATACGTCCGTAAAACCTCTTATGAAGTTTCGTGTGTTTGCGCAAGCGCGTGAAAGCTCGTTAGTTATTTTAAGATAAGCTATGACTTGCCTCAAATCCCTTGCTTCCGGAGTGTAAAGGGCTAAAACTTTGATAATCGAGTTGTCAATCTCATTCGTTTTGGCGCCAATGTTTTGTATGTGCGATCTCGCTTGGGTAAACTTTTCGTTGTCACAGTCCGAGAGCGCCGAAAGGATAAGGGCGTTAGCCTCTTGCAAGCCAACTCCTATTTCTATCACTTTCTCTTTTATGTCGTCTAAATTTGTTCTAAAAGTGGGTAACATCCGTTTATTCCTTATTTATTTTTATTTTTACTTTCAACCAAAACGCCCAGTAATGTAATCTTCCGTTCTTTTTTCTTTAGGATTTAGGAAAATGTTTTCCGTTTTGTCATACTCCACCAAGTCGCCAAGATACATAAACGCGGTATAGTCGCTTATGCGAGAGGCTTGTTGCATGTTATGAGTGACGATGGCTATGCTTATGTCTTTTTTAAGCTCAACCAAAAGCTCTTCGATGGCTCCCGTCGAGATGGGATCGAGCGCCGACGTAGGCTCGTCGAAAAGCAAAACTTCGGGTTTTACCGCAACGGCTCTAGCGATGCAGAGGCGTTGTTGTTGTCCACCGGATAAACCCATGGCCGATTTTCCAAGTCTATCATGCACCTCTTTCCAAAGAGCGCTGTCTTTGAGCGCTTGTTCAACTCTATGGGCAAGTTCGGTTTTGTTCTTAAGTCCCGCGATTTTAAGTCCATAAGCCACGTTGTCAAATATGCTCATTGGAAATGGCGTCGGCTTTTGAAAAATCATTCCAACTTGTTGACGAAGTTGTATGAACTCGTTCTCTTTTTTTATCTCTAAGATATTGTTTCTCTTGCCAGTCTCTAAATCATGTAGTTCTATCCTGCCGTCGTATTTATTGCCAGGGTACAAATCATGAATGCGGTTCATGGCTCGAAGTAGGGTGGACTTTCCACATCCGCTGGGGCCTATGAGCGCGGTTATCTTGTTTTGCGCTATGGGTAAAGTTATGTTGCGAAGAGATGGATGTTCAACTCCAGGGTATGTAAAAGAGAACTTCTTAATGTTCATGATTGGCATAATGTTTCCTTGTTCTTTGTTTTGTTATTTTTTAGTTCGAGTGATGAATCTTCCAACTAGATTGATGGCTAGAACCATGACGGTAAGTATGAACGAAGCCGCCCAAGCCAAATCTCTGCTTGACTCTTCGGGTTCGTTCGCCAAGTCGTAGATGCTTACCGTTAGAGAGGGAAAACTCTCAGTCAAATCAAGAGTGAAGTAGTTGCTTGTCTC
>ERZ889078.1379-NODE-1379-length-19327-cov-8.634340_pt1 | contig 19327 bp, 17 predicted proteins | sample MGYA00521266_ERZ889078 | MGnify/ENA primary metagenome ERZ889078 (study PRJEB32303, sample SAMEA104408618) | aquatic metagenome | biome: Brackish water; feature: Pelagic; material: water | place: Baltic Sea | collected 2014-06-16T06:34:00 | depth 76,534 m ...
TAGAGTTCTTTAGCGCGCCCAGCAGGGCTCGAACCTGCGACCCTCGGTTTAGAAGACCGATGCTCTATCCAGCTGAGCTATGGGCACTCACCGCCCAACCACTCTCGCAGCCAAGCCAAAAGCAGGTGTGCCCGCCCAGCGCCCCGACGTCAACTCACCCAAACACCAACTCCACCAACCCGCCCAACGCCCACCACTCCGCCGGCGCCACCAACGCACGCGCCGGGCCACCAGCCACCACACCCAACCACCCACCCAAACACCCCGAAAACGCCGCACGCATCGCATCCCGGTGCACAAAACGCCGCAACCCCTCACCATCCGCCGCCAACACCACCCGCACCCGCGCCGCCCGGCCCAACTCCCGCAGCACAAGCACACGCGCCACCAACGCCGTCACCACCACCGCCACCCACACATACCGCAGCGCCCACAGCCGCCCCGGCTCCGCCAACGTCCGCCAGAACGCCGCGTCCATATGCGCGTGCGCCAGATAACAATGCAGCCCGTCGACACCGCGCGCGAGCGCCGAGGCCGCCAACAGGCCGATCGCCCCATACCGCAGCCACCTCGGCCCCAACGGATCAGCGCGTTCGACCCGCGCAGCCCCCCGCAGCTCACCGTCGCCAGCACGCCAGCGCAGCAACGCGAGCAGCGCATCCAGCAGCAGCGCGTCGACGAGATACCCAGCCGCCGACTGCCAGCCGAGCTCCCCATACCCCGGCAGCGCCTGCACCGCGCCGTAGCGCCACAGCCACCACAGCGTCCACAAACTCAGCAGCCAAGGGGACGGCAGCCACGCAAACCGCGCGATCGCCGGGATCGCACGGCGGGTCGTCGAAGGCGCGGTGCCTGGGGTCGAGGGGCTCACGCGTCCCAGAGACGAGTCGAGAAGTAGCGCTCACCCGAATCGGGCAGCAACGTCGCGATTACCCCGGTTTCTCCGCGGTTGGCGAGGTCTCGAGCGACACGCACGGCCGTCCAGACGTTCGCGCCGGAGCTCTGGCCGCCGAAGAGACCGGCCTTGGCGAGGATCTGACTCGCCTCCCAGGCGTCGTCCACGTCGAGGTCCCAATCGCGATCGGCCAGCGTCTGGTCGAGGATCTCGGGCACGTGGTCATCGGGATCGCGCAGCGGTTTGAGCCCTTCCACGCCCGGGAACGCCTCCGGGATCAGCAGCTCGATCTGGATGTCGGGGTTATGCCGCTTCAGCCGACGACCGACGCCCGTCAACACGCCGCCGGTGCCGACGCCATAGACAAAATGGGTGACGCGGCCGCCGGTCTGCTGCCAGATCTCCTCGCCGGTCGTGTCGTAGTGGGCCTGCCAGTTGCCGTCGTTGCTGTACTGATCGCAGTAGAAGTACTTCTCGGGGTCCGCCGCCACCAAGCGCCGCACCTCGCGAATCGCTTCGTCGTAGCCATCCTGCGCCGACGTATGTGTGATCGTCGCGCCATGTGCGCGCAGGCGTTTGAGGCGCTCCGACGAGGCGTTGTCGGGGATCACGATCTCCACCTTGTAGCCGAGCGCGCCGCCGATAACGGCGTAGGCGATGCCAGCGTTGCCGGAGGAGGAGTCGATGATGGTCTTGCCCTTGGTCAGCCGTCCGTCCGCGATGCCCTGCGCCAGCATCCGCAACACGGGCCGATCCTTCACCGAGCCGCCGGGGTTGTAGAACTCAACCTTCGCCCAGATCTCCACGCCCGGATGGCTGTCTTCCCAAGCCGCGATGCGCACCAGCGGCGTGTTACCAATGAGCGCCAGCGCGGGCACCTGCGCGATGAGAGGCTGAACGACTGGCATCTGCGGCAGCAACACAAACGAGGCGGAGGTCGGTAGGGTCTTGGTCATCTAAATTCCTCGCGCACGGGGCAGCGAAAGCTATGAGGGGCGGTAGCGTCCAAGCTACGACGCGGTGTGTCAAATGGCCCGGACGGGGCGACAAAGCCCCAGATCCGGCCGCTAGCGCCACGTTCCCCTCGCAGCCCGCCAACGCCGGTGTTAGCATCCAACACGTACCGGAGGTGTGGCATGGCCCAAGATGACGAGCTCCTGCAAATCGAAGCCGAGTCCGCGTTTGTCGCCGAGCAGCAGCTGGGTCTCGAACCCGGTCAGCTCGCCCAACGCCTCGCCGGCGTGCGATCCGCCGCTATGGGCGAGCGCATGGCCGATCGCTACGCGAACGTGGGCACGCGCATGCTGTCTGACGCAGCGCCGACGCGACTCGACACCGACCTCATCGACCGCCTCACCTCCGCCGGATTCGATCGCGAGCGGCTTGGTAAGGTCCGCGTTCACCGTGGCCTGAAAGCCCACGCCGCCGCTGACGCGCTCGGTGCCCGGGCGTTTGCGATGGGCGACAGCGACATCTTCTTCGGCCGGGGCGAGTTCAACCCAACCAGCCGCGAAGGCCGCGCCGTTATCGCGCACGAAATTGCCCACATCGCGCCGCCGTCCACCACGGGCGCCATGGCGTCGACCTACTCCGCCGGCTCGGCGTCGGTGCTGAACGAATCCAAACGCGGCGACGAAGACGGCGCTGGAGAAGAGGCCCACGAAGAGCGCGCCCGCGCAGCGGAGGCCATGGTCTACGCGCAGGACGACGGCATCGGCGCTGGCCCGACCATGGCGGGCGGTAACATGCCCGACATGGAGAGCCGCCAGAGCAACGCGCCGGAGATCAGCGCACAGCAGCTTGAAGCGAAGGTCCTGTCGATCATCCACAAGCTCGAGCGTGGCGACGTGGAGCGACGCGGGCTGTTTTAGGCCTGCTGCAACCCCGCAAAATGGGCGTCCCAGCGGCGCATCTCCTCAAACACAGGTCTGCCAACCGTCGTCGGCTCGGCGTTGTCGAGGACCGTCGCGGCGCCCTCGCGAATCTTCTCGACGATCGCCGCGAAGCGTCGCTGCCACGACGGGTTTGCAGCGAAAGCGTGGCCTTCTTGCTGCATCCGCTCATACAACAGCGCCACCGGCTGAAACGCGTGCACCGCCAAGATGACGCCGTGCAGCGGCCGCGGATCGGGGCGCACAGGTGAGCTGAACAAGGGCGAGAAGGCGTTGTGCAGCAGCGGATCGAGGTTGAAGGCGGCGTTGATCTTGTTGTGCTGAAACTCGTGAATCACCGCCTCCACCATCGTCATATCGTTGGGATGCAGGGTCATGTAGACCGCGCCGATGTACTCCTGATAGCTGGCCGAGAGGTGGCGCTCCGCATCCCAACCGACCGGCACGATCAACCGCGCGACGAGTCGAAGCTCGGCGGCTAGGTGCGGCAGATACGTCTGAATCATCGCAAAACAGCTGCGCAAGCTCCCCAGCCACGCCTCCACCGGCTTGTCACCGAGCGAGAGCGTGTTGCCCGTCTTGTCGGGATGCGCCTCGAAGTCGCTGAGGGGGTTGTTATCACTGAGCGCGAGGAAGATCCCCGGCACGATCTCGTGGTACGGCCGCGACGCTGGCGCCTCTGGAACTGCGCCCTCTGGCAGGGAATCGAAGACCGGCAGTGGCGCGTCGCGCTGCAGCGTCACCACCAGCGGAGAGGCCGCGTTCTCGGCCTCGACGTGCAGCTCCCCGGGGAGAAATCGCAGCGTCAGCGCCGTCGTCGGCAAGGGCAAGAGCAGGTTGAGACGGATCGAGCGCAGGTCGCGCAGGGCGCCGGCTGGCAGGTGAAAACACTCCGCGCCCGCCTCCGGCAGCTCACCGAGCGCGGCGAGCTCTAGCAGGATCAGGGCGCTCAGCTCGCGAACCCAAGCGCTCAGCGCGTCATGATCGCCACCAGCGTGGGCATGGCGCACCGCGCACTCGATGAGCACCGCGTGGGTCGGCAGCCGCAGCAGCTGCGCCGCGACGTTGCGATCTCGGGCCGCCAGCGCGCGCCAAGCCCGCACCGCAGCCACGTAGAGCGGGCGGTCATCGGGCAGCAGCAGCCGCACGGGCTGCGACTGGAAGGCCTGCTCAAGCCGCTGCGCCCAGCGCGACAGCACGTGCCGGATGGTGTGGGTGTTGGTCGCCGCAATCGTCAGCTCGTCGAGCACCAGCGGCTTCGGCCGGCGACCCCGGCCTGGTTGCGTCGGGATACGCTTGTTCATGTCACCTCTAGGCTCAGGTTTTGGACCTGTGCGCGCACAGTTCGTAGTATGAGAAAGGTAACGCCAATGCACCCCGAATTCCCAGGAAGCCCCGCCATGATCACTCGCCCTCGATTGACCCGCCTCAGCACACGACACCCAGCGGCCTGCGCGGTGCTCCTCCTCGCCCTCTGCCTGCCCGGATGTGGCGCCGAGGAGCCCGGCACGGCGGCGAGCGCGACGGCCGCAAGCGCGAAGGCGACCGGGGTGTTCAGCGCCTCGGTGGACGGCAAGGACGTGAGCATCGACTACGCCAACGGCAAGTTGGTCACCGAGATCGTCCACAAGATCAACCCAGACGCCACGGGCTACGGCTGTGTCACCACCGTGTTTCTGTCCCTCGCCAAGGCCGACGGCAGCTGCGCGCTTGAGCTGACCTTCCAGCCAGGCGCCGGGGATGGCCTCGCCCTGTCGAGCGCGAGCTTCTTTGCGTCTAAGGGCACCAAACAAGGCGGCGTCGTGATCGACACCCTGGTCTGCGACGGCTTTCCGGGCGCCGACAAAGGCGGCGAGGTGGTGTGGAAGCTCGGTGGCGGCGACAGCAACCTGCTGATCGCGCCGGTCCAGCCGGGTGAGTCCAGCAAGGTCCTCGCCACGCTGAAAGCCCAAGATCTCAAGCTCAACGGCAAGATCAAACTGAAGAACGGCGGCAAACTCTTCGAGGTGGACTTAGGCAAGCTGCGCGTGCAGGGCGACCTCAAGAGCACAGGCAGCACCCAAGTGTCGTGCGGCTCGGTGACGGGCAGCGCGGTCTGCCCCAAGGGCGTCACCTACGGCAACAAGGTCGGTGAGTACGTGCGCCAGCCGCTCGGCGCATATCGGTGCGACGACGACAGCCTCTACGACACCAGCGAGCTCTGCGGCAGCTCGGCGCAGATCGTGGTCGCCTATCAGCACTGGGTCACCCTGAAGGACAACTGGGGCGGCAAGGACGTGATCGCCGGCTTGGGCAAGACCGTCGACAACCACAAAGATCTCGGCGTTGTGTTCGTGGTGTTGTCGGGCAAGGAGAAGATCGTCGTCGAGACCTCGCCAGGCAAGTTCGAGGCCAAGGGACCCGCACCCACCCAAGCCGAGTGCCTGGAGATCAAGCAGCTCTACAACATCCCAGACAGCGTGGTGATGGTCTACAACAAGGATAAATCGCTGGTGAATACGGGTAATCAGCCGGTCGGCGTCAACTTCACACCGGCGGTCGCGGTGGCGGCGGGGGACGGCAAGATCCTCAGTCTGCTGCCGGGTGCGGACGGCAAGCTCGAGCAGGCTGCGTTCGACAAAGCCGTGGCCGACGCGATAGACGCCAACTAGCGCGCGCTTCGTCGCGCGACGACGCCTGTCACGATGAATAGGCGCTCGCGCCGGGCCGTCCCATTGCGCGGTGATGCTGATTTTGCGGGCATGAAGCGCCCGTCCGAGCGGTTTGCACCCCGCGCGGCTCGCACCACGCCACCGCCCAACTCCCCCTTGTACGCCGCTCTGGAGCCGTTCAATGCCGCCCCGTCTCTTGTTCCGCATGACAACACTGACGCTCATGGCTGGGCTGCTGCTCACCACGGCCCTGGCCTCGCCGGCGTTCGCCCGCTGCACGGTGACGCTGCGCGCCGACGGCAACACCGCCGCCATTCAGCGCGCCATGGACGCGCCCGGCCGCCGCACGCCTGTCGTGTGCCTCAAGCCCGGTATCTACAAGGGCGCGCGGCTCATCGCGACGCGGTCGGTCGTGCTGAAGCGCGTCGGCAAGGGTCGCGCGGTTTTTGATGCCGGGGGTCGTGGACGCGTGCTGACGGTGATGGGCGAGAAGGCGAACGTCACGCTACAAGGCCTGACGCTCACCAACGGCTCCAGTGAAGAAGGCGGCGCGGCGGCGGTGATCGGCGGCGGCACGCTCCGCATCGTGGGCGGCTGGATCACGGCCAACCAAGGCACACGCAAGGGCGGCGCGGTGTGGGTCAAGGCCGGCAAGCTGGAGCTGGTGCAGACCCGGGTCAGCGGCAATCGCGGCGGCGCTGGGGGCGCTGTCTACGTGAGTGATGGCGGCACAGCCAAGATCGCCTCCAGCCTCATCAGCGACAACAAGAACGCGACGGGCAACGACGGCCCGCTGCACATCCGCGCCGGCGCGACGTTGCTGCTGCTGTCGAGCACGCTGGCCTACAACAGCGGCCAGGGCGTGTACGTCGAGGCCGCCAAGGGCACGCAAACCCCGGCGGCGGTGCGTATCGAGTCGAGCGTCATCATGGGCACGCCCGACGCCGTGCGGATCAGCCGCAAAGAGGCCGCAAACGTGGCCGTATTTCGCTCTGTGCTGTATGGCGGCGTCGGTTTTATACCGCTCGATCTCGACAGCAGCCGCCTGCTGCCGGTCTTCAACCTGACGGACACGGAGCGCTACCGGCCCACATTCGGCTCACCCGCCATCGGCATCGGCAGCTGCACCGATCGCGACACGACGCGCGACGTGGCCGGCAACAAGCGCGGCCGGCGCTGTACAGCCGGCGCGCTCGAGAGCACCAGGGTCGAGATCAAGAAGACCATGAAGGCCCGCAAGAAGGTGCAGAAGAGCGAGCCGGAGGCGCAACCGTGGTCCTATCCGGAGGGCTAGGCGGCGTGAGGGCGGTCAACTCGCGGCCAGATCAACCCAGGCGCGCGGCGAGCAGCGTCTTCACCAGCGCCGCGTCGACATCGGCCTTGTGGTCCTTCATCACCAACCCCATGCCGCGGCCCATCATCTTCGCCCCGCTCAGGTTGTGGGTCGCGATGACGGCATCGACGATCGCGGCGGTCTCCGCTTCGCCCAGCAGCTGCGGCATCCACGGCTCCAAGGCCGTGATCTCAGCGCTCAGGTCGACGATGTTGACGTCATCTTCGGGCGTGTCATTGGCGCGAAACTCGGCCAAAGCGGAACCGAGGCTCTTCACATAGCTCGCGATCACGGCGCGGACGGCGGCGTCATCGAGCTCCGCGGCGTTCTTCGCGGTGCGCGCTTCGCTGATCTTGCTGCGCGCCATGCGGATGGCCGAGACAGTGACCTTGTCGCGGGCCTTCATGGCGATCTTCAGCTGATCCATCAGCTCTTTTTCAACGGCGGTGCTCATTGGGGACTCCAGCGGCGTCGAGACGCCAGTTTTGGGGTGGAGAAGCGGACGCGGGCTACTTGGTCGCGGCCTCGGCGGCCTTTTGCTCCTTCTTCGCGTTCGACTTCGCCTTGCGAACCTTGCTCTTCAGGTCCTTCAGCGGCGACAGCGCCTGCGTCAGCGTGCGCTCGGCGGCGTTCAGCCGGCCGATCGCCTCGCCAGCGTTGGTCGGATTCTCAGTCTTGAGCATGTAGCGTGTCCGCCGCACGGCGCCCTCAGCGCTCTCCATGGCGGGCCGCACGACGCCCATCGGCAGCCGGCTCAGATCGCTGTCGCGACGCAGCGTGTCGTACTCGCGCATCTTGCGTTCGACGGCCTGGAACCGAAACAGGATCGTGTTGACCTTGTCGTTGGCGGCCGCCATCGCCTTCGCCTTCGCGTCACCACTCAGGGCCGCCGCGGCCTTCATGCCGGCCTTGCCCTCCGCGAGTCGATCCTGCAGCGCGGCCTTAAAGCCCGGATACTTCGCCTGATACTCCTGCACGCTGAGCTGGTTGCTATCCCAGCGCTTGGTTTCACCCTCCACCGACTTACCGCAGCCAAACAGCGTGCTGAGCGTGAGGGTGAGGCAGAGCAGCAAGGCGAAGCGGCGAGTCATGGTGGGCTCCTTGTTGGGCGTCGGCGACGCGCGCGTGGGTTGTGCACCCAGCTTTGCGCCCTGTGTTCGGGGGCTGTCAAGCAACGAGGCGCTCGGCAGCCGAGAATTGGCCAGCGATCAGGTGCGCTCCGCCCAGTCAGCCAGCGTGCGGACCTCGTGGGTGCGCGCCAAGGATTCGACCGCTCGCACAAAGAGCGGCCACTTGCGCGAGAGGGGCACCCGCTGGTCTGGCTGCGTCCGCAGGCGCGCCGGGATGCGGTCTCCCTCGTGATCGGTCAGGTCGATGGCGTGGCTCTCGAAGTTGACCCACCGGCTCTGCGCCAGGAAGGGCCGCGACAGCTGCCAGCCGATCTCACCCAGGGCGATGAGCGACGTCCCGATGAACGGCATCCGCACCCCCGGCAGCACACCGATCGGCAGCTCGAGCACGCGGCGACCGGACGGCGTCTCTTCCACGTACGGCCTGCGCGCACCCAACCAGACGGTGGGCGACTCAGGGATTGAGCCGCTGGGCCGACCCATCACGCGATACAAGCCGATGATCCCGGCCTTCGCGGCCTGGTACGGTGGGCACGGAAAGCGCGAGCTGTCGTAGACGTGTCCGGTCTTGGCGATGCCGTCGAGCAAGGCTGGCGAGAGCACGTAGCCGGGCGCGCGGAAGCCGATGATGGCTTGACCGGTGGCGTCCTGAAGGCGTTTGCGGGCGTCGCCGACCTCGGTGGCGATCTCGATGTCCGACAGGCGGCTGAGGTTGTAGGGGTGGGTCAACGAGTGGTTGCCGATCTCATGCCCCGCGCGCACACATTCGGCGAGCACGGCGCGCACGTCCGGGTGGGCGAGGTCCTGCGCGACGACAAAAAACGTGCCCTTCACGGCGCAGCGGTCGAACAGATCGAGGAAGCGGACGACACCACGCGTCCAAGCCGTCGGATCCGCGGTGGCCGGGTCAAAGCCGTCCGCGTTGCCGCTGCCGCCGCTGTGGCCGTGGATACGGTCGTAGAGATACAGGCCATCCACATCGACGTTGACGGCGGCGTGACGCATGGCGCTCATCGGCTGCGAATACGCACCACCCACACCAACCGCGCCAGATTCTTGAGCACGTTGGGCACTCGGCGGAAGAGGTGGATGCTCGGCGGGCGCTTCTCGTGAATCACGATCGGGATCTCAACGACCCGCAGGTGGTAGCGCTCGGCCCGAATCACCAGCTCGCTGGCGAACAGATCCTTGTCGACCACGCAGCGATTGACGGTGTCGAGCACACGCTCACGATGGAACGCTTTGAGGCCGTGAGTATCGGTGCCTTTGAAGCCGAGCAACACGCGCAGCATGCCGTTGATCACGAGCGTGGCGGTGCGGCGCAGGGGCGGTCGCTCGTCGTTGGCGTCGGGGTGGGCCTTCGATCCGACCACGAAGTCGGCCCCGTCAGCGTCGAGAATCTCAAGCGCGCGGCGATGGAAATCGATGTCGCAGAGATCGATCTCCTCACACAGCACGAACTTGCCGCGGGCCGCTTTGATACCGCGTCGCAGGGCTTTGCCGTAGTTGGGCTCGTCGCTGTGCAGCGCGCGCACCTCAGCATAGGCCCGGCTCAGCTTCTCCGCGATGGCGCGCGTGTCGTCTTTGCTGCCGTTCTCGCTGATGAGGATCTCGAAGGAGCGCCCCAGGTCCACCATACCGGCGTGCAGCTCTTCGATGGCGCCCCACAGGATCGCCTCTTCATTATAACAGGGGATTACGACGCTGAGGTCAGGGGTCGTCTCGGGCTTGCTCGTCACGGGTTCGACCTCCGGAAAGTCGCGCTAAAACGGCTCGTCCACTTCTTCAGGCCGCGTGCGCGCGCCACCTTTGCCAATTCGCGGAGTCGCGTCAATCAGGGGCTCACCAACTTGCGACACGCGACGGGTCGCGAGACCACGGGCGCACCTGACCCGCAACCCCGCTGACCCTAGAACAGGTGACCCAGGCGATCGCGCTTTGTGGCGAGATAGCGCGCGCTGTGCTGCGTCTCGGGCTGCACGAGGCCGACACGCTCGACGACCTCGATGCCGAGGTTTTCCATCGCGGTGACCTTCTCAGGGTTGTTGGTCAACAGCCGCACGCGGGTCACACCGGAGCTGTGCAGCACTTGCGCGGCGGCGGCATAGTCGCGCTGATCGACCGCAAAGCCGAGGTGCAAGTTGGCGTCCACTGTGTCGAGACCCTGATCCTGCAGCGCGTAGGCCTTGATCTTGCCGACGAGCCCGATGCCCCGACCCTCCTGGCTGAGATAGATCAGGGCGCCGGACGGCGCGCCTTCGATCCGGCGCAGCGCCTCGTGCAGCTGTTCGCCGCAGTCGCAGCGGTGCGAATGGAGGATGTCGCCCGTCAGGCACTGGCTGTGGACACGGACGAGCGGCACGTCGTCGCCGTCGAGCGCGCCTCGCACCAGGGCGACGTGCGCCGCGCCATCGAGCACCGTCTGCCAAATCTGGACACGAAAGGTGCCGTCCTCCCCTGCGAGTTCACCCTCACGCACGATCTGGACGAGCTGCTCGTCGACCGAGCGCACCAACATCACGTCGCTGACGTAGATGAGTGGCCAGCCGCGGGCAGCAGCGAAGGCGGGGGCCTCTTCGGCGCGGAGCTCATCGACACCGTTGACGACGTGCGACAACGCCGCGCCGCCTTGGCGACCCGCGATGGCCATGAGGTCGTGCGCCGCTTCGGGGCCGTACGGACGCCGCAGGCAGCCGAGGCGACCGATGCGAATGGGCATGATGTGACCAGGCCGCAGCAGGTCCGTCGATGTTGTGGCGGCATCACACAGGGCGGCCACCGTGATGGCGCGGTCATTGGCGCTGATACCGGTTGAACAGCCCTCGGCGGCTTCGACGCTGACGGCGTAGTGCGGGGTGGACGGTGCAGCGCGCCGGCGCGGGACCTCGGGCAACACCAAGGCGTCGGCGCGGGTCTCGCCAACCGTGGCGGCGATGATGCCACCGGCGGCGCTGACGAGGTCGTTCATCCGGCCGGGCGTCATCCCGTGGCCGGCCATGACCGCCCAGACGGCGTCAGCCTCGCCGCGATCCTCAACCACGCAGGCCAAGCCGCCAGCCTTGATGGCGTCGACTGCCGCCTCGATCCGTAGGCGGACCGCTTCGATTCGTTGGTGCGAGGGCGATGCGTTCAAGGGTGACCTCCCATGGCACCGAAAAGCGGCGCGGGGCCGGATGGTCTGGATTGACGGCGCTCCAGTCAACATCAGGACCAGAATATTGACACTCACGGCACGCCTCAGCGACGGTACGCGCCGCTGGGATCGGTCCGGCGCACGGAGGCGCTACCATGACTCACGACCCATCCATCGTCGGACTCGGCCTCGCGGCGCTGCTGCTCGCGGCGCTGAACCTGCCCGGCTGCAACAGCTGCAACGGACCAAAGATTCCGGCGAAATCGCCGTCCAGTCAGGCCACGGCCAGCGCCGCGCCGACGACGACGACGACAACCAAGGCGGCCGCGCCCCAGCCGACGCCGAGCGATGGCATCGCCCCAAAGGGGGTCGCCACCGGGCAGGCAAAGGCGGTCGTCGACGCCAAAGATCCGGGGCTCTACCGCGGCCCGACCTCTACCAACACAGCCGGCTACACCATCACGACCGGATTCGCGGACGAAAAGGGCGCGTCCGTGTCGCAGCCCTCGGCGCTGGAGACCACAACGAGCTATGTGACGGTGCTCGCTCCGGGTGACATCCCGGTCGGCGCGTTCGACGCCTTCGCCGGAGCCGAGCTGCACGGGTTCCTCCTGGCGCGCGACCTGCGTCATGCCCACTACGCTCACACGACCGGCGCCGTAGCCGAGGGCGCCGACGCCCGCAAGGTCAACTTCGCGCCGCGCGAGGGCGGTGATCACGCGCTGATCGTGGTCTTCAAGCCTGTCGGCAAGCCTGTTCAGACCGTGTCGACGCCCGTCGTGTTCAAGGGCGCGCTCCCCAAGATCGCTGGGCGAGGCGTGGCCGGGCTGACGGCGCAGAGCCGCATCAAGGGCGGCGACGTGCGCCTCACCCTGTCGCCGGCGCAGCCACAGGTCGGGCAAGTTGTGACGCTCAGCGCGCAGCGGCTCGACAACACCGGCGCGGTGAAGGGGACGGAGCGGTTGAAGTTTGTCGCGGTGTTCAATGACGCGATGGGCGCCGGCGACGTCGTGCCGTTCTCGGCGGCAGGGACGGGCCAGTGGACACCCAACGCGGCTGGCGCGTGGCTGGCGGTCGCGCCACCAAACGAGGGCACATCGCCGCTGACGTTCAAAATCGTAGTGACTGACCCGGCCGCTCCACCGCCGAGCGCACCGCCCGCACCGCCCGCACCGCCTGCGAAGGCCGCACCGGCCGCGAAGCCGACACCGGCCGCGAAGCCCACGCCAAAGCCGACCGCAGCCACCAAGCCGTGACCCACCCACCCGATACCCGTCGGGCCAGAGGAGCGTTCCCATGACGCAGACAAATCTGCTCGATGAGCTCATGTGGCGCGGTCTCGTGCATCAGACGAGCGACGACGCCCTCGCCCGTGCCGCGTTCGCCGGCCAAACGTCGGCTTACATCGGTTTTGATCCCACCGGCACCAGCCTCCACGTCGGCTCGCTGCTCCAGATCCTGACCCTGGTCCGCCTGCAACGCGCCGGCCACCGCGCGATCGCGCTGGTGGGCGGTGGAACCGGGCTTATTGGCGACCCGAGTGGAAAATCTGCGGAGCGCACGCTGCTGACGGCGGACATCGTGCGCAGCAACGGCGACGCGATCCGGGATCAACTCGCCCGGTTCCTCGATTTCGAGGGCAGCAACCCGGCCCAGCTGGTCAACAACGTCGACTGGCTCAACGGCGTCGGCCTGCTGGCGTTCCTACGCGATGTGGGCAAGCACTTCAGCGTCAACGCCATGGTCCAGCGCGATTCGGTGCGGACGCGCCTCGAAGGCCGCAACCAAGGCATCTCCTACACCGAGTTCAGCTACATGCTGCTGCAGGCGTACGACTTTCTCGCCCTGTATCGCGACCACGGCTGCCAAGCGCAGATGGGCGGCTCCGATCAGTGGGGCAACATGGTCAGCGGCACCGATCTGATCCGGCGCGCCGGTCTCAGTGACGTAGGACAGCCCTTCGCCGTGACCTCGCCGCTGATCACCACACGCGCGGGCACCAAGTTCGGCAAGACCGAGAAAGGCGCCGTCTGGCTCGACCCCGAGCGCACGTCGCCCTACGCGTTCTACCAGTTCTGGTTGCAGACCGAGGACACCGACGTGGGCCCGTATCTGCGGTACTTCACGTTCATGGCGCGGGACGAGATCGAGGCGTTGGAGGCCGCGCACACCGAGGCGCCGCATCAGCGCAGCGGGCAGCGGGCGTTGGCGGAAGCAGTGACCCGCTTTGTGCACGGTGACGCTGCGCTGGCGCAGGCCCAGCGCGCCACCGCGGTGCTCTTCACCGGTGACGTTGAGGGCGTGCCCGCCGCGACGCTGGAGCAGATTTTTGCGGATGTGCCGAGCGCGTCTGTGACCCGGGCCGACCTAGACGCCGCGGACTGGGCCGTGCGCACGTTCCTCGTCGGAGACGCGTTGCCTTTCGCCAGCAGCGGCGAGGCGAAGAAGGCGCTGAAGGCGGGCAGTGTGCGCATCAACGGCGTGCGGCTGCAGGCCGATCCCAACGCGCGGTTCGACACGCTCATCGAGGATCACCTCGCGGTGGTGCGGGTCGGCAAGAAGCGCTACCACCTCGTGCGGATCGTCAACTGAGCGATAACCCCGAATTGTCAGCCGTTCAGCGCGCGATCGACCCACCCAGACCACGGTCGGCTAGTCACGCGAGGACGGGCTCCGGCGCAGCGCTGGTTGCGCTGCGATAGAGCGCGTCCGTCGCCTCAGCGGTCCACAACGCAGCAGCGGCGCTGTGAGCGGCGGGGCCTGCGCCCGTTGTCACGAAGGTGAGAAAATCCGTCGTGTCGCGCCGCCAGCTCGTCATCGGGCCGAGGTCGTCAACCGCCAGCTCACGCCACGGGCTGCCGAGGTTGCGATGCCGCAGGCCGACTGGGCCGTCGATCTTCAGCTCGCCCCGATCCCCCTGAATGTGGACCACGAAGCGATATCCGTCGGTGAATCGCCAGCTCACGTGCAGGCGCAGCGTGCGACCAGACACGCTCTTGAGGGTCGCGACCACGTCAGCGTCGACGTCACCGTCTTCAACGGACTCGCTGTGTTCGGTGTGGGCGACCGAGGCGGCATCGTCGGCCAACGCCCACAGCTCGTGGCCGATCAGCAGCGCGTGGGCGCCGTTGTCGCGCAGGCAGCCGCCACCTGAGAGCGCGGCGCTGCGGTGCCACGGGGTCAGGCTAGCGCCGCGATCGTGACCGACCTGCGTCGCCACATCGCCGATCGTCCCGATCTGTCCGGAACGAACCAGCGCGAGCGCCGCCGAGACGGAGGGCAGATGCAGGTGGTTGCGGGACATGGCGAGGCGGCGTTCGGCCCCCGCCGCAAGCGCAGCGAGCTCACGCACCACCGCTGCGTTCACACCCAGCGGCTTCTCACACAACACGTGGGCGCCGGCGGCCAGGGCGGCGGCGACTTGGTGCTGGTGCAGCGCGTGTGGCGTCGAGACGATCACGACGTTCGGCTGCGTCTGGCGCAGACCTTCGGCCAGATCGGCGCCAACCCACGGCGCGCCGAGGCGCTGCGCTGCGGCGCGCGCATCGGGAGCGGTGTCGACGGCGCCAGAGACGACAACGCCTGGTAGATCACCGAGGATCTGGAGGCGCCTGCGGCCCACGCTGCCGACCCCAACCTGCAACACGCGCAGCGCGCTCATGCCGCCACCGCGTGAGCCAACGCGCCAAGCGTCGCGACGACACGGTCGATCTGAGCGTCGGTGAGGCCAGTCCCCGACGGCAACACCAGACCATGCGGCGCGAGGCGCTCGGAGACGGGCAGCCCCGCCCGCGCCGTGGCACCGGCAGGACCCGGGTTAGCCGCCGTCGCGAGACCTCGCAACGGCGCGTGCAGGTGCAGCGGGTGATACAGCCGCCGCGTAGCGATGCCGGCCTCCCACAGCGCGTCCGCCAGATTTGCCGCGTCGCGCCCATACGTCGCGCCGTCGACCATGACGACGTGACCCCACCAGGCATGGCGTGTCGTCCACGGCGCCGGCGTGAGCAGCCGCAGCCCGGCCACCTCGCTGAGACCACGCGCGTATCGCTCCGCGACGACCTGCCGACGCGCCAAGCGCTCGTCCAGCTGCGGCACCTGCGCGAGTCCCAGGGCCGCGGACAAGGCCGGCAGGCGGAAGTTGAAGCCGCACGCGTCGTGCTCATAGGGCGCGCCACCGCGACTCATGGCGTGGCTGCGCAGGCTGCGAGCGCGCTCGGCGAGGTCGGCGTCGTTGGTGACCACCATGCCGCCCTCTCCGGTGGCGAGCAGCTTGTTGGCGTAAAACGAGAAGCACGCAGCCCGGCCGATGGTGCCGATCGCGCGCTGACGGCAGGCGCCGCCGAGGGATTGCGCCGCGTCTTCAAGCAGGATCACGCCACTGGCCTCACAGAGCGCCTCCAGCGCGTCGAGATCGGCGCTCTGGCCATACGCGTGCACCGCCATCACGACGCGCGTGCGGGGGGTCATCGCGGCGGTCACGGCGTCGATGTCGAGCTGCAACCGCGCGGGTTCGCAATCGACGAACACCGGCGTCGCCCCGGCGTGCACGATCATGTCGGCGCACGGCGCGAACGTCATCGTGGGTAGGATCACCTCATCACCCGGCCCCACCTCAACGGCAGCCAGCGCGAGCCGCAGCGCGGTTGTGCCGCTGCTCACGGCGATCGCGTGGTCCACCCCCAACCAGCTCGCAAAAGCGGCCTCAAAGTCACGCACGGTGGGCGCGTTGCCGGAGATCTCCTCGCGTTCGAGGCAGCGCATGACCGCGGACACGGCGACCGCGTCGAGGACAGGGGCATGAACCGGGATGCTCACAGACATTGACGCTCCTCAAGCGAAATCTGACGAATGCGCGGATCGCGTGCGGGCGCGCGTCGGGCAGTGGTTTACAGGGATCGCGCCCGTCTTCCCACCGCGGCCAGAAGTATGACCCGCTCGAAGGCGTCCTGTCGCGGTCGACGCGTTCACGGCTCGGGGGCCAGGGCCGCCGCCCCGGCCTTGCTGACCGTGATCCGCACCAGCCGCCACGCCTCGTTTCCGGCCCGCGACCGCCACGACGTCACCACGTCGATCCGATCACCCCGCTCGTGCACCGCCCGAAGCAACGCGGCGGCGATCGCCGGCCCGTCACGTAGCGGGCTGATGGCGATGCGCGCCGGATCCATGGCCACCAACACGTGGTGCGCACCCGCAGGCCACACCGCCAAGATGCGCCGCCAGGCCTGCTGGTGATCGCGCGCTGGCGACGGGTCGGCGCCGCCGAACTCCCGGAGCGCAGCCGAGACGTTGTGACTGCGCAGCCGACCGGCGCTCAGCGTCTCGAAGAGGCCGGCCTCGGTGTACGTCGTCGTCCAAAACACGTTGATTTTTCGGGCCACAAGATCAGTCGCGACCCTGCGCTGCAGGCTGAGGTCGAACAGCGGATACCGCGTCTGAGCGGTCGCCGCCCGCAGCCTCGTGGCCTGCTGCAGCTGCCCAGCGAGCGTCCCGAACAGGGCCAGACCCAACGCGATCGCGGTAAATCGACGCACCCGAGGGCCAGAGCCGGCGGCGGCGCGCCACAGGAGCCAGCCGGCTACGGCCGCGGCGATCGGTACCCACGTCGCCACCAGCAGAAACAGAGACATGCCTTGATAGTAGAGCCCAAGATACAACACCGCGGTGACCAACACGCCGGCACCCAGCAGGCGCGCGGGTCGCGAAGCGCGTGGCACCCACACCGCCGCGACGACGACACAGCACGCCGCCAGCAGAAGCCAGCCAGCGACCGGCTGGGCGGGGGTGACGCTGGCGCCGCCGCGGAGGTTGGCGCCTAGATAGTCCCCGAGCCCGCCAAAAGCGTCGGTGAAGTGGCGCGCAAAGAACCCGATGCGTGCGTCCGAGAACGCGCTGCGTGGTGATGGCAACCGCTGCAGACGATCGAGGAGCGGCCCCTGCCCCGGCGCGACGGCCATCCAGGCGGCGTGCGTGGAGAGCGGCAGCGCAAATGCGGCCACCATGGGGACCCAGATTCGTGGCCGAAAGGGCGGCAGGCGCCGAAATCCCGCGGCGGCTAGGCAGGCGGCGATCAGGAGCCAACCCGAGGTCGCTTTCGCGGCGACACCCACGCCGAAGAGCAGGCCGGTGAGCCACCACCAAGCGTCGCTGGCGATGACGCGGCTGGTGATGGGGAGCACGCCGCCACCCCGCAGCGCCGTCGCGCGGGTGGCAGCGAGGACGGCGAGCAGCGGCGCGAGGCCTGCGAGCTGTTCATCTGATCGTGCCCAATGGTGGAGGAAGGCCAGCTGGGGCGAGGACGCGGCGATAAGCGCGGCGACCCACGCTGCGCGCCGGCCCGCGATGTGTTGGGTCAGTCGAAAGACGGCGGCGAGCGAGATCAGGCCGAGGATGATCGACAGCGAGCGCGCAAACAAGAGGCCGACCCCCGCGCGGAGCGAGCCGCCGGAGCCGCCGAAGAGCTCCCCGCCAATCGCGGCGACGAGTCGCCACGGCAGGGCCGGCAGCGCGCCGATGTGACCGTCGATCAGCAGCGGCAGGTGGCCGCCGCTCGGCGTCACCCACGCCCACACCGGCAGCTCCGTGGAGGCGCGAAAACCCGTGGGTGGCGGGGTGAACAGCGGCATCTCGCCGCTGTTGGGCACAAGTCGACTGATCGGCCGCGGCACGATCGCCGCGACCTCTTCCAAGTGAGCCCCGAACGACAGGCTGAGCGGCAGCGTTTGGGCGATGAACAGCGTCGCGAGCAGCGCACCAGCGAGACGCGTCCGAACCCTCGAACCGGGCGCCAATGCCGCTGGGTCTACGTTCGACATCTGCCGTCCTGCGCGAACACCGCGGTGATCGCGGCCACATCAGGCGGTCGCGCCGCACCAGCTTCGCATGCGTCCTGGCTTTGTAAATGCTTCGCCCCAGCTTTGAACATGTATTGACGCAGTGCGCCAAAGTATGCAAAGCCCGCGGGCGCTGCGTCATGACGCACGCGCTGAAGATCCGCCGGGCTGAGGAGACAACATGGGCGCAGAGACGCAGGGAAAGACACGTCTGATCAAGCGATACGCCAATCGCAAGATGTATGACACCGAGCGATCCTGCTACATCACGCTCGAAGAGGTGTCCGCGATGGTCCGCGACGGCGAAGACGTGCGCGTCGTCGACAACAAGACGAAAGAGGACCTCACTGAGGTGACGCTCACGCAAGCGCTGCTGGACAACAAACGCAAAAAGCGCGGCGGCGTGACGCTGGTCGAGCTGCGAAAGATGATCGCGTCCGGGAGTGACTCCCTGCTTCGCAGCATCACAGAGCCGGTCAGCCGGGTGCAGCGTGACGCCGAGCGCACGGTCGGCAAGTGGCGCTCAGAGGCTGAGCGCACGGTCGATCGGGTGCTGCATCGCGGTGAAGAGGGCGACGAGACGGTCGACGTGCCGCCGGCCCCGCCGGAGCCGGTCACCGACGCAGAGGAGAGCAGTGACGCGCGCGTGCGGCATCTGTTTGCGAACCTAGCGGCCCGGCTGCAAGCTGACGCCGCGGTGAGAGCTGAGCGGCGAGATGACCGGATCGCGGACCTCGAGGCGCGCATCCGCCACATCGAAGACCTCCTGCTGCAGGTGAGCGGTGACGAAGGGGCGACAAAATCCGCGCCAAAACGCCGAAGCCCCGGCTCGAAAGCGACGGCGCCAGCCGCATCAACGACCTCAGCCGCATCACCGGCCTCAACCGCATCACCTGCGACGACCACAGCCGCAAAACCGGAGACGACCGATGCGAAGGGCCGCGCTTGAGCTCCGAGCCTAAGCTGATGAACAATGCCGCGCTCGGCGACGTTGACGCTCCCGTGACCATAAGGAGGACACCCATGAACCGCTTCAACCTCAAGACAATCGCCCCGCTGGCCGCGCTCCTCGTTTGCGCTATCTTCCTGACCGCCGCGCCCACGATCGCGCATGCGGACACGGATGACGAGGAGGTCCCCGGCGAGATCATTATACAAACACCGTTTGAGTTCGTGAAGTTCTCGGTCAACGGCAAGACGGGGTGGGAGAACCACGAGTACACCCATGGTCGCAAGACGTTGGTGATCCTGGGATTGTCACGGGCCGACGACAGCACGATCGTGCTGACCCCGCGGGCCGACGGCTACGAGCCGGTGACGTTGGTGGTCAAGCCGTCTGACTTCAAGCGTCAGCGCGTGAAGAAAAATGGCCGCCGCGTCGCGGTTTATCGCTTCACCAAGAAGGTGCGGTTTGGCAAAGTAAGCGCGGCCTCACCTGCCCCGAAGGCCAAGCCGAAGGCGAA
>ERZ889078.1381-NODE-1381-length-19317-cov-12.946838_pt1 | contig 19317 bp, 20 predicted proteins | sample MGYA00521266_ERZ889078 | MGnify/ENA primary metagenome ERZ889078 (study PRJEB32303, sample SAMEA104408618) | aquatic metagenome | biome: Brackish water; feature: Pelagic; material: water | place: Baltic Sea | collected 2014-06-16T06:34:00 | depth 76,534 m ...
TAGGAATAAAAATGCTGAGGTTAATCAACAATTCACTATGCATCTCAATCAACTCTACCGGATTATTGTTGTTCGTATAAAAGTTGATGTATGCCTCTGCCGCCAAAACTGAATCTCCATTAGATGCATAATTGATAAGGTGATAATTGAGGTCGATGACCGCATTTTCATCAATCTTGTACGCTGTACCGTAAGGCAATTCCGTTACATCTGGATCAACCCAACCTACCATGTACTCAGCATCTTGAAATGCATTTTGTACAGTTACAGCTCGCAGTCCTTCTTCAATACCGGCATCAGTTCCAGGAAGAAATTCGAACAACAAGAAGTGATGCGATTCATCATTAAAGAATGCCTCAAATCGAACAACATTCTCCAGATCAGGATTGTCCACTTTCTCTTTTTTGTAGAATTCTATTTCTTCCCCCGGCTCTAAAAAGAACGGTCCCATGTGCATTTGAAAACCTTCTCCAATAGCAGGAGCAGCTGGTTTTTCAACTCTTGCCATTCCAGAACCTCCATAATAATCTTCTAAAATCTGAATATCAACCACAGTTCCTGAAGAAGGCGCTCCGTACTGAATCCACTGACGAATAAGTTCAATTTCTGTTTTCTCTAACGGAGCTTGTCCACTTGGCATGGAGTTACCTTCTGCTACATCCATTCCAAACTGGTCGTCCCAATCGGTAGTAGCGCATTTGTACAATATTGAACTGTTATGCGGATAACCCGGATCGACCAATTTGTAACCTTTTGCAGCAGCGGCTGGGTTTGTTGGTGTAACTCCCACTAGGGCCGAAACCAAATCAGAAGAATTCCCGCTTAAATCTAGGTTTGCACTTGGGTTTCCGCCACTGTGACATCCGGTGGTACAATTGGCCTGAAATATGGCGCTTACTGATTGCACGGTAGTCTGTGCTGAAACAAGTGCTGGTAAGGAGGCCACCAACAGGGCTGAGAATATCTTTTTCATTGCATTTTTTGGGGTGCGGTCACAAAAATAGCATTCAAGTTCAGTTTGAAACTGTCAGCTAGCAGGTTTGTTTACCAAATAAACACCCGCTAGTATCACAAACACCCCTAAGATCGACCAAACGCTAATTGATTCTCCGTCTAAAACGCCCCAAATGATTGCAACTATTGGCACTATATACGTGACCATGGAAGCAAAAACTGCTCCTCCAGATTGAATCAGTTTATTGAACATGAGAACGGCAATGGTGGTGCCTACCACCGCCAATATTACGATGGCGCCAAAAGATTGAAGGGCTGCTTCGTGTTCAAAACGTGATGTAAAATCCGTGGTAAAAAGGTAAATGAGGCAAAACGGTCCGACCCATAAAAATGAGCCTGCGGTAATAAGCATAGAAGGCATTTTGGAGAGATAACGTCTTACAACATTCAAATTGAATGCATAACACGTACTGGCCAAAACCACTAGCAGTGCTGCGGGTTGGAAACCACTTATTCCTCCTGGCATTACTATAAGCATGATGGCGCCTACAAAGCCTATTACCAGGCCAATAACTTGCAAAAGCCATGTACGTAGTCCGAACAACAATAGCCCAAACGTCATCGTAAGTAGCGGCACCAAGGAATTAAGCATTCCGGCCAGCGAACTGTCTATTTTGGTTTGAGCTGTGGCAAATAAAAACGCTGGCAACCCATTTCCTAAAAGTCCTACGCTCAGCAGAATCAACCATTCTTTCTTCGAAATTTCCTTAAATCGACCTAATAGAAACGGCAGGGTAACCAACCACGCCATGCCCATTCTCATTGTTGCTATTTGCACATCCGAAAACACCATTAAGCCTTTCTTCATTAGAATAAAAGAGCTACCCCAAATGGCGCCAATTAGCACTAGAAGAAGCCAGCTTCGCAACGGTGTTTGCATTTGGCAAAGAAACATGTTCCGCATGTCTCTTTTGCGCAACCGAACTATTTGAGGTGAACGTTTGTTAACACTGATGTGCATCATGCATTACTTGAACAAACATATTTTACCTTTGAAGCCATGAGTGAAAAAGTATTTATAGAAATAGAAGGAATGAGCTGCGGACATTGCTCCAATGCCGTTAAAAATCTGATTGAAGAAGTAGAAGGTATTGACGCTGTGGAAGTTGATTTGGGCGCAAAAGAAGCTCGAGTTTCCTTTAATGCGGCTACCACCAACTCTCAAGCAATAATCGACAATATCAATAGTTCAAACATTTATAAAGCAACCCAAAAATGAAAACGAGAATACTATTAATGGCCATTATGGCAAGCGCTGCATTGTTTATTGGATGTGGAGAAACAGGAACATCTACGGAAGATACAGCTGTAGAAATGATGAGCGTGGACGAAATGGAAACGCCAACTACACTTGCTGTAAAAATTGAAGGAATGAGTTGCCCAGCAGGCTGTGCAGGTCCTATTCAGGATGATTGCGGCAAATTAGCTGGCATGGGCAAAAGCGAAGTAAACTTTGAAGAAGGAATGGGATACTTCACGTTTGACGCTAGTGTACTTTCTCAGGACGATATTCTAAAATGCATTTCTGGCACAAACGGTGGGGGAATTTATACCGGAACCGTGGTTGAAGAAGATGTAGAAGTTGAAAGCGATGAAGCAACTACCGAAGAAGCCTTGCAAATAGTTAAGAACGAAGACGAAGAGAGCGTTTAAGGTTTGACGCTAAGGCGCAGAGAGTTTTTATTATGAAAGGCGTGCAACTTGGTTGCGCGCCTTTTTTGTACAATCGACAATCCTTATTGCTTCACCAATCTTGCAGTTGAAACGCCTTTTTCGTTCTCAACAGAAATAAAATAAATGCCATTTGGCGCTGACGTAAGGTCTATTTCAGAAGCGCCATCCAACTGACCTTCTTTTATCATTCTACCGAACCAATCGTAAATACGATAAGTTGATTTTTGAGGCGTTTCTATTCTGAAAATGCCTTTTGAGGGGTTTGGGGAGATATCAAGTTTTCTGGCATTTTCTTCTTGATTCACATCTGTTATTTCACAGATATTCTGCCATGGTTCAGACTCAAATATCATTGGTATTCCGCGCTCTCGATAGCACAGCATTTCCGGGTAATTACAACCATCAAGAAGTGAATGATGCTCTGCTCCAATTCCTTCGATGATGAATTCCGGATAAGTGCTATTATGAGGATTCGGCACCCATTGCCTTATGCATGAGTGTCCATTAATATCTATCACATCTATTGAATCAATGACCAAGCCTAAATATGGAACTGTGTCTCCCACTTCCAAGTTGAAATCGGCATAAACCACTTCAGGAAAGCCCTCGACCTTTCGATAATACACCCCAGCTTCGGCACGAACCATTAAATGAGTTGTATCTGCAGAATATGAAATCGAACTACAGTAATTCCAGTAACGGGTCCAATAAAACCTATGGTACCAGTTTCCATCAACGAAAACAGAATCGAGCACCGAATAATTAGTCTCTCTGATTGACGTACAGACATCATGCCCATGATTAATATAAATCGGCTCGGAACATCTAAGCCTCCACTCCGAAGTTTCATCCAACGGAAAAGGTGCCCAATTCTGCGCAGAAGCACTTAACGACAAACAGGTGATAAGTAAGATCGGCAACATTTTCATGGCGTTAAGATAATCACTCTTTGCCATCCTAACAATATCCGCTGGCTTAATGGTTTTGGGCTTCAGAGGTCATGCATGCAACCAAAAAATTGGTCTGTTTAGCACAAACAACTATGCCTTATGCATACCATTTTATGCTTTAGACATAGATGTCTATGTATAATACTAACACACTTCTGCTTAATACAAAGACAGGTATGTGTTATACATATATAGCTATGCATTATACAAACAGCTCTATGCGTAATGCATAAATTTTTATCTTTAATACATAGACAATTGTGCTTAATACATAGGTAACTAACAACTTAAGAGCTATGGTTTACAGACGCCCAAAAGAACCGCCCACTTGGAAAACGCGCAATCCAATACCAGAAGGGTTCAACACGGCTCCCATTATAAGGGATGCCATGAAGAAAACGCGTGTCACCCAAGCAGAGATTGCCCGCAAGACGGGTCGTAACCCCAACACGGTAAAAGGCTTTAGAAGACGGAGAAGTATTCAGTCGAGTATTCTGCACGAACTAAGCGTTGCCATTGGGGTAGACCTTTTTCGCCCGTTGAGCGATAACCTTCCCGAGCACATCCGCGCAAACCCTGAAAAGGCAATTATTGAAGCGCTAAACGCAGATAAACAGGCATTGCAACAACAGGTTGATGAGTTGAAAACCCAGCTTGCCATGCTGCGCGAAGACAATGGTTATCTAAAGAAGATGATTGACATAATGGCGGCCAAGTAAGGCTACTCTCCCACAATCCGCACCGACTCTGAAGGTCGGATAATCTTACGCACTGGAAGCCAAGCGGCCAATAAACCGATAGTGGCTACCACAAGAAAAACAGAAAGCACATCCATGGGCTGAACTTCCACTGGGTAGGCTTGTACAATGTAGTTGCCGCCTGAGTTGAGTTTAATAATCTCGAACTGGATTTGTGCCCAGCAAACCAATAAACCCAGCACCAATCCGCCTACGGCACCAATCATAGAAATGAAGATGCCTTCTAACACAAAAATGCGTTGGATGGTCTGCTCGGTGGCACCCATGCTTCTTAAAATGTTGATGTCTTTTTTCTTCTCCAAAATGAGCATAGTAAGCGACCCAATTACATTGAAAATGGAAATCATGAGGATGAAAGAAAGAATCATGAAAACCGCCCATTTTTCACTCTTCATAATCTTATAAAGAATCTCATTCTGCTGAAAACGGTCTTTTACAACATAGGCAGAACCCAACTTCGCCTGAATTTCTTCTCTCACTGCTTCCATATCAGCCTTTGGGTTTAAGGCCAGTTCTAACGATGAAACTCGTCCTTCATGGTCCAGCAATTCTCGTGCAAACTTGATGGGTGTAAGCACATACGTTAGGTCGAAATCTGCCTGAATAGAGAAAATTCCTGTGGTATAAATATGCTTTACGTTAAATGCTTTGGAAGGGTCTAGCGTAGCACTCGAACCCCGTTTTGGAACATATACCTCTAAGGGATTGAGCGGGTCGTTAGGATTAGCCGATAAATGGTAGGCAACTCCCGAACCCATTAAAGCAGCTGGCGCGCCATTTACGTGCATAAACGCATCTCCGTCTACCACCATGCTATCAATGTCGGTCAGCGCTAAAAAGTTGTCCGAAACACCTTTAATCCGTGCGAAATACTGCTTATCGCGGTAACGCAACAAACAACTTTCTTCCAGCACCTCTACATAACCAATAACGCCTTCTGTGGCTAATATTTCGGCAGTGGGAATTGAACTTAATTCGAGTGTTTTACCCTCGGCAGGCTTAACGACTATGGGCGCTTCAAAAACATTGTAAAGCGAGATAACCAAGCCTTCAAAACCATTGAAAACGGACAGCACTATAACCATGGCTGCTGTTACAACTGCCACACCCGCAACCGAAATTCCTGAAACAATATTGATGGCGTTATGCGACTTCTTAGAGAAGAGATAACGCCTAGCTATGAGAATCGGAAGATTCAATCTTTATCCGCCTTTGAGAAGGTCGTCTATACGTTCAATTTGATCGAGCGAATCGTCAATATAAAAGCTGAGTTCGGGGGCTACTCTTAGTTCATTTCTCTCACCAGCCAAAAATTTTCTCACCTCCCACTTTCTATCTCTAATGGTAGTTAATACCTCCTCTTTATCGTCAACCGCAAAAATGCTGAGGTAAATTTTAGCTATTCCTAAATCTGGACTAACACGTACTTGTGTAACGGTAATCATCCCGCCTTTAGCGTAGCTCGTGCTGTTACGCTGAAAGTAATTTCCAAGCTCGCGCTGAATTACCCTCGATACCTTCTTTTGTCGTGTGCTTTCTTCCATCGGTTCAAAAGTACGATTCTGTTAATCCTTCCGTTGCACTAGGTTTAGAAAGTATATTTGCGCTATGCAGGGTTATTGGGGAATTATGGGTCTTCTCAGGAACTACAAGGGTCAGGTTCTGACTGTTGTGCTGTTCAACATTCTATCGGTTGTTTTCTCGTTGTTTTCATTAACGATGGTTGTGCCGCTTTTAGGTGTTCTTTTTGGTATTCAACCAATTGTAACAGATAAACCGCCTCTAAGCTTCAGTCCCAACGATATAATAGACAACTTCTATTACCAGGTAAGCAAGCTAATTTTAGACGAAAGCGGACAGGTTTCTATTGATGGTCAAATGAAGGCTTTGGTGTTTATCTGTGCCTTTGTTATCATCACCTTTTTCTTCAAAAATCTGTTCAGATACTTGGCGCTTTATTCAAGTGCTCCGCTAAAAAATGGTGTTGTAAGAGATATTCGCAATCGTATTTATAAGAAAGTGGTAAACCTGCCAATTGCTTATTTCTCGGAAGAGAAAAAAGGCGACATCATTGCCAAAATGACAAGCGATGTGCAGGAAGTAGAAAGCTCTATTATGAGTTCGGTTGAAGTGGTTTTCAAAGAACCATTCACGATTATATTCTTCTTGGGAACCTTAGTTGTTTGGAGCCCGGAATTGACCATGTTTGTGCTCATTCTTTTGCCATTAACGGGTTTAATTATTGGCCGAGTTGGAAAGAGTTTAAAGCGGTCTTCAAAGAAAGTTCAGCATCAAATGGGCGTGTTGGTTTCAGCCATGATAGAAACACTTTCAGGACTTAGAATCATTAAGGCATTTAACGCTATCGAAACCTCTTCCGACAAGTTTCACCGCATCAATCAGGAGTACAAAAACCAAAAAGTGCGCTTGCTGCGAAAGCAACATTTGGCTAGCCCGCTTAGCGAAGTTTTAGGCACAATTGTAATGGTTATGGTTATTTACCGTGGTGGTTCTATGGTGCTAACCGGAGAAGGTCTAACTGCCGATTTATTTATCGGCTATATCGTAGTGTTTTCACAGCTTATTCAGCCAGCTAAATCGCTAACTGCCGCAGTTTATATGATTCAAAAAGGAATGGCTGCAGTAGAGAGGATAGACACCGTTTTAGAGGCTGAAGAAACGATTCAGGAAAAGCCAAATGCTGTTTCTTTAGAGAAGTTTGAGAGAGAGATTGAATTCAGAAATGTGAGCTTCTCTTACGAGCACGAAATAGACGTTCTTAAAGGCATTAACCTCACAGTAAAAAGAGGAAGAACCATTGCCATTGTTGGTCCATCTGGTGCGGGAAAAACCACACTGGTGGACCTTTTACCGCGTTTCTACGACCCAACTGGAGGTGCAGTTTTAATTGATGGAATTGACACGCGAGACATTAAGGCTTGGGACTTAAGAAGTAAGCTTGGCATTGTAACGCAAGAAGCTATTCTATTTAACGATACGGTGTTTAATAATATCGCATTTGGACTAAAAGGAATAACCGAAGAGGAAGTAATTACTGCTGCTAAAGTGGCCAATGCCCATCAGTTTATTGTTCAAATGGATAAGGGCTATAACACTAGTATTGGCGAAGATGGCAGCAAACTTTCGGGCGGACAGCGGCAGCGAATAAGCATAGCGCGCGCTATCCTTCACAATCCACCAATTCTTATTTTGGATGAAGCGACCTCTTCGCTCGATGCTGAGAGTGAAAAACTCGTTCAGGAAGCTCTGTTTAAACTAATGGAGAACAGAACTTCATTAATAATCGCGCACAGACTTTCTACCATTCAATACGCTGACGAAATCATAGTAATTGACGATGGGCAGATTATCGAGCGTGGAAATCACATTGGATTAATAGCTCATCAAGGGGTTTACAGAAAACTCTATGAAATGCAGGCGTTTGTCTAACGCTTAAAAAGGGGCACCGTACTGCAGGCTTCTCCGTACATCAAAGCCTTTGCAACTGGCCTGAGTTTAGACACTAACTCCACATACGCTGAAGTCGGAACAGGATACTTGCTACAGCCTTTCACAATCACCCTTTCATCTCGAAATTGTTCCAAATCTAGATTAGCCAATGTTTCTTGATAAAGAACCGTTTCTAGTGTTTCAGGTGTTCCCATTACCACACGTCTTGCTATCGGCTGTAGATAAGTAGCTGCTAGCATGAATGCCCATTGCGGTACAATGGCATCAGCTGTACACGCTATGTTTACGAATGCATCTTGATAATCGCTCCAATCCAGTTCAATTAATTGCTGGCGATAGTCTTTCTCTCGTAGAATGAGACCTTCAAAAAGAAAGTCTTTGAGGTCGAAGGTAAGGCGTGGTCCAACTTGGTAAAGGTCTTCCAAGTTGAATGTAATGAGGCTGCTTTCGGCAACCTTGTTTCTTATTTCGTCTTGATTGGACATTACATAAAACCGAGTTCCAAAAGTGCAGCTTCACTCATCATGTCTTTATCCCAAGGCGGATCGAAAGTGAGCTCTACCTTGCCTGTTTCAACGCCTTTCACGCTGCGTACTTTTTCCTCTACTTCTAGTGGCAAACTTTCTGCCACTGGGCAACTTGGCGATGTTAGAGTCATGAGCACTTGTGCGTGCGCATTATCGTCCACTTTAACTTCATAAATCAATCCCAACTCATAAATATCGACAGGGATTTCGGGATCGTAAACTGTACGAATCACGTCAATAACGCGTTCTTCAATTTGCTTTTTTTCTTCGTGCGTCAAGGCCATAATCAACCGTTTTGTTGAGTTCTAAACGCTAAAGCGTACAACTTCATCTGTTTCACCATACTTACCAATCCGTTTGATCGGGTAGGCGATAAATGCTCTTTTAATCCAATGTATTCTATAAATGTCAAATCAGTATTTATTATGGCATCTGGCGTTTGTCCAGAAAGTACACGAATAAGCAAACTGATAATTCCTTTGGTGATGATCGCATCGCTATCAGCTGTAAATATCACCTTGCCGTTTTCCATTTTGGCGTGCAGCCAAACACGACTCTGACAACCTTTGATGAGCAAATCATCCGATTTCAATTCTTCTTCGATTAATGGCAATTCCTTTCCCAACCCAATAATGTGCTCGTACTTGTCCATCCAATCATCAAAAAGAGCAAACTCTTCGATAATTCCTTCTTCAATCTCTTCCATTTTCGACACAGATCCTACCATTAAAACATTCTTTTTACCCTATCAATTCCTTCAACAAGTTTGATTACTTCCTGCTTTGTGTTGTAAACCGCAAATGATGCTCGGACGGTTCCTGGCACTTCAAAAAAGTTCATTACCGGTTGGGTGCAATGATGCCCCGTCCTGACTGCAATTCCTAGTTTGTCTAGAATTACACCAGTATCGTAAGGATGTATGCCATCCAGCACAAAAGACACCAAACCAGCTCGTTCTTTGGCAGTGCCTATAAACCGCAATCCAGCAATATCCTTGAGTTGACTTACTGCAAACCGAGACAATTCCGCTTCATGTTTCATTATGAACTCATACCCAATGCTATTGATGAAATCTATGGCGACTCCTAAGGCAATTCCGCCAGCAATATTTGGAGTGCCTGCTTCAAATTTGTGCGGCAAATCATTGTAGACCGTCTTCTCAAATGTGACGCTCTTAATCATGTCACCACCACCTTGATACGGTTTCATGTCATTGAGCAATTCCTCTTTTCCGTACAGTACGCCAACTCCGGTTGGGCCATACATTTTATGCGCAGAAAAAACATAGAAATCTGCATCCAAATCTTGCACATCTACAGGGGTGTGATGAACAGCTTGCGCACCATCAATCATCACAGGAATGTTCTGCGCATGAGCAATCTCAATCATCTCTTTGATAGGATTGATTGTTCCTAAAGAATTGGAAACATGCACCAACGAAATCAATTCCGTTTTTGGCCCAATCAGTTTCTTAAATTCTTCGATATCAATTTCGCCTTCTTTCGAAATCGGAAGCACTTTCAAGTGCGCACCTCTTCGTTCGCAAAGCATTTGCCATGGCACAATATTGCTATGATGCTCCATGGCGGTTATGAGAATTTCATCTCCTTTACGCACAAGACTTGCCCCGAACGAGCTAGCTACGAGATTAATACCTCCAGTTGTACCAGAAGTAAAAATTACTTCATGATCGTGTTTCGCATTGATGAACTTCTGTACCTTCTTTCGCACATCTTCATAAGCAGAAGTGGCCTCTTGACTTAAGGTGTGAACGCCACGGTGAATGTTGCTGTTTTCGTACTCGTAATAATGACTAATCGCGTCAATCACAGATTGTGGCTTCTGCGAAGTAGCACCATTATCTAAATAGACAAGCTGCTTCCCATTCACTTCGCGCGAGAGAATGGGAAATTGAGCCCTAATTGCATCTATGTCAGTCAGCAATTCGCTCATGCTCGCATTTCCTTCAATTTGTTCTGAATTTTATCCTCCAATTCTGACCTTAAGATTTCGCTTGAAATGGCTTTCAGCACATCACCTGCAAAAGCGGTCAGAAGGAGAGCTGTTGCTCCAAACTCATCTAATCCACGCGCTCTTAAATAGAACACAGCGTCCTCATCCAACTGACCAGTTGTACTTCCGTGAGAACATCTCACGTCATCAGCATAAATCTCCAACTCAGGTTTTGAGTTCATTGTTGCATCATCAGACAACAGGATATTGTTGTTCGATTGGTAGCCATTTGTTTTCTGAGCATCGCGATGAACAAACACTCTTCCATTGAAAACACCCGTGCTTTTGCCTGCTAAAATGCCGCGATAAATCTCGTTGCTCTCGCAATGCGGGACCAAGTGATCAACCAAGGTGTGATTGTCAAACAGCTCTTTGCCGTTGAGCATATAGAATCCGTTCAAATGTGTTTCAACGTTCTCGCCTTTCAGACGGATGTTGACGTTATTTCGAAGTAAACTTCCATACAATTGAACACAATTAGTTGTGAAATTTGAATCTCTCTGACATTCAACCTCTGTGGTTGTCATGAGGTTTCCTTCTCCAATTTCTTGTACATAATTCAATTCCAATCGTGCGTTCTGACCAACAAAAACTTCAGTCAAATTATTCAGTAAAGAACTGTTTTGTGGAGAGCCGGAATAATGATGCTGGCATTTCAACGATGCGTTGTCTTCTACCACAATCAAAACGCGCGTTGCAGAAAACTCTCCGTCATTAAGTTTAATGACTTGTTGTAAAATCAACTCCTCATTGACCTGTGCTCCTTTTTTAACTCGAATAACAAGCGCTTTCTCAAACAACGAAGTGTTCAGAGCGGCATGTGCTTCTTTAGAATGAATGGCTGTTGAGCCAACCAATTCTTCATTGGTCGACCAATAAACCTCCACTCCATCAACCGAATTGAATGTGAGGTCGTTTGCTGAGACTAGGTTCAGACCATTATCAAACAATCGCTTGATATTAGTGTATTTCCAGTCTTCGTGCTTCTTAGATGGAATTCGGCTATCAGCCAAAAATCCTTCAGCTTCTGAACGAATTCCTTTGAAAGAATTAGCGCTTTTTGCTCCAGAAACCAATTCAGATAAAATCGATGTTGTCATCGCTTCGCTCATGCCTCAGTCAATTCTTCTTTAATCCAATCGTAGCCTTTCTCTTCTAGCTCTAGGGCCAATTCCTTGGTGCCAGAACGTACAATCTTTCCATCGTACAAAACGTGTACAAAATCTGGAACGATGTAATCGAGTAATCTTTGGTAGTGCGTTATAACGATGAATGCTTTGTCCTTGGATTTAAGCTTGTTCACGCCATTCGCCACAATGCGAAGTGCGTCAATGTCCAAACCACTATCGGTCTCATCTAGGATGCCGAGTTTAGGGTCCAACATCGCCATTTGGAAAATCTCGTTACGCTTCTTCTCTCCACCAGAAAAACCTTCGTTTACCGAACGTCCAGCAAGCTTTCCGTCCAGTTCAACAAGTTCTTTCTTTTCCTTCATGTAAGCCAAGAAATCTTTAGCTACCAACGGCTCCAAACCTCTGTGCTTTCGTACTTCCGTTACGGCCGCTTTCATGAAATTGACGTTACTCACGCCAGGAATTTCCACCGGGTATTGGAATGCCAAAAACAGCCCTTCGCGAGCTCTTTCTTCAGGTGCCATGTCTAACAAGTCTTTTCCGTCAAAATCGACTTCGCCACCTGTTACTTCATAGCTTTCATTACCAGCTAGCACAGATGCCAATGTGCTTTTTCCAGAACCATTTGGTCCCATAATGGCGTGTACCTCTCCGGGATTAACGGTTAGGTTGAATCCTTTGAGAATGTCTTTCTCTTCAACTCTGGCACTAAGATTTTTTATCGTCAGTAAACTCATTTCTTCTCTAATTATCCTACGCTTCCTTCCAGCGATATGCTCAATAATTTCTGTGCTTCCACGGCAAATTCCATAGGAAGCTTATTCAATACTTCTTTGCAATATCCATTCACGATTAGACCAATTGCTTGCTCCGTATCCAACCCTCGTTGATTACAGTAAAAAATCTGGTCTTCTCCAACCTTACTTGTAGTTGCTTCGTGCTCAACTTTAGCACTTTTATTCCCACATTCGATGTAGGGGAAAGTATGTGCGCCACTTGTAGAACTCAACAACAGCGAATCACACTGAGAGAAATTCCGAGCGTTGGTGGCGTTCTTTCCAATTTTCACTAATCCACGGTACGAATTGTTGCTAAAACCTGCTGAAATTCCTTTGCTTATTACCGTGCTCTTTGTGTTCTTTCCAAGATGAATCATTTTAGTTCCAGTATCCGCCTGCTGATAGTTATTCGTGACAGCCACAGAATAGAATTCTCCGATTGAATTATCGCCTTTCAGAATGGTTGACGGGTACTTCCAAGTAACCGCACTTCCGGTCTCAACTTGTGTCCAAGAAATCTTGGCATAAGCACCTGTGCAAATACCTCGTTTAGTCACGAAATTGTAGATGCCGCCCTTGCCGTTTTTATCTCCAGGATACCAGTTCTGAACAGTCGAGTATTTAATCTCTGCTCCTTTGTGTGCAACCAATTCTACAACTGCTGCGTGAAGCTGGTTTTCATCTCGTTGAGGAGCTGTACAGCCTTCTAAATAACTGCAATAGCTGTCTTCGTCTGCAATCACCAATGTCCGTTCAAACTGACCAGTATTCATGGCGTTGATACGAAAATATGTGCTCAATTCCATCGGGCAACGAACGCCTTTTGGAATGTAGCAGAATGAACCATCTGAGAATACTGCTGAATTCAATGTTGCGTAATAGTTGTCCGTGTAAGGAACAACGCTTCCGAGGTACTTTCTCACCAAATCTGGATGGTCTTTTACCGCTTCGCTGAACGAGCAGAAAATCACACCCTTTTCACGAAGTGTTTCTTGGAAAGTGGTCTTTACAGAAACACTGTCGAATACGGCATCAACCGCCACATTTGAACCTGCAACGTTCATTAAACGCTTTTGCTCTTCGAGCGAAATACCAAGCTTTTCGAATGTTTTGAGCATGTCCTCATCCACCTCATCCAAACTTGAAATTTCAGGCTTATTCTTAGGTGCCGAGTAATAAATCATATCCTGAAAATCAATCTCAGGATACTTGACGTGTGCCCACTTTGGCTCTTTTAAAGTCAACCAATGTCTGTAAGCTTTTAATCGCCATTTCAGCAACCATTCTGGCTCTTCCTTTTTCTCAGAAATAGCACGTACGGTATCTTCAGAAAGTCCTTTTGGAAGCTCGTCTGTTTCAATATCAACACTCCAACCGTACTCGTATTCCTTTTCGGTAAAGTCTTTTAATGCCTGATTCTCCTCTGCCATTTCTTAGCTTTTTAGCTGATTAGAATGTTGAGTTTAAACCGCGAAGCTTTCGCCACAACCGCACGTTCTGTTTGCGTTTGGATTGTGGAAAACGAATCCTTTTCCGTTCAATCCACCCGAATAATCTAACTCTGTTCCAATGAGATAGAGGAAGCTTTTCTTGTCAACCACAATCTTCATCCCGTTGTCTTCAAACTCCTTATCGTCTTCCTTCATCTCGGTATCAAAGCTGAGGTCGTAGGATAATCCTGAGCATCCACCTCCCTTCACTCCTACTCGAATAAATGCTTCGACTGGGTTCTTGCCTTCCTCCTCCATGAGGACTCGGGCCTTCTTAACTGCGTTTTCAGAAACTTTTATCATCTCAATATGATTAACAAATACTATTTAGAATAGTTCTAAATAGAACCCGATTTTCACGGCAAAAATACCTCAAACAAGGTAGGATGCCAAGCTTTTGGTCGATTTATTTAGAATAATTCTAAATAGTCTGGGTAAGGACAAATCACAGGGCAATGCCGGCAGATTGAATCCGGACATTGTTTGTCTTACATTTAGAACAGAATCCCCCTATTCGATTATGAAACATTTTTCTTTGAAGTTTTGGCTGTTTTCGGCCTTTGTTTGCCTGCAATTTCCTACCGCCTTTGCGCAATCTTTTGAGCTCAGACGAGCACAATATATCGATAGTGCTCTTGCCCACCCAAACAACCATGCGATTACCATTCAGGCATATGAAGGCGAAACCGTTGACCAGCAAACGCTAGATGATATCTACGCTGAAATAACCACCAGAAGCACCATAGATTTTGCCATAGTGCAGTTGATTCGGGTAATGATGTTGAGTAACGGAGATTTCGACTTAGAGATGATTCCCGTGCTTAATTCGGTTCCATATTGGATTAACCATGAAGACACAACCAGAGGTTTTTGGTCGGAAAACCATATGATTATGTGGATGAGCTCTGATTGGATAATGCATGAATACACAGGAAGACCTGCGGACGCCACCCTTGAGCTACGGCTTAAGCACTATCTGAATCTCAAAATAGACTACGGATTTTACGAGTATTTCTCTTCGACCTACGCTCCGTACTGTCTAAGCGGGCTATTGAATTTGGCAGATTTTTCTCAGAATCAAGAAATAAAGTCCTTAGCGCTAGCAGCGAGTAAACGATTAATGAAGGACCTATTAATGGTTACCAATGACCAAGGGGTTTTCTATCCAGTGGCTGGAAGAAATTACCCTGGTAAGTACTTGTCGGCCCACGGCCAAAATCATTCGAGTTTAATCTGGTTGCTCACAGGGCTGGGACCCGCTCCCTCGAAAGCTTCACATTCAGGTGGTTTTCTGGCTTCAACATCGATTGATTTTAGCGAGGTGTCGGACTCTTGGACATCTACGCTTGACACACTGTATTCAATTGGCCACTCTTTGCCTGATGGCTTGGTGATAAATCAAAACATGACCGATTTGGACAGAACAATCTTTCAATGGAGTTCAGGCACTTATTTTCATCCAGATTTTGTGATTGAAACAGTGAATATTTTGAACGATTCGGCTATGTGGAATCACGTTGACTTTGAGTTGATTAACCTATTTGCGGGTTTCCCCGTGGAGCAATATCCAATGATTACTGAAGGGCTAAGCGGAGTTACAAAAACCTCTAATTCGATGGCGGACATCGCTATTTTCAAAAATGGCCCAGTGACTTTGTGCTCAAATGAGAACTATTTCAAAGGAAAGGTTGGTTTTCAGCAATGGCCTGTTTGCGCCAATTCAGGCACCTCCGCAGTCTATACCGCTTCTGGCCCTGTTGAATCAGATTGGCAGGACCGAAACTCAAATAATGCAAACTACCATCTGCCCTATGTTGATCAATCGCATAATGTGGCTTTAGTAATGTATCGTCCCGAAGATTTGCCACCTGTTGTTCCATTTGCAAACAAGGATGTAGCACTGTACTGGGTAGATTCTGTTTATGATGAGATTGTTGAAAACGACATGTGGCTTATAGGCCGAGAAGATGAAGGATATGTAGCAGTGCGCAGGCATTGTACCGATTACATTGATGGCGTGAGAGCCTGCGAAACCAATGGAGGACAGGCTTGGGTAATTGTTGTAGGAAATGAAAACATGTACGGGAGCTTTTCCAATTTTCAGGATGCCGTAACGCAATCTCAATTCACAGAAACATGGAGCATAAATTCCAATGGCGATTCAGTCTATTATGCCAGCATTGAAATGGACTCTATCATAATTGAGCATTACTGGCAACCGTTGATAAACACGGGAATTGACGATTCTGTAGCCGAAGAGTCCGTCTTCTCTCTTTGGCCAAACCCAGCTACCGAATATGTGAACCTAGGCTTAGACTCATTTGAAAATGAAGTTGAAATCTCTGTAGTAAACAACCTTGGTCAGACGGTTTATTCGAATGTCGTTACATCTAGCCAAAAGCAATTCAGCTTGCCAGTAGTTTCTTGGTCAACAGGCTTGTATTCCATTACTATTTCTGATGACGAAAAACGTCATACACAGCGATTTGTGAAGCAGTAATCTAAGGTTCCATTACCAACCTAAAACCACCGTTGCCACGCTTGTGATGCCAATGGTCGATGTTTCTGTACCAACGTTGACAATAGTCCTCTCCGCTCATCCAAGAGGCTCCGCGCGAAACGCGGTATTTAGCTTCAATCGTGTTTACAGGGTTTTCTTTGGGGCTATACTGATAAAACTTCTTGTCGTACCAATCTTGGCACAATTCCCAAGCGTTTCCATTCATATCGTACAGCCCTAATTCGTTTGGTTTTAGCAGACCAACTTCGTGTTGTTGGTCGCTACCATTCGCTTTAAGCCAAGCTACTTCTTCGATATTATTGTTGCCGCTGTAGAGATAGCCCTTGGTTTGTTTTCCGCCTTGGGCGGCATATTCCCATTCTGCTTCTGTTGGTAATCGGAATGACTTTCCAGTAACCTTGTTCAGCTTCTCGATAAACTCCATCAGTTGTTCCCAACTCATGTCATTCACGGGGCATTTCACGCATGGGATTTCACTCGGATTGTAGCCCATCACGGCTATCCATTGTTCCTGTGTCAACTCATATTTCCCGATGTAGAAATCATTGAGATTGACTTCATGTGCAGGACGCGCATCCTTCTTTCCTTCATCGCTTCCCAGAATGAAGCTACCGCCTTTCACAAACACAATTTCCAGCTGAATGGAATCGTTCAATTCGATGATTTCGGTTTGGCCGGCAATATCGAAAACGAACGATATGAGTACAAAAAAAGTCAGAACCTCTCTCATCGCAGACCATTTTCAATTTCATAGCGCATACCGAACTGAATGAACATTCCCAGCCCAAACGACCGTCCTTTTTGAACGCCTCGCTTCAGGTAATAATCCTTATCTCCAATGCAGGTACCTATACAAACGTTGGTGCAGGTTAGACCGTTTTTAGCTGGTTCGGTTGAATACTTTCGCAAGCCTTCATAGGCCAATTCTGTACTCCGAACGAAAGTTCGATCATCAACAATACCGAGTTTAAGAGCGGTAATAATTCCATAGGCGAACATAGCTGTACTCGAGCTTTCAATCCAATTATCAGGATCGTCATTTCTAATAGGCAATTGGAACCAATGGCCTGTTTTCTCATCTTGTAATTCGGGAAGGTGTTCGAGCATTTCTTTCAAGTAACCCGCAAACTCATCCCAAAGTTGGTTTTCTCTTGGAATGACTTCCAATGCATCTGAAAGCGTGACATAAATCCAACCGTTTCCGCGCCCCCAGATTTCGCCACTTACGCGTGTTGAGTCATTTGGCCAACCCATTTGTCCACAGAAATAAGGCACGCCATCCTTGTCATTAGCATCCCATCCATGGTACCAAAGCCCTGTGTTTTCATCTCGGAGTTTTTCGCGATGAAGACGCAATTGCAAAGCGAATTCGTTCAAGTATTTCTCATCGCCCGTGGCGCGATACATGGCTATGAAGAACTGCCCGATCATGAAAACGGTGTCGTCCCACAGTTCTGTACTCAATGGTAAATGCGAAACAGCGCCTTCCGAAGTTCTACGAACCTTTTGGTATTGCTCAAAAATCTTGTCGCATTTCGCTTTGTAGAATTCATCGCCTGTATTCTCGTACAGAAAAGCCATTCCTAATCCCGAGGCCACGCCATTTGGCGATTTGCCATTGGCCGCGCCCTTTGTCTTGTTCATGGCCTTCAGTACGTAATCGAGATACTGTTGCTTTTCGCTTTCCTCAACTTGACCATAACGCTTGACCATGGTGTTTAGAAAAGCTGCATGCTGCCACGACCAAACGTATTTAGAAGCTGGTAGATATGATTGCATGGAATAGGTTTCCACACTATCAACCCATGTTTGGGCGTTAAGATTTAGAGATGCGAAAAGAAGTATGACGGCAATGAGCCTCATCGTTAAAGCACGTTCAGCACCTGCTCTTTAATCTTCTCCAATTCATCCTTCATTTGGACAACGATTTTTTGAATTTCGGCATGGTTTGCTTTGGAACCGAGCGTGTTAATCTCCCGTCCCATTTCTTGAGAAATGAAGCCAAGTTTACGACCTGCAGCTTCATCAGAATTCATGGTTTCTTCAAAGTATTTGAGGTGAGCCGTAAGACGTACTTTTTCTTCGGTTACATCATACTTCTCAATGTAAAACACGAGTTCGTGCTCTAACCGACTTTCATCCAAAGTCACTTTATCCTTTAAATCCTCAAAACGCTCCATCATTCGCTGACGAACAGTTGCAATACGTTCGCCCTCAAACTGTTCAACTTCGGTCATTAAATTACGAATAGTGCTCAACCTTTCAATCAAATCAAGTCTTAATTGTTCGCCTTCGGCAGAACGGAAATCCTGAAAATTCTTGACCGCTTGGAACAGTAAGTCAATGGCCAAGTTCAGTTCTTCTTGTTCCTTTTCCTTGCGCTCTGACTGAAGAACCTCTGGCAGCTTAAGCACATTTGTTAGAACCGAAGATTGATTCAAACCTTGCTTCTCCGCAGCCGCTTTTACCATTTCTGAATACCGATCAAACAGCTCTTGATTCAATGAGAGCACCTTGTCTTCATGAACGCCCTCAGCATAAACCGAAATATCTACTTTGCCCCTCAGCAACTCAGATGCAAGCCGTTTTCTAAGGTCCATTTCTTGGTCACGTAATGCAGAATTCAATCGAAGATTGAGATCGAGCTGTTTGCTATTTACAGAACGAACCTCCGCGGTATAGGTAGTATGCTTATAATTGCCTTGCGCTTTTCCAAAGCCTGTCATTGATAGGATCATGGCGCAAAATTAGCAAATGGCAGAAGCACAACAGATAGTAATTTATACCGATGGTTCTGCCCTCGGAAACCCTGGCCCAGGTGGGTACGGAATTGTGCTTTCTTTCAAGAACCAATACAAGGAGATTTCGCAGGGATATCGGCACACCACCAACAACAGGATGGAACTTTTAGCGATTATTGTTTCGTTGGAATTGCTAAAAGTTTCTGACCGAGATGTAATTATTTATTCGGACAGTAAATACGTGAT
>ERZ889078.1382-NODE-1382-length-19304-cov-46.116993_pt1 | contig 19304 bp, 19 predicted proteins | sample MGYA00521266_ERZ889078 | MGnify/ENA primary metagenome ERZ889078 (study PRJEB32303, sample SAMEA104408618) | aquatic metagenome | biome: Brackish water; feature: Pelagic; material: water | place: Baltic Sea | collected 2014-06-16T06:34:00 | depth 76,534 m ...
TCACCGGCTCGGAACCTGTCAAATCAATGGGGCCGAAACGGCGCATACGATACATAGCTGACTGTCGGACTTGCACGAGTCATCCCAAGTGTTTACACGCTCGCTTCATAGTCCCAATAGCTAAGCTGGTAGAGCACGTCATTCGTAATCAGCGGGTCTCCGCTAGAATGGCTTGCAAAACCAAGATCTTGGCGGTACGTGAGTTGAATTAATAGGGCCATAGTAGGGCCAGATGCCGGTGTAGCTCATCAGGTAGAGCACATCATTCGTAATGATGGGGTAGTAGGTTCGAGTCCTATCACCGGCACCATGCCATTACATTAAATATTTGATTATATTGCATTATTCCATATATATTTATGATCAATCCCCCCAATTATCCACCCTTCGAGCGACGCTAAAAACGATGCGAGCGTTGTTTCGGGGACTTAGGCGGCCTTTGGGTTCTACTTTGGAACCAATTTGAAGAACGACGGTTCCATTTCAGAACCGCATTTTGTTTTTTGTGGTCGCCATTGCGATTAGAGAATTTCACCTGTCTCTAACATATGGCAAAACTCTGTCTCATCGACGACACTTACCGCCTGACCTTCAGCCTTCTTGATTTTTGAGGAACCCGCGCCTAGCGGTCCGCATCCGCGCAGTCAAAGGCTCTCTGCTGTTGCATTGCTTTGGTCCGACGCGATGTCATCGTGACCGATCTACTCCGCTCATATGGTGCGACGATGAAGGTAATCGGCAACGTTGATAAACAAGAGGTCGGACGATGGTTGAACAATCGCGCCGAGAATTCACACCCATTGCCTGGCAGTGGTTTGTTTGCAAACCAAGAGAAGGGGCCGTTTCGACGACAAGAACGAGCCATGCAGCGGTTCCGCAGCATGCGAACCTTACAGAAATTCGTCTCCGTCCACGCCTCGGTTCACAACTATGTCATCGACAGTTGATCTGCAGTGATGATCCGTCTGCAAAGTCTCCTCGTATTCACTCCGACTTCACCAATAACGGTGTGGCAATCAAAAATGAGGAATATCATGATCCGTAGAACTTTTATCGCCGTCGCCCTTGCTTCCGTCGTTGCAATTCCAGCTTTTGCTGGTTCTGGCTATAAGAAAGATGTCGTTGATACAGCAGTAGAGGCCGGAACTTTTAACACGCTTGTTGCGGCTCTTGGCGCGGCAGGTTTGGTTGAAGTACTTAAAGGCGATGGCCCGTTTACGGTATTCGCTCCAACGGATGACGCCTTTGCGGCATTGCCGTCTGGTACAGTTGAGATGTTGCTTAAGCCTGAGAATAAGGACAAGCTGGTTTCGATCCTTACCTATCATGTCCTTGCTGGCAAAGTGACGTCGGCAGACATCGCAGGCAAAAAAATGGAAGTGGCAACTCTAAATGGCCAGCCTGCGATGGTGGATGCGACGTCAGGCGTAAAGATTGACGGCGCAGACGTGATTACTGCAGATATCGACACATCAAACGGCGTAATCCATGTGATCAATGCGGTGTTAATCCCTAAGTAATAAAGGGAATAACGGCCAATTCCGGCCTCATTCAGGGGCCGGAATGCAGCCATCGCAATTAAAAATTGGATTAGTAACCGCGACGGCGCAGTCAGAACAAACCGGCTTGAGACGAGCAGGGCGAGGGGTAGCGTTCTGCCATGACAAAACGCTCCCCTTTTAGGTATTTCAAAACCAGCTCAGAGGTCAAGCCAGACCTCATATAGTGGACCGCAAAATTCTCGCGAAAAACATTATTTTGACCCAATCGCTGGACCGTGCACGAATGGCTTCAATGTGATTGCTGCATCGCAGCGTTGCAACTGGTGGATTAGTTATTGAGAATCGAAGCCCCGGGAGTCGCTCGTCTAGAGTTCATTCATACTACACAGCGTACTCAACAAACCCCCAAAGCCACTCTTTGATCTCATTCCCGTTGATCGGATCAGCACAACTATGGCTCAAGAACCTGAATGCTTCGGCCTTAAGAAATGCACGATCTTCGAAATTGTCTTGAATGACGTTTTCAATATATCGAGGCAACGTTTCGGCCACTACATCCGGCGACTTTCCAACCCCAATTTCTTTAACAAACCACAAAGCAAAATGCTTGACCCAAGACAAAAGGTCTGCGTCCAAATTTGAGACAAGCCTGGATTTTATCTTATAAACTGCATCCCACGTTTCTGCCTGTTGGGCAGTGGGACCATCAAAGTGAATTTGCCATCTCGGCAAGATGAAACCCTGCACTTCATTTCCTTCACCGAACGCGCTCCCATTCAAGTTAAGCCGATAGACTGGTCCGGCATATGGGTCTGAGCAAGGACGGCGCGCTCCTGCTTCATCAAACAAGATGTCCTGATCGAGCTTATAGAGTGAGTTACAAGAATGACATGTCGGAGGTAGATTTTTGAAATCCGCTGACACAAACGGATACTTCGAAATCGGCATTAAGTGATCTAAGGCACTTCGCTTTGTTCCTACCGGCTGAAAATAGTCCAATCCACAATATGGGCAAATTCTAACGCCGTGGTTTTGGCAGATTTCGAACTGGATATCCCTCAGCGCTTTACCGCCTTCTTTGATCTCACCAAGTTGCCCAAACAAGTATTCAGAAAGTGCTTTCACCGTACCTTGCATCACCGCAGGGATATCATCCAAGCAAGGGCATGGCAGAGTGACATCTGAATAGACGATGGGCATCAGCGCCAAAGGTAAGCCAACGCTGCGGCTGGACACTTTGGCTCCCGAAAACGGGTTCGCGCATGAAAACGCCCACGACGCTTTGGCGGATGTGGAAGCTACCATTTATATGGCGCGGCTGATTCGCGACCGAGCGCCTGCTGTTTGGAACTCTTTGATGCCGTTGGTGGACAAGGGTGAAGTGACAGCTCAGCTGACCATGGGTGCCTTCATTCCGGTCGCCTCGCAAATAACCGACAGGATGGCCGCTTTTGTCGCCCGCACATACGCAATTTCACATTTGCGTCTTTGACCCTAAGCAAAGGAACGAAATCGCTGTTCGCAACAACCGCAGGCGCCGGTTCCTTTGATTGCACCAGCCGTGTTCGCGTCATCAATCCGGGAATGCGACCGCTTGGCCTTACATCACTGCCCCGATTTGCCAGGGAACAAATTCGAAATCTCCCAGACCTTGCGCTTCGGATTTGGTCTGCTCGCCACTGGCAACGCGCAACATGAACTGGTAAATTTCGCCACCCATAGCTTCGACACTCAGACCCGCCGACAAAACCCGACCAGCGTCGATATCCATGTCCTCGGCCATTCGGGTTGCCATATCGGTGTTGGTCGCGATCTTGATAGTTGGCGCGGGTTTCGAACCAAACGCGCTGCCACGCCCGGTGGTAAAGCATACAAGGTTGCAGCCGCCGGCAATTTGACCGGTCACGCTGGCCGGGTCGTATCCCGGGCTGTCCATAAACACAAAGCCTTTCGCCCGCACAGGTTCTGCGTATTTGTAAACGCCGGTTAAAGGCGTCGTTCCACCTTTGGCGGCAGCACCCAGTGACTTTTCCAGGATCGTCGTCAATCCACCGGCCTTGTTTCCGGGGCTTGGGTTGTTGTCCATCGAGCCTTTGTTGCGGTGCGTGTAATCTTCCCACCAGCGGATCAGGGCGATCAGCTTTTCACCGGTCGCGCGATCTTGCGCGCGGGCCGTCAACAAATGTTCCGCACCATAAATTTCCGGAGTTTCTGCCAACACGCCGGTCCCGCCTTGCGCCACCAAACGGTCGCACGCATTTCCAAGGGCCGGATTTGCAGTGATCCCAGACCACGCATCCGAACCCCCGCATTGCAAGGCAACTTTCAGCGCAGAGGCCGGGCAGGGTGTGCGTTCAAACGCATTGGCAAGCGGCAGCATTGCCCGCACTTTCTGGCGGCCAAGTTCGATTGTGCGCCGCAACCCGGCAACCGTCTGAATATTCATCGTCTGAAACAGCGGGCCCTGCTTAAGACCATAGGCCTCAAGCAACCAGTCGATCTGGTTCATCTCGCAGCCCAGCCCAACCATCACAACGCCCGCATGGTTTGGATGCTTTGCATAGCCCCACATCACACGTTGCAAGGCCTCAAACCCGTCGCCGTTGTCGGCCATTCCGCAGCCAGTGCCGTGCACAAAAGCGACAATCCCGTCCACATTAGGATAGGGCGCCAAATCTTCGGGCGTAAACGAAGACGCAATCATCCGGGCAGCAGTAGCCGAGCAGTTGACCGACGTTACAATCGCGATAAAATTGCGTGTCCCGACATCGCCATTTTCCCGTCGATACCCCATGAACGTATCCTGGGTGACCGGTGAATCCGCTTTGGCAATATTGGTTGCAAAACTATAGTCCACCTCGACCGCGCGAAAATCAAGGTTATGCGTGTGAACATGCGCACCTTTCGCGATATTCTGCCGGGCGTAACCAATCGTCTGTGCGTATTTGCGCACAGCACCGCCGACGGGAATTTCCGCAAGCGCGATCTTGTGACCAACCGGAATCGTGTCGCAGGCAGTAATGCCCTGATCAGTCGCGCCGACGTCTAGTCGCGTGGTTGTAACTGCAACATTGTCGCCGGGATTGAGACGGATAAGCGGCATTCGGGCTCCGGGCAATAAGGCCTGCTGGAATTTCGGCGACATTGCGGAATATGCTGTGCATTGGCAAGTGGTTTACGTGTGTCGTGCTGCCGCGCAAGAGGCTACCCAAAAGATGGCCCCAATGGATTCTAACTTCCGCTTCAGGCTGCCCCAGACCAACCCAAAAGCAACGCCGATATCCGTGTACGGTGGTGGCACCTGTCCCTCGCATGCAACCGGCCAAGCCGCGATCTTTCGCGTCAGATTATCAAGCGCCCGCGTCCCCGGTCGCAATTTTAAGGTAAACCGGACTTACATCGTGATCCCGTCGGCCTTGTTGAAATCCTCGGCGATATAGGTTTCGATGATTTCGCGAAAACTGTTTTCAGCCCTGAACCCAAGCGCCAGCGACCGTTCAGGATTGAAATTTCGTGGCCAGCCCGCGACGATTTTCTGGATGTCTGGGTTGGGAATATAGGCGATCCTGCTAACCGCGTCTTGTCCCGCGATATCCCGCAACGCCTCAATCTGTTCAGCAACCGTGCACGATAGCCCTGGCAGATTTAGGGCTCGGCGATTGTTAAGCAATGCCGTATCAAGCGTCGCCGCATGTGTTAGAAAACCCGCTGCGGATCGGGGCGAAGCGTGCCAGTGGCGCACCGTGTCCTCGACTGGCAGAATGGCCGTCTGCCCATTTAAAGGTTCGCGAATTATCCCCGAAAAGAAACCCGACGCCGCCTTGTTCGGCTTTCCCGGACGCACACAAATTGTTGGCAACCTAAGGGAAATTCCATCGACATACCCTTTGCGGCTGAAGTCAGATAACAAAGTTTCGCAGGTCAGTTTTTGCGCGCCATAACTGGTTTGCGGCGCCGCCAGAAATTCGTCGTCAATTGCATCGGGATAAGGGCCGCCGAACACGGCGATAGATGATGTGAAAACCAACCGGGGCGAATAACTTCCGCTCGAGGCCAGATGCTCGTCGCGGATCGCCTGCAATAAATGCCACATCGAAAACATGTTGATATCCCAACCCTTGGGAAAGTTTTCCTCGGCCTCACCCGACACGATAGACGCAAGATTAAAGATAATCGCAGGTCGCTCTGCCACAAGTGACCGTATTTGGCCTGCATCTGTGATGTCGCCGACAACCTGCCTGCCGATATTTTGGCCCGACGCAGGAAAGGCAATATCGTGCAGCGTCAAAGTGTGGCCGTTATCGCCGGCAATCCCATCGGTCCTTATGCGATTAACCAGTTTTTGTCCGACCATGCCGCCTGCGCCGAAAATCAATATATCGCTCATGTTGCTCATCCGATCAGATCCAGAAGTTCCCGGTTTAGGTCTCATCCTACGATTGCTTTTAGGAAAAACATAATGTTGATTTGAACAATACCTGATTGCGAGCACCTGATTTTGGGTCATACGACCGAAGGACGCGCGCGGTTCTGGACATGGCCGGAATTTGCGGTCACGATTAACACTCTGATAGGATACAGGGATAAATAATGGCAGGTCAGCGGCTAGCAGGAAAACGCGCTTTGATCAGTGCAGCAGGTCAGGGCATTGGGCGGGCGACAGCTTTGGCGATGGCAGCCGAAGGTGCGCATGTGTTTGCGACTGATATCAACGCCGATACGCTGGTGACGCTGGCCAGTACAAACCACAAAGGCATCGAAACCTTTGAGATGGATGTCCGATCCGACCAAAGCGTGCAATCCGGCGTCGCACGTGCGCAGCCGGATATCTTGTTTAACTGCGCCGGATACGTTCACAGCGGCACGATTCTGGATGCGACGGATGCCGATTGGGAGTTTGGTCTTGACCTCAATGTCCGTTCAATGTTCCGCACGATCAAAGCTGTGTTGCCCGGGATGCTGGAACGCGGCGGCGGGTCGATTGTCAATATGTCTTCAGCCGCTTCGTCGATCATCGGCGCCCCCAATCGGTTTGTCTATGGCATGACCAAGGCGGCGATTTTGGGGATCACTAAATCGGTGGCCGCTGACTATATCACCAAGGGCATCCGCTGTAACGCGATCTGCCCGGGAACCGTTGACACACCCAGCTTGCACGACAGGCTGCGGGCAACCGGTGACTATGAGAAAGCAAAGAAAGCCTTTATCGCCCGCCAACCGATGGGTCGTTTGGGCGCAGCCGAAGAAATTGCCGCCCTCGCCGTTTATTTGGCAAGCGATGAAAGCGCCTTTATTACGGGACAACCCCACGTGATTGACGGCGGATGGTCAGGATAGAACAATGACAAAAATCAAAAAGGAAGACCTCAGATCGCGGCAATGGTTCATGAACCCCGACGATCCCGAGATGAACGCGCTCTATCTTGAACGCTATCTGAATTACGGCCTGACGCGCGGCGAACTGCAATCGGGCAAACCGATCATCGGCATTGCGCAAACCGGCAGCGATCTTAGCCCCTGTAACCGCCACCATATCGAACTGTCCAAACGCGTGCGCGACGGCGTCATTGCGGCTGGCGGTACAGTGATTGAAATCCCGGTTCACCCGATACAGGAAAGCGGCAAGCGCCCGACGGCGATGTTGGATCGCAACCTTGCCTATCTGTCGCTGGTCGAAACACTGTATGGTTACCCAATCGACGGGGTTGTCCTGAATATCGGTTGTGACAAGACCACACCTGCGCTGTTGATGGCGGCGGCCACGGTCAACATTCCGGCGATTGCTTTGTCGGTTGGCCCGATGCTGAACGGTTGGTTCAAAGGCGAACGAACCGGTTCAGGCACCATAATCTGGAAAGCCCGCGAACTGCATGCCTTGGGCGAGATTGACGATGAAGGCTTCACCGATCTTGTCGCCTCGGCGGCACCTTCGGTTGGGTTCTGCAACACGATGGGCACAGCCACCACGATGAACTCGCTGGCCGAGGCTTTGGGCATGCAGCTGCCGGGCTCCGCCGCTATACCAGCCCCTTACCGCGAACGCGGGCAGATCTCGTATGAAACCGGCAAAAGGATCGTCGATATGGTGTGGGACGATCTGCGCCCCCACCAGATCATGACGCGCGAGGCGTTTGAAAATGCGATTGCGGTCAATTCGGCAATTGGCGGGTCCACGAATGCCCCGATCCATTTGAACGGAATTGCGCGGCATCTGGATGTGCCGCTGACAAATGACGACTGGCAGAAAATCGGGCATCATATCCCATTGCTCGTCAATCTGCAGCCCGCAGGCGAGTATCTGGGTGAAGATTTCCACCGTGCCGGAGGGGTTCCATCAGTCGTCGCTGAGCTGCTCGCGGCGGGCTTGCTGCCACACCCTAATGCCCTGACAGCGAACGGAAAAACCATTGCAGAAAACTGTGCCACACGGCGCAGCGAGAATTTGGACGTGATCAAATCGGTTTCAAATCCGATGCGCACGGATGCCGGTTTTATCAACCTCAAAGGCAACCTTTTTGACAGCGCAATCATGAAAACCAGCGTGATCAGCGCGGCGTTTCGTGAAAAATACCTGTCAAATCCCAATGACATGAATGCGTTCGAAGGCCGAGCGGTGGTTTTTGACGGTCCCGAGGATTTTCACGCGCGGGTCGATAATCCGGCAGAAAACATCGACGAAACCTGCATCTTGTTCATGCGTGGCACCGGCCCAAAAGGCTATCCCGGTGGGGCCGAAGTGGTGAATATGCGCGCGCCGGCCTATCTGCTGGAACGCGGTATCACCGAACTGCCCTGCATCGGCGACGGTCGGCAATCCGGCACGTCAGGCTCGCCGTCCATTCTGAATGCTTCCCCCGAAGCTGCCGATGGTGGCGGTTTGGCGATCTTGAAGACCGGTGATCGCGTGCGGATTGATCTGACGAAATGCACGGCGGATATTTTGGTTGATGCTGCCGAACTGGCGGCGCGACGTGTCCGTTTGGCTGAAAGCGGCGGGTATTCCGGCCCACCAAGTCAGACACCTTGGCAGCAATATTTCCGCGAAATGGTGGAACCGTTCGACAAAGGCATGGTTCTGCGCGACGCCCCCAATTACCGCGACATTGCCCGCAAAGGCCACCCCCGCAACAGTCACTGACCCAGTAGGAATCGCTTTTGCCATGACAAATGTATTGGTCATTTGCCCGGTCACGCCCAGAATAAAGGCCAGCCTAAAAGCGGAATTTACCCTGCATTGCGCGCAGTTGTTTAAGGCCTAACGCCCCATCCAACCGCCATCGACCACCAATATCTCGCCGTTGACATAGTCCGACGCCGATGAGGCCAGAAACACTACCGGCCCGGCGAAATCCTCCGGCTGACCCCAGCGACCGGCTGGAATGCGCTCGGAAATCGAACTGTGCCTTTGTGGATCGTCTTGAAGTGTTTGATTGAGATTTGTTGCAACATAACCCGGTGCAATCGCGTTCACATTAACCCCAAACGGCGCCCATTCGTTCGCCAGCGCCTTAGTCAACTGACCAATCCCACCTTTTGAAGCGGCATATCCGGGCACGAGTATTCCACCCTGAAACGTCATCAGCGACGCCGTGAAAATGATTTTGCCGAAACCGCGCTTGACCATCTCTTTGCCAATTTCACGGCTTAAGACAAACTGCGCTGTCAGGTTCACCTCCAGCACTTCGTCCCAAAGATCATCGTCATGCTGTATTGCAGGTTTGCGCCTGATCGTCCCCGCGTTATTCACCAGAATATCTGGGGCCACACCATCGGCTTGCAGTTGCTTGATGAATGTCCTCAGCGCTGCGCGATCAGAGAAATCGCATTGATAACTGGTAAACCTCCGCCCCATCGAGGTCACAGTTTTTTCGACGTCACTCCCGGAGGCTTCAAGCGAGCCACTGACGCCGATAATATCAGCTCCGGCGCTGGCCAAAGCCTCGGCCATGCCACGCCCGATGCCGCGTTTGCATCCGGTCACCAAGGCAGTTTTGCCCGCCAGATTGAATGAATTCAGAACGCTCACAGATAGTACCCCACTTTGAAGCGGCTTTTTATGGCCAAGACGCGGCTGTCAAGCTCCGCAAAACCCGGTATTATCCAAAGGACAGATTGCGGGCCGTTACGGTTTAACAAAGGGTTGGCAGATGGCAAACGAAAACCAAATCCCTAAATCGCACAGCGCCGCTGTCCGTCCAATCCTGAACATCGGCTGCATTGGCGAGGTGATGATCGAAATCATCGCAGGCCAAGGCAACACCGCACTTTTGAACGTCGCGGGTGACACTTATAACACGGCCGTCTATCTGCGCCGCGCACTGAAATCCCCGGCGATTTCTGTTTCATATATCACTGTTTTGGGGCAGGACGCGTTTTCGGACCGCATATTTCGACATGCCGTAACGAATGGCATTTCAACCGAGACTATCTGCCGTCACCCAACCCGCACGCCCGGACTTTACGCCATTGAAACCGACGGCCGGGGCGAAAGGCATTTTACCTATTGGCGGTCGAATTCCGCCGCCCGAACATTGTTTGACCAAGATGGCCGCGACCCTGAAAGCGTCCTGCGGGGCCTCGATCTTGTCCTTCTGTCGGGCATAACATTGGCAATTCTGTCACCGCTCGGCCGGTCAAAGCTGTACCCAGCCCTCGACGATTTTCGGGCTTCAGGCGGGCAGGTGGCGTTTGACAGCAATTATCGCGCGCATTTGTGGGAAAGCCCGGAAACTGCCCGATGTGAAACCACCAAGATGTGGTGGCGCACTGATATCGCTTTGCCGTCATTTGAGGATGAAATGATAATGTTCGGCGATCAGTCAGAGGACAAACTTCTGGACCGATTTCGCGATTTCGGCGTCACAAGCGGCGCTTTGAAGCGCGGTGAATACGGACCACGAGATCTCGGTCCAAGCGGATCAGTTTGCACCGTCGTACCTGTCGAAAACGTCATCGACACAACTGCTGCCGGCGACAGTTTTAATGCAGGCTACCTTGCCGCATTGGTCAATGCTGAAACACCGCAAGCCGCAATGCTGGCGGGGCATACGCTTGCTTCCAAGGTCATCTCGCGCCCTGGCGCAATCGTTGACTTTGATGACTGGCCTTAAGCAGATCAATCTGCAGGCGCACCGATACCTACATTTTTGACGGCAACCAAAGCGCGATTTCCGAAAAGGCGATGACCAGTCCCAGCGCCACCAAACCGGCCGCTACAAACGGCCAGACACCGGCAAATATCGTCCAAAGTTCGACATCCTTGACCACGGATTTCACCACAAAAACGTTCATCCCAATGGGTGGCGTAATCAGGCCAAGTTCGATCACGATACCTGCCGCCTCGGTTGGGGTGAAAATGCCGAAGTAAATACCACCAAGCACGATCGTAAACAGGACCAGAATACCCCGGACCCTGCCAAGCGCAATCAGCCGGGCTCTCCAGTCACTGCGCGGTCCGCGTGGCCCGACATTGGGCCGCAGGGCCGTCAGCACAGCAATTGAACCGATGAAAAGCACGACCAGCAGCAGTCCCGGCAAAATACCGGCCATGAACAATTTGCCAATATCCGAATTGGTCAGAATACCGTAAATCACCATCGGAACGCTGGGCGGGATCAGGCTGCCAAGTGTGCCGCCCGCCGCAATCGACCCCGTCGCCAGCCAGTCATGATATTTGTACTTGCGCATCGGTGGCATCGCCACCAGCCCGCCAATGGCTGAGCCATGCGTTTGCGGCCTCGTACAGATCATCTGACAGCTTTGCGCGATGCACAAAAGCCCCCATCAGGATGAACAGCGGCAAGGTCGAGAAAATATAATTCATCGACAGATCAACGATCGGCTGCCCGCCATTTCCATCGCCGGAACAGGTCCACGCAAATACGCAAATCCAACCGTGCCGATGATCAACATACCGTATCCCAGTGGTACGCCCAGAAAACAGATCAGAAACAAAATGGCCAAGCCGACAAGCGACAGGATCATGTGTTGGGTGCTCCAAAAGTCTGTGTCACGTGATGCCACAGCATCGCGATCTGGATAAGGACAGCCAACGCGACCAGCAAAAACATCGCCATCGCCAGCGGATAGATCGGAATTTCCAGAAATCCGGTCGCCATTTCGCTGTCTTGCATCGATGTGAACTGGCGCAAAACAAGTTGGCCAAGCAAGCACAGGGCTGCAACGTTGACCACCATGATACAGGTTTTCAGAACCTTCGCTGCGCGGCCCCTGAACCAGTTGGCAAACAGCGCGACTGAAATGTTTTCATCTGTCCAAACTACAATCGGCAGCGACAAAAACACCAAAAGCGCCAGCATGAACTGTTCGATTTCAAAGGCACCCGGCAGCGGCTTGTTAAAGCCATAGCGCAGGAACACGTCCACAAATATCAACGCCATCATCGCAAAGGCGACCACGGAAATCAGCCCATGCAGAACCGCTATCAAGCCCCTAGGCAAAGGTATGTCGCCGACTGCGTGCAGCTCGGCAGTTTCAATTTCCCCGGTCATTTTACCCCACTCGCATTTGGCGGATGCGCCAACATTGCGGCCTCGGCCTGGTCAATCGCAGCGCGTTCATGTGGTTGGGTTGGTGCGTTACAGGCATATGCTGAAGCCGCCAAAAACGGATCTTCGACTTCGGTTCGAATGCCTGAAAGGGTCTCAAACACCGCCAATGCGTGAAACGGCAAAGTGTGGATCTGATAGCCACCTTCATGGCTAAACACGATCTTCCCGCCGCAACGTTCGTCAGCACAGGCCATCAGCGCCGCGGTCAACGCCCGAAAACTGTCGCTCGACAGCATCATCCGCGCGGTTGGGTCCATAAATCCGGCATCCAGCCCACAAGGCACGATGATCAGATCTGGTTTGAACGCCTCCAATGCCGGAGCGACAACCCGCGTAATAGTTTCCAGATAAGCGGCCTGACTGCTGCCCGCCGGTAGTGGAATATTGATGTTATAGCCAAGACCGGAGCCTTCGCCTTGGTCCGAGGTTTCCCCGACGCTGAACGGCAAGCCGTGATCCTGATGGATGGAAATCGCCAGCACCCGCGGGTCGCTCCAGAAAATCGCCTGCGCGCCATTGCCGTGATGCGCGTCGATATCGACAATCGCCACCCGCGCCAAACCATGGTGTTCCAGCGCATAGGCGGCGGCAATCGCGCCGTTGTTGAAAATACAAAACCCAATGCCACGCTCGGCCTCGGCATGATGGCCCGGCGGGCGCATCAGCGCATAGGCGTTGGCAACGTCGCCTGACAGAACGGCATCAACCGCCGTCAGCGTGCAACCGGCCCCCAAACAGGCGATGTCATATCCACCATCGCCAACAAAAGTGGTGCCCTTGTCGGCGATATTACTGCCGCCCTGCTTGTCGGCTTGGTCAATTCGGTCGAGATAAGCCGCCGTATGCACCCGCAACAATTCCACCCGACTGGCAGCGCGCGGGGCAATAACCTTCAATTGAGCAGTCAGACCGCTGACATCCAGCAGATTCTTGATCCGCCGCTTGGTATCGACATGTTCAACCGTCCTGCCCGGCTCGATCCATTTGCTGCGCGGCCCGAACTGGTTGCCCGAGTCGTGCCACATCGTCATTTCATTCCAGATCAGAGCAGTCGTCATGGCAGTTCTTTCGATTAAGTGTGGCCGGACCAGTTGCCCGGTCCGGCCGGGATTTTACTTTGACGCGTCAGCAATCTGCGCGACGTAATAGTCATAGACTTCCTGACCATTCAGCCCGGCTGCCGTAGCCATATCGATCCATGCCTGGTGCATTGGCTGCCATTTTGCGGTCAATTCTGCCTGAAATGCGTCGGACGGCACGATAACCTGACTGCCACCGTCTTGATAGGCCTGCATCAGTTTTGCACCCCATGTGGACTGATTGATCATAACCGCAAAAACCGCGGTGAACACGCCGCCCTTTACCGTTGTGCAGGACTTGGCGAATTTATCAACCTTAAAGGCAAACGCGTCACCAATGGAGATGCCGTTGAACCCATCAACCGTGCCTTTTGAAATCAAGGCGAACATTTCGGTTGCAGGACCGGCAACAACCGAAACTTCCATGGCTTGCATTGCTTTGGCAGCATAGCCCGGCAAGGACCACATTTTCAGAGACTTAAGCGCATTGGCTGAATCAACCGGGCCTTTCAGGCTGCACATGATACCTTTCGGGTTGGACAGAAAACCCAGGATTTTCACACCGCCCAGGGTTTCTTTCGCCGCGAAATACTTGGCATAAGTGCGCGACAAAGCCACCGCATTTGCCTCGGCTGAAGGCGCGATCAAGGGCAGCATGCGCAGCTGTATCAACGGTGATTTTTGCGCAAGAAAGCCAATGAACGTATGACCTGAATCGACAACGCCAGTGCGGATCGCGTCGTAAAGTCTTGGTGCCGGGGCGGCAATAGTATCAAGGATCTTGACGGTGAAACGGCCTTCGGTCGCCTTGGCGACGTTATCTGCCCATGTGCCAAACACCGGCTGGTTCAGCGGGTGACCCGGCGCAATCAGACTGTAAAGCAGCTCCTTTGCCGAAGCTGATGGTACCATCGCAAGGCTAATCGCCATCGCCGTCAGGCCGGTCGCGATCGCCTTGAAGGTGGATTGCCGCAGCATTTCCGTCATGGTGTTTGACGACATCGCCAATGGCGCGCCGTTGCAATGCGCCCCGTGCACCGAAGGCATCCGGCCTGTAAACAAGGTTGAACAGTTCGGCATACAGATCGGAATCAAAACGTAAAATTTCTCAAAAGCGCGTCCGGCGGCCGCAATCGCGTCAATGTTCGGGGTCTTAAGCACCGTGTTGCGCATACAGGACAAATGGTCAGCGCGATGCTGATCGGTGATAATAACCAGAAAGTTCGGTTGCTTGCGACTCACGTTCCCGCCCTGTTTAAATCGGCCTGTCGAGTATTATGCGCCACGAAAATTCCGGCCACTGGAATCTAGGCATATTCCATTAAGCGGAATATTTGATATTATGGCTTGAAAATGAAACTTCTTTGATATCGTATCGGGCCAATCAAAACAAAAGCCGTGCCAATGCAATCCCTGCAACGCGGGTTGGCGGTTATCAAAAGCGTCAAATCGCTCGAGCCGTGCAGCCTGCACCAGATCCATCAGGATACCAATCTGCCCAAGCCGACGCTGTTGCGTATCCTTGCGATTCTGGAAAAGCAGGGCATTGTGTTTCGCCCGATTGATGACAAGCGGTATCGCCTGAGCGCTAACAGTTTTCTGTCCAGCCATACCCCCGATATGCGCGTCGTTCTGCAAGAAGTCTCGGTGCCGATCCTGATGGATCTCTGCCGCGAGATCGCCTGGCCCAGCGATCTGGTCGTGCGTGATGGCAACAGCATGGAAGTCATCGCGTCGAACCGCATCCTCAGCCCGTTTCCGATAAAACCTACCCCGGCCGGTCATCACCCTGATATGTTGCTGACCGCCGTTGGCCGTGCCTATCTTGCATTCACAGACGCAACCGAACGCGCGGAGATTCTTGAGGGGATTAAGAAATCCGAACCGGCGCATCCCTTGCTGCAAAACCTTGCCGCGCTGAAAACACGATTGGCCGAAACCAAGGCAAAGGGTTACGGTGTGCGCAGCAAGTTCAAATACGACGGTCATGCCGCCATCGCGGTGCCGGTTCTGGTCGAGGGGCGCCCTGTCGCCTGCATCAATTTATTCTATTACAAAAGTGCTGTTTCGCAGGAAAATCTGGTCTCAGACCACCTGTCAAAACTAACCGCTGCCGCATCTGCCATCGCTGCCCGTCTGCGCCAACGCGCCAACTGACGTTTCAGCCGATTGGCGCAAATGCCACAGCAAAGCGCGATTGCCCGGTTCCATTGTCGAATCATCGAAAATGCAATTGAATACAAAAATTACATCGGCCCGAAGGACTTGCGTTGTGGCGATAAAAATTAAGAACGGCTCCATTTTCGGCTGGGGATCCGATCCACAAGTCCGCCTGAACGGTGTCGCGCAGCCCGTGATCCTACTGCATGACGGAAACTGGCATTTCCCATATTGGGAACATCAGCCCAAAAAGACCGATCTGATCGAGATTGCCCAGTCAGGGCAAGACTTCCAACCAGTCCCGCTGGACGAATTCTTTGATCAAAGGGACATTTTGCGCGACCTTACAATCGTCGCGCCCTGCGAGGTGAATTCGTTTAGTTTCGCTGGCAACACAACAAATATTTTCGGCACCTATACGCCCGTCAATCCGGATTTTTCAGTCCGCCTGAACGGAGTGCCGCCAAAGGGCCTGACGTTTTGCGTGCCCGAGGTCGAGGACGCGATCCAACGCAACGCTATTGGTATCACGACGACGCGGCAGGTTCGGATTTCGTTGCGTCTTTTGACAAAAAGGCGGTTCTTTCGGTCGATACCACCCCTGAAAACCATCTCGACTTTCAGGTTTCTGACCGGGCGCCCGATCTTGATGTTTGTCAGTTGACCCATCTGATTCCGCTGGATTTCACCGAATATATGAACGCGCCGCCCAGCGGAAAAATCGCCAAGGTTCAGGGCAAAAAACCGTCGTCCGAGTTTGTCATCCAGTGCGTGACCCATGCCAATCGGATTTACAATATTCTGAAGCAGACGACCGACATTCAATCCATCCATCGGGTGCTGGATTGGGGCACTGGCTGTGGCCGGGTAATCCGGCACATGCCGAAATTCTTTGACCGCAAAGTGCAGCTTTTTAGTTAGATATTGATGCCGACAATATCGACTGGTCAACCAACAACATTGCGGGCATCCGCTTTGGTGTCTGCAATACCAAACCGCCGCTGCCGTTTGACGACAACTATTTCGACGCTATCGCCGCCGTGTCGGTTTTCACTCATCTTGACACCGAACATCAGGACCTATGGCTAACCGAACTGAACCGCGTCCTGCTCCCCGGTGGAGTAGCCTGTTTAAGCGTTGCCGGGAAATCGTAATGGCCTTCAAGTTACGCGACCGGGAATATGTGGAGCGCGTCAACAAGCAGGGCATCTTTTACGCTGCGCGAAATGCTGATCTGGATTTCTTTATTGCCGACAAGGAATATTATCGCAACACGGTTCATTCCGACGCCTATATCGCCGATCATTGGTCACGTTTCTTTACCTCGGTCCAAGTGGCCGAACGCACGTTCGGATTTCAGGATTGCGTCATCTGTATCAAGTAGGCGTGGCCCGCGCGCGATTGTCGGCCTTGTCGTAAATACGATCGGCGATGCAATACCCCAGGCGCGGATCTTAAGGTACGGATCGTCTACGCGCCAACTGACATTTCAGCCCATCACAGCGCCAGCGTGATCTTTCCACCACTGGCGCGTGAACAACACGTCATCATGCGTTTGCCAGTTTCGCGTTCCGGTCGCGACAGAACCCGGTCGCGGTGGTCAACGTCGCCGTCAATCACTTCGGCCTCGCACGAGCCGCACAAACCTTCGCGGCAATCGCAGTTGATGTCGATGCCAGCGCCGTTCAGAACCTCAAGCAGGGTCTGGTCCGCCCGCACATCCAACTCCAATCCACTGTCCTTCAGGATCACCTTGAATGCGTGTTCATTTTCCGGGTTCAGGATCGCGTTGGTTGTGTTGAAATGCTCGCAATTGAACGTGCCGTCAGACCAGTCGTCAGACAGTGTTTCCAACTCCTCAAGCAGCCGCGCAGGCCCGCAAGCATAGACTTTGCAGCCCCTAAGAACGGTTTTTGTTAACACAGCCAAATCGGCACGTTGCCCTTCGTTCTTGGCAAAGACCTTTAAGTTTCTGGCGTGATCATCAGCCAGCCGGGTCAGCAACGGCATGTCAGCGCGATTGCGTCCGGCATAGATCAGCGAATAGGGCTTGTTCAGTGTCTTCAAACGATCCGCCATTGCCAGTATCGGCGTGATCCCTATGCCACCTGCGATCAGCAGATATCTATCGGCGGTTTCGTCCAGTTGAAACAGATTGAACGGCCCCGCAGCCCGAACCGTGCTGCCACTGCGCAAGACTGCGTGAAAATGCGCCGATCCACCGCTTCCGTCCGGTTCGTTCAGTATTGCCACCTGCCACTTTTCGTGATCAGCCGGATCACCACATAACGAATATTTCCGACTATACCCGCCAGCCGCCAGATCGATATGCGAACCGGCCCGCCATTGCGGCAACAAGCGCCCGCGCGGGTCTTTCAGTGTCAGATACAAAACACCTGCCTGCACCTTGGCGTCGCTTACCAGCAAGTCGCGCATGATCGATGCCTTTTCCGGCGGCCCCACCGGAAACTCGTTGGGTGCGCGCATTACATCAGGCGAAACTTTTTCCGGGTTAAGCGCCGGATCCCATTCGACCCACAATTCTTTTGGCCCGCGAAACGAAATATTGGCCGGAAATTCAAACTCCTGTTCAGCCAGACGCAGATGGGGCAAGCGACGGGTCAACTCGTCCAGAAAAATCCGCATTTCCATTCGGCCGATATTTTTGCCCATACATTGGTGGCTGCCATAACCAAAGTTCAGATGGTCGGTCGAATTGTTCCGGTAAAGGTCCATTACATCCGGGTTTTCAAATTGCCGCTCGTCATGATTAGCCGAAGCGACCGCGATCAGCAGCTTGGCACCCTTCGGGACTTTGACGCCGCCGATTTCCGTGTCCGCCGTTGCCATCCGCCTCCAGCCAGCAATCGGGCCGGAATGGCGCAGGCATTCTTCGATCGCGTTGGGGATCAGCGCCGGATTTTCCACGATCTCCTGCCAGATATCGGGCTGCGACAGCAACAACCTGAACGCGTTGGCCGAGGCATTGGCCGTGGTTTCGTGCGCCGCGACCAAAATCGCCATCATCATCGAATGCAGGTACGAATGGGTGACAATCTCGGGGTTTTTAATATATTGCCGGATGCTGGATTGCATCCAACCCGGCGCGTCGGGGTCCAGCTTCATCTTTTCCAATATCCGCCCCGAGGCCTGCCAAAACTTGCCGACCCCTTCGGCCACGGCCAACTGTTCTTCCGGCGCCGGGCGACCCCAGGTATTGACCACATGCGCGACCGAAAAGGATTTCAGATCGCAGATGTCTTCTTCGCTAACCCCTAGAAATTGCAGGGCGACGACCTGCGGAATTTCCCAGAACATTTCAGACACCAGATTGGTGCGACCTTTATCAATGAACTTGTCGATATAGTCGTTCGTCAGCTTGCGGATCATCGGTGCGTGATGTTCCAGACGTTCGGGCAGGAAATCATCCATCAACAAACGCCGGCGTTCGGTGTGGGCGGGCTCGTCCTCGTTCACCAGCGTGCGGTTCATCGCATAGCCATAACTTTCGAGAATTTCCGCAGCCTCGGGCGGCGAGGGGGTGATTTTCTCAAGAACGATCGAAGGCGAGAACAGGATATTGTTGCGAAACACTGCCTTCACATCGTCGTAACGGCTGACGATCCAATACTCCAGGCGTGGATTGTAAAACACCGGTTCATCTGCCCGCGACCAGCGCAACGTCTCGGCCGGATCAAGCCGGAAATCATCGCCAAACGCGTCAAAATCCTGACTGCGGCGCGACATTGGGCAGCCGGTCGGCGAAATCGCATCCTGTGTGGTATCGTTTGTGTGCATTCACAAGCATCCTTGGCTCCAGCAGCCAGCCGCCGCCACCCAAGCATAGGTCAGCCATCGCCACAGGCAAACCGCAAAAAACGGTAGCGGGTCATTTTGAATATTAAAAAATAGTTGTAGTGAACCACTATTGGATTCAACGTAACTCATCCCATTTCAGGAGAGAGAATTATGACATCCACATCTGAAAACAT
>ERZ889078.1383-NODE-1383-length-19304-cov-14.905709_pt1 | contig 19304 bp, 17 predicted proteins | sample MGYA00521266_ERZ889078 | MGnify/ENA primary metagenome ERZ889078 (study PRJEB32303, sample SAMEA104408618) | aquatic metagenome | biome: Brackish water; feature: Pelagic; material: water | place: Baltic Sea | collected 2014-06-16T06:34:00 | depth 76,534 m ...
GGTTTCATGGAAAGTGCCCTGTCAAAGATCGTTTCTATTCCCAATTTCTGGGAGCGCACGATCATTTCTTGTGTCGCAATATCAATAGAGGCTTCAACCGGATCCACCATCTTCTTTTCTTTATCCAGTTTTACCACTTTTGCTTTTTCTTCTACCATTAGAGGTTCCTCCTCATAGTTGTATTTGAATGTTTCCGTTTTTTAGCTTCGGTTACAGAGCTTCGTGCGCCGTTTCAGGCTTATCCTATGTTTCTCTTGTGTATCCTGTTGAGCGTTTCCAGTATTTTTTCCAGTTCAGTCTTTTGAACCTTGGCGGCTGTCTTGGGAACCTCTTCAACATCCCCTACGACCTTCTTTGTCCGCCGCGCTTCCTGCTCCTTGGCTCTTTTCTCTCTTACGCTCTGTTCTTCAGCCTCTCTTTTAGCCACTTCCGCCGCTTTTGCTGCGGCTTGGGCATCTGCCTTGGCCTTCGCGGCTGCTTCCGCCTTGGCTTTCTCGGCTGCATCCGCCTTCGCTTTGGCTTCCGCTTCTGCTTTCGTCTTGACTTCTGCATCGGCCTTCGCTTTGGCTTCCGCTTCCACCTTAGCCTTCGCTGCTGCTTCCTTATCTACCTCCGGCTTGGCTTCTTCCTTTTTGGGTTCGGCTTTTTTTGGTTCTACCTTTGCAGGCGCTGTTTTCTCAGGTGCAGGCGCCTTTTTCTCGGGTGCAGCCGCTTTTGCTTTGGGTGCAGCGGCCACTTCGGCTATGTTCAGATCGGGCGCCGGTGAAAGGGCAATGAGATCCGCCTCTTCCAGGGCCAGAACTTTGGAAATCTCCTTCACATCGCTTGCTACTCCGCCGTTCAGGAGCAGCTCGATAAAAGCCCTTGTGAGACGAACGCTCTCAGGGTGTCTTAAAATAACCACATCAGATCCGGCAAGCAGGTAGGCAACGGCTGCCGTAGATTCCATCAAAATTCCACGTCGTTCAGGATCTCCAAGGGTCGGAGCATCCCCAATGCTCTCTTTTGCCTCTTTGCATTTCCAGATCTCATTTCCGATATTGCTGATCATCGGCATCTGGAGTTTTTCATCTTCCTGTGTAAGAGCCGCCATTTTGATCCGTTCCATGACGGAATAGCTGTACTCGAGACCATAGCCCAAGCCTCCGGTTGTCGGGTCAACAATAATTTTGCTGCCCTTCACGCCCAGATTACTGAGAAGGATGTTGAGTTGTTTTGCCAGGTTCACATCGATCGGAGAGCTGGCGATAATAGTATGGCCATAACCGAGTGCGCTGGCGCCGACTCCCTTGTGATTGGCTTCCTCAACCGGGCCAAGGCCTACGTTCATGCCCTCACATTTCTCCGAAATCTTTTTGAGAACTTCTTCATCTTTCGCGTTGTTTGCAGTACCCCAAACGATCAGTGGTACGGCAATGGCATCGGCTACTTTTTTTGCTACTTCCGCAGCTGCATTCGCATCCCTGTCCATTCCGTTGGGGTCTGTACTTTTGAGCTGAAGGACGATAATGTCCGCTCCATAATCCTCAACACATTTCTTGGCCCATGCCTCGGGTGAAGCAATAACGTCCTTGAAAGGTGCAATTGCGGCCGCAGGCCATTCTTCGGAAGGATCATAATCCCACACTTCCATAGCAATTTTCGGGGGATTCGGCATATTTCCTTCAAAAACGTGAAAAGAATATGCGTCTTCTCCTCCCAGTTTAACGGCGTTGCTTCCTGCTCCAATGGTGGTTTCCCCTATGTTTCCTGAATAGGGTTGTACTGGAATCTCAAAGGCCAATTTCCTTACCTCCTTCTTCCTAATCTTTGTTTGTTAACAATCCGCGGCTTTTCTCTTACGCCGCTAACCAAAATGCCTGATCGATCAAAGACAAAATATTCTTTCTAGCCTTTTTGTGAAAAATAGAACAAAGCAAGGACAAAAAAATCCCTCACTCGTAAGGGGTGCTGCCAAATTAGAAGAATATCAACTTATTGTCAAGAAATTTTTACTGTAATTTTGATGGGTTTTGACCTTTTAAAAGAATCAATATATAGTATTAAAAAATATATATAACACAATATATAGTTATCTATCCTGAAGAATTTTGTCGAAAATTGCATAAGCAGCTTTTATGGCCGTGCTTTCTTTTTTAAGTTCTATGGTCGGTTTTCCCTCAAGATCAAACTCCGCCACTTGAGGGTCCTCGGGTACCATTCCCACCATTTCCAACCTGTACTCGTTCAAAATTTTTCTGATGGATTCTTCCTGTCCATTTTTCACCCGATTGACCATCACTACTTTTTTCCCGATATTCAGAGGCAAAACACCGCTCAGTTCCATGATCCGCGAAGCGGCTTGAAGCCCTCTACGACTGGGATCGGAAACCACTAAAAGAATATCAATATTCTTTGTGGTAAGCCGACTTAAATGCTCCATTCCCGCCTCGTTGTCGATAACGATGTAATTATAATTATCGATCAGTTTTTCAAGATACTGGGTAAGCAGCGTGTTGGCAGCACAATAACACCCTGCCCCTTCAGGTCGCCCCATGACAACGAGATCAAAATTCTCAGCCTCTACAACGGCCTGTTGAATTTTCATCTCCATATAGATATCTTTCGTCATGCCGGCGGAAGCCCCACCTTTCATTTTTTCTCGCGCATCCCCAAGGGTTTCCTCGACTACCAATCCTAAAACCTCATTAAGATTTGCATTTGCATCTGCATCCACTGCAAGAACGGGTGATAACCCCTTTTCCACAAGATACTTGATCAACATACCGGCTGTCGTGGTTTTTCCAGTACCCCCTTTTCCGGCAAGTGCTACCAAACACGTCATCTTTTATTCTCCTTACAATGTAAATCAGGTTAAAAAATACGTTATTCCAGTGTCGACGACATTTTTTCCTGGAAAGTCTATCCGATCAGATTACTGAAATCATGGTCGCTCGCGAAATAATAATTTCCATTGCTATTATCACAAAAAAAAACTATAATTGCAATTGTTTAACCATTTTTATAAATATTAAATAACTATACAATATAACTATAGAATGACTATAGAAAATGATATATGGGAGCGCGTGAAAAAAGGATTTTCTGCGGATATTTCAAAATCCGAATTTGAAACCTGGATATCACAGACGACCCTTAAAAAACTCGACTCGACCAGAGCCACAATTAAAGTTCCAAACAAGTTTGTGGCAAGATGGCTAAAGGACAACTATACGGATCAGATTCGAAACTTTTTTAAGGAAAATCTAAGCCTGTTTCCAAAGCTTCGGTTTGTTCACGGAGAAACGCCATCCATTCCGGGAATTCAAGATGTACCAGAAAAATTCGGACCACAGAAAAATGGTTTAAGCCTTGATCACTGCCTCAACCCGGAATTCACTTTCAGCAACTTTGTCATTTCCGACTGCAATGAGCTTACCTGGTCATCTGCGCTGGAGATCGTACAGAAACCCGGTGTAAAATATAACCCTTTTTATATTTACAGCAGCAATAGCTCTGGAAAAACCCATCTCCTGCATGCGATCGGGAATTACACCATCGAGGAAAAACCCTCCACGAGAGTTTTGTACCTTTCTTCTTATGATTCAAAACCCCATTTCAAAAATTTGAGCAGCAGGACCGACAGCCAAAATAGAAACGCCATGCCCGATCTGCTTCTCCTGGACAACTTTCATCTGATCGCCGATCATGCCGATTCACAACAGAATTGCATACACATTTTCAACGCTTTTATCGAATCAAAAAAACAGATTGTTGTGGCCGCAAATTGCCCTCCAAACAATATCAATAATCTCATGCCACACCTCAAATCACGCCTGCAATGGGGCCTTGTAACAAAAATTCAGTCCAGCGATCAGCAAACCAAAATCGCATTAATAAAAAGAAAAGCAAAAAAAAAGAGGCTTCATCTGCCGGAAGATGTTATTTTCTTCCTGGCAAATTCTGTTCAGTATTTAGAAGAAATAGACAAGTATCTTCAGGATCTGAAGATCCGCTCTTCACTTTACGGCCGCGAAATTGGAATGTCCATGGTCCATTCCATCACGAAAAACAGGCCTGAAGATAAAATAAGTATGCAGACCATACAAAAGCTGACCGCCGATTATTTCAATATCTCATTAAATGACCTGTTATCAAACAAGAAAAAAAGACAGTTTTCTTACCCCCGACAGATCGCTATTTTTCTGAGCAGAAATCTTGCCGGGTTGACGATGAAGGAAATAGGGACCGCTTTTGGAAAAAAGGATCATTCCACCGTTGTTTACGCGCTCAAGCACATTGAAAAAGAGGTAAAAAATAATCCGCGTATCAAAGATGACATCAACCAGTTGAAAGATTTTCTGCTCACATGGAGACCGTTGAAACAGGAATGTTCAAAACCTGATCAAACTTTGTATAAAAGTTCTTTCTGAAGAGAATATTTTTATAATCCATAAAAATGTGTTTATTTTTTTTTCATTGGTAATCTACTTTTTTATTTTTCGTTTCAATAATTTAATTGGTTTATTAACAAGCTGTCATACTTATGATTATTATTAAAATCTTTTTTACTATAAACATATAAAAACAAAAGGAGTGCTGAAAAAACCATGGAAATAAAAATTAACAGGGACGAACTTTTAAAGTCCGTTTCACGGGTTCAAAGCATTATTGAAAGAAAAAGCAACATGCCTGTTCTTTCAACCATTCTTTTTACGGCACAAGGCTCGGAAGTGCAACTCTCTGCGACAGATCTGGAACTGGGATTTAGACAGATTGTCAAGGCAGACGTGTTGAAAGAAGGAAGCATTACTATTTCTGGTCGTAAGCTTTTTGAAATAATAAGAGAAAGCCGTTCTGAAATATTTCACATCAAAGAAAAGGAAAATAGCCGGGTTCTCATTTCAGACATGGTGGCCAGGTTTGATCTTGCCTGCATAAATGCCGATGAATTCCCCGTTTTTGTGGAGCCTGAAGGGGTAAGCATGATTGAAATAGAAGGGGAAACCCTTTGTGATATGATAAATAAAACAATCTATGCTGTAACCGTTGAAGAGGCAGGTTTTAAATTGTCGGGGATTTTAACGGAAAAGATTTCTTCGGATACGGGTAATTATCTCAGGATGGTGGCCACGGATGGTCATCGACTCTCACTGGTGGATAAGCCTGTTGCAGATGTGGGAAATTTGAATTTGAAAACGGGTCTTCTGGTTGCAAAAAAGGGAATGTCGGAGATCAGCAAGATGGCTTCGGAAGGAGGAATGATACAGATAGGATTTGAGGACAAGAACTGTATTGCAAGAAAAAATAACGGTTTTCTGATGATTCGTCTTCTGGAAACCAGATTTCCGGATTACAACATGGTTATTCCAAAAAAGGAAGAGTATTCCATAAAGATAAATAGAAATTCCCTTTTGGAAGCCATGAGAAAAATGCTTATAATGAGCAACGAACGGTACCGTGCCGTTAGAATTACACTGGAAAGCAATGTTCTGGATCTGGTCTCCACAAACCCCGAACTCGGGGAAGGGCAGGAGCAGATAGCCATTGAATTCAGTGGTGAACCTATCGCAGCAGGGTTTAATCCCAAGTTTTTTATAGATACATTACAGGCAATGGAGAGTGAAACAATAAGTCTTGGCTTTACCGATGGTTCGAAACCATGCACCATCCGTGGAGAAGCTGACAAAGGCTTTCTGGGTCTTATCATGCCTATGAGGGTATAGAATGACGCAAGAGAAAAGAAGTTACGAAGCATCAGATATTAAAGTTTTAGAGGGTCTTTCAGCGGTTAGGAAAAGGCCCTCCATGTATATCGGCAATACCTCTGTTGAGGGTCTTCATCATCTCGTTTATGAGGTGGTGGACAATAGCATTGATGAGGCCCTTGCCGGATACTGTGATCAAATCCATATCAAGCTCTTGAGCGACAACAGTGTTGTCGTAAGGGACAATGGGAGAGGAATACCCGTTGGAATGCACGGTTCGGGGAATATGTCGGCCCTTGAAGTAGTCATGACGAAGCTGCATGCCGGCGGCAAATTTGACAACGAAAGCTACAAGGTATCAGGTGGGCTTCACGGGGTTGGCGTCTCTGTCGTGAATGCCCTTTCAAAATATCTTGAGGTGAATGTTTATCGAAATAATAAGATATATTTTCAGCGTTATGAGAGAGGAGAAACAAAAAGCGGTCTTGAAATACGGGGTGAAACAGAAAGGACGGGGACCAGAATTCACTTTATGCCGGATCCGGATATTTTCGAGACAGTCATTTATGATTTTGAAATCCTTTCAAAAAGAATGCGTGAGCTGTCATTTCTTACAAAGGGACTTCGGATTATTATATCCGATGAACTGAGCGGCAAGAAAAAGGATTTTTTTTATGAGGGCGGTATCGAATCGTTTGTAGAATACCTGAATCAGAACAAGGAAGTTCTTCATCCTAAACCCATTTTTATTTCCGGTTCAAAAAATAACGTAATAATTGAAGCAGCTTTTCAATACAACAATTCCTATAAAGAAAACCTTTTCACTTTTGCCAACAATATCAACACAAGGGAAGGGGGAAGCCACCTCAGTGGTTTTAAGGCAGCTCTTACGAGAAGTATCAATCAGTATCTACAGAACTCACCCCAGGCAAAAAATTTCAAAGAAAAGCTTTCAGGGGATGATGTGCGGGAAGGTCTGACGGCGATTATCAGCGTGAAATTGCCGGATCCCCAGTTTGAAGGTCAGACGAAAATGAAATTGGGAAACAGTGAAGTAAAGGGACAGGTTGAGACGCTGGTAAATGAGGGTTTGAGCACCTTTTTTGAAGAAAATCCTGCCGTTATAAAGTCCATTCTTTCAAAGGTTATTGATGCGGCAAGAGCACGGGAAGCGGCAAGAAAAGCGAAAGATCTGGTAAGACGGAAAGGGATTCTTTCTGATCATTCACTTCCCGGTAAGTTGGCTGATTGCCAGGAAAAAGATCCTGCCATGAGCGAAATATTTATCGTGGAGGGTGATTCGGCAGGTGGTTCGGCAAAGCAGGGAAGGGATCGCAGGACACAGGCAATTTTACCTTTGAGGGGAAAAATACTGAATGTTGAAAAGGCAAGATTTGACAAGATGATTTCGAACGAAATGATCCATACCATGATTGCTGCCCTGGGTACCGGTATTGGAGAGACGGATTACGATATTGGGTCCATACGGTATCACAAGGTAATTATCATGACAGATGCGGATGTGGATGGGGCGCACATTCGTACTCTGCTTTTGACCTTCTTTTTCAGGCAGATGCCTGAGCTTATTGAAAATGGGTATCTTTATGTTGCCCAGCCTCCACTGTACCGGGTGGCTGCAAATAAGCAAGAAACCTATGTGAAGGACGAAGAAGGTTTTAACGATTTTATGTTGCAGAGGATCTCGGAGAAAGAAAAGATCTCTTTTGCGGATGGGAAAGAAATCTCAGGCCACAGGTTGATTTTGCTTCTTGGTCGGCTGGTAAAATTTTTTGGCAGCATCGAAAAGCTTTCAAGAAGAGGGTTCAGTTCAAAATTTATTGAATTCTTGATACTGAATGGGGCAAAGAACAGGAATCAGTTCAAGAACAAGGAATTTATGGATAACCTGTTTAAAGGCCTTGAAGAAAACGGTTTCAAGGTGAGAAATATTCAGTTTGTGGAGGAAGATGGTTATTACGAGTTCATCGTAACGGAAACGCAAAATGGCGGACAAAGCTTCTCCGTAAACTGGGATTTCTTTTCTTCTCCCGAACTCCGTCGCATCATGGGTACAAGCGATGATTTCAGATCTTTGAAAAGTGAAGGTTTCAGAATAAGAGAGGATGGAGAAAAGGAGAAAATTAAGGATCCCAAGGAATTATTGAACGACTTGATGGAAAAAGCCAAAAAAGGTCTGAGCATTCAGAGGTACAAAGGTCTTGGTGAAATGAATCCGGATCAGTTATGGAACACAACCATGGATCCCCAGAAGAGAACCCTTGTTCAAGTGATGGTGGCGGATGCTGTGGAGGCAGATCAGATCTTTACCATTCTCATGGGAGATAAGGTGGAACAGAGAAGAGAATTCATAGAGAATAATGCGCTTGAAGTAACAGATCTGGATATATGATAAGGCATCTGGACAGGAAATCGGATTGGAGAACGAAACAACTATGATTACAGATTTAAACCAGGATTCTACGAATATAGAAGACGAGATGAAGAAATCGTATTTGGAATATTCCATGAGCGTTATTGTGGGTCGGGCGCTTCCGGATATCAGGGACGGTTTGAAGCCTGTTCACAGGCGAGTTCTGTTTGCCATGCATGAACTAAAAAATTATTTCAACCGACCGTTTAAGAAATCTGCCAGAGTTGTAGGTGATGTTATTGGTAAATATCATCCCCATGGGGATACTGCGGTATACGATACCATTGTGAGAATGGCACAGGATTTTTCCATGCGATATCTGCTCATTGACGGACAGGGAAACTTTGGTTCCGTTGATGGCGATCCGCCGGCGGCCATGCGATATACAGAAGTAAGGATGACGCGGGCTGCCATGGGATTTCTGGAAGATATTGAGAAAGAAACGGTTGATTTTATACCGACCTATGACGGATCTCTTGTGGAACCGGTAATTCTTCCTACAACACTTCCAACATTTCTTATTAATGGATCATCTGGTATTGCAGTTGGAATGGCTACAAATGCACCGCCTCACAATCTTTCTGAAGTGTGTGAAGCAGTCAGGGCAATTATTGATCATCCTGACATAGGCATTAACGAACTCATGAAAATCGTGCCGGGACCTGATTTCCCTACAGCCGGTTTTATTGTTGGCAAGCATGGGATTTCAGAAGCCTACAAGACTGGACGGGGGATAATCAAGGTCAGGGGAAGAGCCTTTGTTGAGAAATTCGGTCACAACCGAGAACGGATTATCATCTCCGAAATTCCGTATCAGGTAAACAAAGGGAAGCTTCTTGAAAAAATTGTCGAACAGGTAAAAGAAAAGAAAATAGAGGGCATTTCAGAAATCAGAGATGAATCTGACAGAGACGGAATGAGGATAGCCATCGAGGTGAAGCGGGAGGGCAATCCGATGGTTATACTTAACAGGCTCTATAAGTTTACGCAGATGGAAGTATCCTTTGGAATCATTTTTTTAGCCATATCCAATGGAAGACCAAAAGTCTTTAACTTAAAAGAGATTCTTCAACATTTTGTCAGTCATCGGCGCGAAATTGTTGTTAGACGAACCATTTATGATTTGAAAAAAGCAGAAGCGCGCGCGCATATTCTGGAAGGATTGAAAAGAGCCCTTGATTTTCTGGACGATATTATAGAACTGATTCGATCTTCATCGGACGGCAAAGAAGCAAAGATCCGGCTGATGACAGACTTTACCTTCACGGAAATTCAAGCACAGGCCATTCTTGATATGAGATTGCAGCGATTAACTGGCCTGGAGCGAGAAAAAATAATTGAGGAGTATCAAGGACTGATAAAAGATATAGAGCGGTTCAAGACCATTTTGGAGAATCCTTCCATGGTCCTTCGTCTGATCAGAGACGAAATCGAAGAGATTCGAAATCAATTTGGAGACGAGAGAAGGACGGAAATTCTTGAAGCCGTTGAAGATATTGATCTGGAAGATCTTATCGCTGAAGAGGATATGGTAGTAACCATTAGTCATAACGGTTACATAAAGCGAAATCCAAGTAGTCTTTATCGGGCACAGCGTCGTGGAGGGAAGGGGCTTACCGGTGTGAGACCGAAGGAAGAGGATTTTGTAGAGCACCTGTTTGTAGCGTCTTCTCATGACTATTTTCTGTTTTTCAGTAATGCGGGGCGTGTCTACTGGAAGAAAGTTCATGAAATTCCCGAAGGGGGGCGTATGTCCAAAGGGAAAGCCATTGTGAACCTTCTGGACTTAAAAAAAGGGGAACGCATCGCTACTATACTTCCTTTACGCGATTTTGAAGAAGGAAAGTATGTGGTGATGGCTACAAAAAATGGTCTTGTGAAAAAGACGGAGCTCACAGCCTACAGTCATCCCAGGTCCATTGGAACGATCGGGGTCAAAATCAACGAGGATGATGAACTGATTTCGGTACGGATATCCAATGGAGATCAGGATATTTTTATCACCACCCGCGAGGGAAAATCAATCCGTTTTAAGGAAACAGATCTGAGGAGCATGGGGAGGGTGGCTGCTGGAAATATATGTATCAGAATGAACCCCGGCAACCAGGTGGTTGGAATGGAAACGCTCAGTGAAGGGGCTACAATTCTTACAGTTACAGAGAACGGTTACGGCAAGCGTACACGGACAGATGAATATCCGGTCCAATTACGAGGGGGGATGGGGGTACTTACCATAAAAACAACCGAAAGAAACGGTAAGGTGGTCTATTCCTACCAGGTAACAGATCAGGAAGAATTGATGATCATTACAGAGCACGGGAAAATAATACGATTGAGGGTTGGGGATATCTCTATCATTGGAAGAAATACACAGGGCGTAAAACTCATCAATATGGGAGAGAATGAAAAGGTCGTGGGTGTCGCCAAGGTAATGGAAGAAGAGGAATAAGAAGCCTGGATGAACGGGAAAGGATTTTCACGGATAGCTATCATCGGAGCCGGCAGCTGGGGGACAGCATTGGGGAATCTCTTGGCAGAGAATGGAAAAGAGGTGGATCTCTGGGTAAGAGAAGAGGAGGTTTTTCAGCAGATCAGGGAACAGGGGGTAAACAGAGTTTTCCTGCCGGATGTGAAGTTGTCTCCTTTTCTGAAACCCGTTTCTTCTTTTGAAGAGGCTCTTTTCAAAAAAGAACTTGTGGTGCTTGCTATTCCCTCCCATGTTTTCAGGGAGGTTATAACCGGTATAAGACCTTATTTGCCGCCTGATATTTCTCTTATGGCAGCCACAAAAGGAATAGAAAATGAGTCTTTGATGCTCATGTCTCAAGTAACCGAAGATGTACTGGACACGAAATGCATTCCGGAATTTGGATGTCTTGCCGGGCCAAGCTTTGCCAGTGAAGTGTCCAGGAAACTTCCTGCCGCGATTACCATCGCGGGCCGCGACATGGCCTATGCAGAAAAGTTGCAGAAGGTCTTTAACCGGGATTTTTTTCGCGTGTATGTCAGTGATGACCTTCTTGGAGTGCAGCTTGGCGGAGCGATGAAAAACGTCATTGCCATCGCTGCAGGGGTATGTGACGGGCTCGGTTTCGGGCACAATGCCAGAGCTGCATTGATTACAAGGGGTCTTGCCGAAATCACACGGCTCGGTGTTTCCATTGGCTGTAATGCCCATACATTTGCCGGTCTTGCCGGTCTTGGGGATCTTGTACTCACCTGTACCAGTGATTTAAGCCGAAACAGAACGGTGGGATACAGAATCGGAAAGGGTGAGAGTCTGGAGGAAATTACTGCTGGAATGAAGATGGTTGCGGAAGGGGTTAAAACGACAAAATCAGCCTACCAACTTGGAAGACGCAAGGAGGTGGTTATGCCCATTACCAATGAGATGTATCGTATTCTCTATGAAGAGAAGAAACCCAAAGAGGCGGTCAGAGATCTAATGATGAGGGATCTAAAGGTTGAACTGGAAAATTGAGCATTTTAAGCGAGATGAATAATTCGGACCATAAAACAGAGGGGATGGACATTTCGCGGATCCGTGAGGAGCTAAAAAATTCGGTTTTCGGAAATAGGATCGTTTATCATGAAGTAACGGATTCAACGAATACACGGGCAAAAGAGCTTGCAGGTGCGGGAGTGCCGCACGGCACGGTCATCGTTACCGAAGAACAACTGGCCGGAAAGGGCAGACTGGACAGGAAATGGGTCTCTCCACGGGCGAGGAATCTGATGTTTTCAATGGTGTTGAGGCCCGATGTAAAAGTGGACCAGGTCTTCTTCCTGACCATGTTGCTGGCATTGTCTGTAAGAGATGCCTTGAAAGACGTGCTTGATGTGGTGGCGCTGATTAAATGGCCCAATGATATCTATGTATCCGGAAAAAAGACCGGAGGCATATTGGCTGAATTTTCCGTGTGTGAAAATCAGGTGGAACATGTGATAATAGGATTAGGGCTTAATGTAAACTGGTATCCAAAAAAGGAGCCCACGGTGTTGTATCCGTGTACAAGCCTCATGAGAGAAACAGGTTTTCCGGTAGAAAGGTCTTCCCTGCTGGTTGAAATTCTTTTACGGTTTGAAAAAAATTACCAGGCAGGCATCTTGGAAAAAGGCACATGGAACGTATTTCAAAAGCAATGGAATGCCTGTTCGTATGTTCTTGGAAAACACGTTGTGGTAAGAAATGGAATGGAAAACATCGCCGGAAAGGCTGTTGAAATTGACGGGGCCGGCGCTTTGATTATCAGAGACAACCTTGGGAAAGAAAGCAGAATTCTCTGGGGGGACGTTTCGGTGGAAACCATTCAAGCTCCGTAATTCGTAAATGAGGGAGGGACAGATGACAACCATCCAGCCAAAAGGTGAGAAAGTGCGTCAGGCGGTTAAATGGATATCTGAAAAAATAAAATATGAAGAGGGCAGTTCCATCAACCAATTAATTCCCGAGGCAGCAGCGCAATTCAACCTATCTCCAAAAGATGAAGAATTCCTGATAGCGTTTTATGAAAGTTCCCGCTAAATCTCAAATAGTGCATCCTTTTTAATGTGGTAATGGAAAGACTTTACGCAGCGAAAGTATAACCAGCAAACCAATCCGAAAAGAATCGTTCCACCTGAAATTGGAACCCATGATCCTGATTCATGAATGGACTTAATGCCTATCCAGACAGAGATGAGCGAGACCATGGAAATAGAGGCGGAAAGAATACCGACAACAATAACAAATGTCCAGAAAAGCATTTTTTTGAAAGCTAAGGGATTTTTGAAAACGGCCATAGAACCCGCTTTTTAAAGTTTAGGATACTGGATATTTTTGAAAGATAAGTCCTCAAGTAGAAGTTTCTATTCTAATAGAAAAGGATGAAAACTGTCAACGGGGGTTTGCGAAAAGAAAATGAAAAAAAAGATAAGAATTGCCGTTCTGGCAGGTGGATGGTCCGGGGAACGAGAAGTCAGTTTAAAAAGCGGAAGAACGGTCTATAACGCCTTAGACAGGGATAAATACCTTGTTAGCATGTACGATCCACGAGATGAGATGGGAATCCTGTTTGAAAAGAGAGATGAAATTGATCTTGTTTTTAATATCTTACATGGAAAAATCGGCGAAGACGGGAATATGCAGGGATTTTTGAATGTTCTTGGTATTCCTTTTGTGGGTTCAGGAGTTCTGTCAAGTTCTCTCTGCATGAACAAGAAAATTTCAAAGGAGCGTTACAGATCAGCGGGTCTTCAGGTTGCATCTCATTGCATCATGAATCGAGGGAAAGATTTTTCTCTCAGGGAGATAACGGACCGCATCGGTTTGCCACTGATTATAAAGCCGGTTTCGGAAGGATCAAGTATCGGGATTTCCATCTGTCGCAATGAAATTGAAGTTCGTGAGGGAATAGAAAAGGCCTTTTCATGGGACAGGGAAATTATGTTGGAAGAATATATAAAAGGGAGGGAGATTACCTGTTGTGTGTTGGGAAATTCAGAACTTGATAGCCTTCCGCTTATTGAGATCGTTCCAGATTCCTCTTATGCCTTTTTTGACTATGAAGCCAAGTATAAACCGGGCGCCAGCAAGGAGACATGCCCTGCAGACATTCCTGAAACTCTGGCTGCTGAAGCCTCACGCATTGCGAAAACAGCGCACAGGGTTCTTCATTGTGCGGTGTGGAGCAGATCTGATATAATCATTCGAAATGATAAATTGTATCTTTTGGAAACAAATACGATCCCCGGAATGACGGAGACCAGTCTTTTCCCGCTTGCAGCCAAGGCCGCAGGCTTATCCATGGGTGAGCTTCTCGACAAGTTTGTGAGCTTTTCCATGGAGAATGCGGAAGAAGAACTATTTGGCACAGGGATTTGAAACCCCATTTTCCTGTTTTTACAGATCTGGAAATCCATTGTCCGGTTCATGGATGTACATCAACCATTTTCAGAAGAAAGATCACCCGCGGGTTCTTCGTGTCCCAGAAAAATCATTCTCTCTTTTGCAGCCTGCTTCCTTTCAGCCTCCCATGTTTCCCATTCAACCTTCAAACGAGTTAGTTCCTTCTTCGCCTCCGAAATAGCCACGGAAGTTTTCTCGTGATCGTCTTCCTGTATTATATTGAGATTACTTTTTAATTCCCTTACACGCTCTTTAATGGTTTTCATTTTGGTAAGGGCTTCCTGCTCCTTTTTAGTAGGAATTTCTATCTTACCGGGGCATGCTTCTGCAATCGGAAGTGCCAAGCTGTCTTTGTTCCTTAGGGATATTTTATGATTCATTTATTATCCACTCCCTCGGTTGTTTTCTAATGGTCTTTAGCATATGCATTTGACCTGCATTCCATTATATGAAAAGCACAAGTTTTTGTCAAAGGGTAGGGCCTGGTTTTAGAAATTTTCATGATACTGTCTGCCTCATGGCTCAGTCCCAGAAAACCTAAAATGGAAACTGCATTGTACTTGGTCGCAGGATTGACACAAAAACTGCAATTTAGTATCATTCAGCCTTATGATTAAAGCAGCGCCTCACGAATTGGCTATATAAAAAATATTGCCAACCTTGATTATCTGTTTGGAGGAGATTAAAGAGATGCCCACACCCGCGTCTGAAATTGCCCTGAAGAACCTGAGAGACCTTTCGACTCTCCAATGGTACGTGATTCCGTTGCTGGCCATCGTTTTGTATATTTATTCCAGCGAAATCAAGAAGGCGCGCCAAACAGGCGTATGGGATGCCATTTATGCCGGGCTGACTATTTTTGGCATGGATTTTATTAATGAGACCTGGAATGGATGGGTATTTTATTTAACGCAATATTCCGCATGCTGGACGACTCCCGGCTGTACCGCCCTGCAAAGCATGGTCGGGTGGAATATCGAGATTATGTTCATGTTCGCCATATCCGGGATTATTTTTTACAATACCCTTTCTGATGATAGAGAGGATCGAATTTTGGGCATTCCCAATCGCTGGTTCTGGGCGATGGGATATTCGGTTTTCTGTGTTTTTGTGGAATGCATACTGAATATGGGTGGTCATCTGGTATGGGAATATACCTGGTGGAACCGGTCTTTTGCTGGAGTATGGCTTATTTTTCTGATAGGGTATTTTCATTTTTTTGTGGCTGCCATTTTTGTCTTGAGTCTGAAAACAGACAAGGCAAAGATCATCACTATTGCTTGCATTTATAGCGTTGCCGTTCTGGCCAATGTGATCTGTATGGGCTTTCTCGGCTGGGTCTATTAGCTTGTTTCCATCCATAAATGGCCTTTTTCCGCAATCTCGGCGTCAAACTGTGGGTTTCCTTGTGCGACGCACTAATGTACGCTGTCACACAAGCCTTTGTTTTGTCTAGTTAAAAGCACTGGATCTTCGACTTACCTTGCGAAAAATTCCTCATTTTTGAATTGAAACTCGCAGTGGCCATAATAGAATTATTGGATGCACACCAGTTTGTCGTGTTGGCGAATTGGAGATGTTCCATGAAAGAGTTTTACAAAGGTGCCTTGGAAAGCATGTGTGAAGGGTCCTTATTCTGGACCCTCAAGGTCGCGTGCAATACGTAAATAGTGAAGCCGAGAATATCCTGGGGATCAAAGGGTGTAGAATTACAGGAAGCTTTTTTTGAGGGAGCTTTGAAATTCAGAAAGGAAAACAATGAATTTACACGGGCTATTCTGGATGGCGTATTTCGTGTTTCTGTAAATCAAACCAGTCGCATTGTAGATTTTGTAAAAAAAATAGCAGCAAGACTCTTTCTCTCACCACGTCATTTCTTATTCCATTTTGCGATCAAAATGAGCTTAATATCCAATCCCAGCCAGTTAGCGAACGAAGAGCCTCAGGAGCCTTTTCCAAACGCTTCAGGCCTATCGCTGCCTGAGCGATGGCCGCGCGGAGGGAGCCGAAAACGCGATTGGCGAACTGCTTTTCGCGGATATCATCCCAAAGACGCTCGGCGGGATTCAGTTCTGGCGAATAGGGAGGAAGCCTCAGTGCGGCCATAATTTTTGGAACCCTAAGATCTTGGGAACGATGAGAAGATGCTCCATCAAGAACCATCACTACAAAATTATCTGGATGACGCTGTGAAACATGATTCAGAAATGCTGACATATTTATCGTGTTCATTTTCGGCGCCAGCATCCAGTCCAGAGTTCCATCAGCCGGCGTTACAGCAGCGTAAGCATATGTATACTCCCGGACTAACGCAACGGGTACTACTGGACGGAGCGGTGCAGGCGCCCAGCATTTCCGAGGGTCACTTAGCCGACCAAATTAGAGCTTCATCCTGAAACATTACCCTCAGGGGCATATTTTCGCTATTCAGATCGGCAGCTTCTTCCAGCTTTTCTGTGAAGTTTTTTTAAAGTCATCCTGCGCTTGTGGATCACGCTTAGGATGACAGGTATCAGGTTCAACCTTTCTCCATCCGTGCCGTGCCAGCATCCGATATACCGTAGATGGGGCTACAGGATGACCCAATCGGTCCTCAAGCGAGGCTCGAATAGGGGGCAGAACCAAAACCCCGCGGGTTTCGGCCTTCTCCACCCATGGCCTGAGAAACTCCGACTCCTCCTCTATGCTCATCGTCTGTCGCCGGCGACCACCCCAGCTACTTTTTTTCTGCTCTTTGCCATCAACTTGATCACGAATTCGCCGCTGCATCCTCACGACCGTTGCAACGCCAATATTGAGCGCTTTAGCAGCAACTTCGTTAGAGACACCACATTCTTTTGGGATAATTACACTCAGTCCTGTTCTAAGTTCTCTGGCTGTCATTGCTTTCTGTACAATCTGCTGGGCGACCTCCACAACTTGCTCCGTAAACTGGGCTGTTCTTGGCATTTTGAGCCTGGCCTCCGTTTCTCAGGGTTAACCCTCGTTGGTGGACAGGCGTAATTATATTATGAGATCATTTTGATTGCAATATGGAATTAGTGACGCTGAAGATCCGAAAGGTGATCAGCAAGGTGTGATTGCTGTTTTCGGGGATATTACGGATGCCGGTGCTTTGAGAAATGCCTTAGAGTCCTTCGAGCGTATAAAGAGTCTCAACCTCGAACTTGAGGCCCGGAACCGGATCTTGCAGGACCTCACGTCCAGTATCGAGCTGGACGACGTACTTGTTCGTATTTTGGAAACCAGCAAGAAGTTGATTGATGCGCAGGGGTTATCGCTGTTACGATTGGACCAGGGTTCGGAAAAACTGTATTTTGCTGCAGTAGAAAACGAGACTTTTTCCCGGGAAAGATTGTTAGGGAAAGTTATTCCTGTTGATAAAGGAATTGCCGGCTGGGTTGCAAAGAATAAAAAGGCGATTATTTCTAACAATCCTGGAATGGACACGCGATTCAATTCATTGTGTGTAAATAAATGAAGAAGGGAAGAAGGGTAAGCATCTTCCTTCGTGCAGTGGCCGCACATTAAAAAATGGGGAGAGACCTGAAAAAAAAGCTGGATATGGGTTACAGTGCGGAATGGCCTTCGTGGCGTTTAATAAGGTTTGGCCAGGGCCGCGAGAATCGCCGTCAGCGTTCCTGAATTGAAAAAAGCAGTGAATGGAAGGAGAGTTGTTTTAAAAAAATGTTGGTTAAATTAAATAATAACATATAAAAATATATATGGATTAACGATAATTAGTAAGAAGAAGCTTCTCAGATCGACGAGGATCGTCGTGCCTTCTTTAAGGGGGAGTAATTTCGAACCACAATCTGGGAATTTGAAAAATTTTGGGTTTCCGTTTCAAGAAACAGAAGCAGAAAGGAAAAAGGCCTTGTGGGTGCATTCGTGGTTGGATTTCCAAATTAGGATACCTCAATTGCTTTTCTTGAGAATCAACACCTCAACTTTTCCTTTGAGCGCTTTCTCGAAACTGAAGGCATCCTGTTCGTCACCCACAATAGTCCCATAGTGCATCGGTATGGCAAGTTTGGGATTAATGGCAATGGCTGCTTTTGCGGCCTGGTCAGAGTGCATGACATAGGTTCCTGAAACAGGCAAGAACGCAATATCAACGTGAAAAGCCTTCATTTCCGGTATAAAATCCGTATCGCCTGCATGATATAGTTTTATACCGTCTATCTCTACAATAAAGCCAAGCCATTCTTTTGTTTTTGGGTGGAAATCCTTGTCGGTATTGTAGGAAGGCACGGCCGATATTTTGATCCCATCCAGGTCAAGTGTTTCTCCTGGTTTCATGATCCGAATGTCACCAGTGAGTTTGGATGCGGAGTCTTTTTCTGTGACAATTACCGTTTTTGGCCCCTGAATCCGTGCCACGTCTTCAGGAGAACAGTGGTCAAAATGATCGTGAGAGATGAGAATAAGATCTGCCTCGGGACCGCTTTCAATCTGATAGGGATCAAAGTAGACGGTCTTTTCCGCTTGCACACGAAAGGCATCGTGCCCTAACCATCGTATCTTTTTCGCAAATGCTTTTGGCATAAGATTCTCCTCTATAAATATCATATTCTAAATGTTTCACGTGAAACGTAAGCCTGATGAATTTGGCTTTTTACGAATTCATCAATGTTCAATCGTCAATATTCAATTCAATTTCAACTTCGCCGGGCAGTGATAATGGATCAGCAGGGTTCGAGAATGATCTTATGGTTCAGAAGGGAAAAACGCTTTACTCTTGCGCGGATCACGCGCTCTTCGCCAAAGAGATTGATGATTTTGATGTGGTCGGGATGGTTTTCCAGGAAATCCACGCCTTCCAGTAGAAGCTCTTCTTTGCCGGATTTCAAAAGGTACACAGCTGCTTCGCACATGATTATTGCATCTCCATGAGGATTTGCGCTACCTGATTTACCAGATGTGGTAATGGTTCGCTTGAAACGCCAACTATTCTTACCTTTTCCTGAGTCAGAGGAATCAGTATCTTTTTTGCCGGGCTTGAAGTAACAGCGGAGGCCATGGGAGCAGTAACTTCACCCATCATCGAATTAGCCATAAGGATTGCGAGGGGCCCGGTGATAATGTCTACAGTCAGGCTTGTCTGAATGATTGCATTTTCTCCAGTACCTCCTTTGTTTGCACCGGCTTTCATCATTCGAGATGTGGCAATCGAGTTGGTACCGAGCGCCAAAATTTCAATATCCAGGCCGATAGTGGACCTGATGCCTTTTATGATAGCAGCCCCGATACCGCCGCCCTGCCCATCCATTACCATTAATTTCATGAGGCTACCTAA
>ERZ889078.1386-NODE-1386-length-19269-cov-46.237015_pt1 | contig 19269 bp, 18 predicted proteins | sample MGYA00521266_ERZ889078 | MGnify/ENA primary metagenome ERZ889078 (study PRJEB32303, sample SAMEA104408618) | aquatic metagenome | biome: Brackish water; feature: Pelagic; material: water | place: Baltic Sea | collected 2014-06-16T06:34:00 | depth 76,534 m ...
GCTAATTCTGTACAACAAAATGTTATGAGATTGTTACAATAGTAACTTCTCATTAGGAGTCAAGGTTTTTGCCTTGACTTTATATAAATATCTTCAACTCTTCTTCATACACTTTTTCAATCTTTAATAACTCTTGACATAACAATACATTTATCGTATTGGCATAGCTGACATCAATTTCTGCATTGTTATTAAAAAAATCAAAAATAAATGTATATAAAAGATGAAAATACTCTTGATAGACAAGAGAAAGATCTTTTGCTCTTGAGGAACTATCTGTACTTAAAGCACTAACCAAGGAGCGAAGAGAGTTTAAAAATAAAATATTAGAACTAAAATGCTTACTCTTTTGTTTTTTGATAACTTTTTTAACTCTAAGAAGATAGTTGAATCTTTGTTGTAGAAGCTCTTTCTCTTCTTCTAATAAAGCTTTTGCTGCGTTTACATCAAAATCATGAAAAAGCCTACTCTTGATGATGTTTTTGTCTAAGGTTTGCATCTTTTTTAGGGAGACTTCTGAACTCTTTAGTGCTTGTGTATTTTCAAATCTTACACCATCACTTAAGTTGTAAATATTTTGCGAAGAGTGTTTAAAACCTTGTGCAGTAGAGTTTATGGAGTTAATAGAAATCAAAAAACTTGGATTTGTGTAGGCTACTTCATTGAAGTTTGAAGGATAACTTATGAGAGATTCTCTAAAAGAGAGGTTATCCTCTTCTTTGTCTATGTTATTTAAATCAATTTGTTTAGAATCGACATGTGATTTTGCATGTGTGTAGCCTGTTTTTGCATCTACAGAGAGGTCTAAACCCAAAAGATATAACTCTTTTACATCAAACGCAAGCAGGAGTAAAAATGTTGTAGAACCAATACATGGAGCGGAGAGGTTTCCAAAACTCTCTTTATAGTTTGTTCCATTTTCAAAAAAGAAGATATTGTCTTTGTTTAAAATATTTATAATCTTGTGGGGAGTTCTAGCAGAGAGTAAAAAAACAATATCGTTAAAATAATCGTGATTGTCTATGTTAGTAAAAAAAGATGCAGAAACATCAAAACCATCAAGATGTGTTACTATATCTGGCTTGATGTCAGCTTTGTAAAGCTCAAAGAGGACAGCAGAGATTGCCACAATGATAAACTTGTTTTGATTCTCTTTTATCCATGCTATATTTTTTAAAAAAGATGGTCCTGCTGCAAGATATAAAACAGGTTTTTCCCCTAAAGTCTGATTGGAGTATTTTTTTAAAATGTTTAAAAATTTATACTCTTCTTTTATGTAAGAGAGCGGTCGCAAGTATTGTTCTAGTATGTTGTTATAAAAAAAGAGGTTATGGGATTGGGAAATGAGTTTTATATGAAGCTCTTTGAGTTTATCTTCACTATGGTTGAGCATTTGAAAATATTTGAGATAGTGGTTTAGCTCAAAGTGAGTTTGTATAAAGTGTGCAGCTGTGCTTGAAAACTCATCCGAAGATTCAAAGATACTAAAAAAAAGTTTTGCATCTTTAGCCATCTGACTATACGGGGTAACAAATAAAGAGAGTTTAAAGAGTTCTAAGTCATCTTCTATAATGAGATAAACTTTTGCATTTATTTTTTGGTGTATCAAAAAGATATGCTCGCCAAGACCAGTTCCAAAAAATACAAACTTATCTATGCTTTTCATCTCTTTGGTGTAAAAATCTGCTTGGTTAATGGTGTTTAAGATTGAGGCGACACCACTTAAAGGATTGAGTTTTATCTCTGCAAGGCTATATTTTTCTAAAGTAGCTACATCTTTTGTAATCTCTTTAAAGGTTTTAAAAACATTCTCTTCTTTAAAAAAGTTAACACTTTGGCATACTTTTTTGCCATAAAGTGAGCTATCAGCATTGTAAAGAAGTTTGTTTGTAAGAGTCTCTTTTACATCAAAATAACCATGTTCATGAAGAAGCTCATACTTTTCTTGGTATATGCCCTGAGAAAGTGCTGAGTCAAAAGCTGCAATTTTTGCAAAAAGTGTAGCTTGTTCTTTTTGTAAATAAGCTATATTTTCACGATATGTTTTCTCTGCAATCGTTTGTATATCTTCAAAATCCATAAATATTTTCCAGTTTTTAAGTATAATTAAAAATAGTAGCAAAATAAAGGTCTTTTTATGGTTAAAGAAGTGAATATAGCCGTTGCAATCGCTCTTGTTGATGAAGCACTTAAGCAGAGTAAAGAGTTGATGAATTATTTAGAAGAAAAGTATAAGATTGGCTTTGTTAAAAACTCGCAACACTCACCACATATCACACTCTGTATAGGTGTTATAAGTGAAGATAAATTAACTCTTCTTTTTGAGAGCCTAAAAGATGTACTTAAAGATGAAATGTTTGTTATCTCTACAAATGGACTGGGGATATTTCTTGGCGAAAAACCTAATTTACATATAAGGTGGAGACAAAATGACAAGCTTCATAAACTCAAACATTTAATCCAAGAGAGATTAAAAGATGTTTGGCAAGAAGACACTTTTTATAATGATACAAATAATTACTTAGCAAAGAGCTCATTGGCTTATGATGACTTCTCTTATACTCATCTATCTAGTATGAATTTTGATAAAATTAAAATCAAAAATGTCGATATGCAAGTAAGAGAAATATCTATAATACAGTTTGAAAACGGACAACAAGAGCGAGAACTATATCGTTTGCTAATCAAGAAGGAAAATAAAGAATGAATAAAAAAATATTTTGGTGTAAAAACTGTCTAAATATGTCAACGCGACCAAGAATCACTTTTAATGAAGAGGGTGTCTGTAATGCTTGTCAATGGCAAGATGAAAAGCAAACTATGGACTGGAACTCCCGTAAAAATGAACTTGAAACACTGCTAGATGCACATCGTTCTAAAAGTGGAAATTTTGATTGTATCGTTCCTGTAAGTGGTGGTAAAGATGGCTCTTATGTGGCTTATATGCTCAAACATAAGTATGGAATGAATCCTTTAACTATAACTGTAAAACCTGCACTATCTCTTGCAATAGGCGATAAAAATTTAGACAACTTTATAAAATCAGGATATAACCATATTCATATTTCGTGTAATCCCATAGTGCTAGATAGGTTAAACAAATATGGTTTCATCGAAAAAGGTTTTCCTTACTATGGCTGGTTGATAGCGATTATGACAGCTGTGATAAAGAGTGCGGTTAATTTTAAAATACCTCTCATCTTTTATGGTGAAGATGGAGAGATAGAGTACGGAGGTTCTACTGAGAGCAAAAATAGAGCCCTTTATAATATTGAGTATATGAAAAGAGTTTACCTTGAGGGTGGGCATGAAAAAGTTTTTGATAAAATCAAAGCAGATGGTGATATAAGTGATGCAGATTTGTCTTTTTTTCAGTTTCCAAAAGAGGAAGAAATCTCTGATGTAGGACTCTCTTTTGCACATTGGTCGTACTTTGAAGCATGGGATTCTTACAGAAACTATGTCGTTGCAAAAGAGCACTGTGGACTAATAGAAAAAGAAGATGGTAATCACGATACATTTACAAACTTTGCACAAAATGATCAAGCTCTCTATGCACTGCATGCTTATATGATGTACTTAAAGTTTGGATTTGGTCGCGCTACACAAGATGCTGGGATAGAGATTCGTAGAGGTTCTATGACAAGAGACCAAGCACTAAATCTTGTAAAAATGTATGACAACTCTTATCCTCATGAACTCATTGGTACTTATTTGGAGTATTATGGAATGAGCCAAGAAGAGTTTGAGGGTGTACTTGATAAGTATGCGAACAAAGACCTATTTGAAAAAATAGATGGCATTTGGGAACCAAAATTTGAAGTCGGAACAGATGTGACTTTATGAAGGTGGTAATCGTTGATTATGGGATGGGAAATATACACTCCATAACAAGTGCATTAAAATACATTGGAGTGGATGAGGTTGTAGTTTCTCATAAGAGTGAAGATTTACAGAGTGCAGATAAGCTTTTACTCCCTGGGGTAGGTGCATTTAATCAAGCTATGAAAAATATTCAAGAACTACAACTAGATACTATGTTGAAAAATTTAGTATTGATAGAAAAAAAACCTATCTTAGGTATATGTTTAGGGATGCAACTCCTTTGTGAGAGCAGTGATGAAAATGGACTTCATAATGGACTTGGCTTCATTAAAGGTGATGTTCGAAAGTTTGAGATAGCACCTTTGAGTGTACCGCATGTAGGTTTTAACCAAGTAAAGTTTCCTGAAAATTCAAGGCTATATAGAGGACTTGATGATAAAAGTGATTTTTATTTTACCCATAGTTTTAGGCTGCAGAGTAGTAGTTACATAAATGCAGGAGTATGTAAGTATGGAGAAGAGTTCATAGCAAGTTTTGAGATAGACAATATAGCAGGAACACAATTCCATCCAGAGCTTAGTCAAACAAATGGTTTGAAAGTTTTAGAGAATTTTGTGAAGAGTTTTTGATGTTAAGAAAACGAATAATTTTTACACTCATTTATGAGAATGGTTTTTTTCATCAGAGTCGCAACTTTAGACTCCAACGTGTAGGCAATATCGGGTGGTTAGAGCGAAACTATAAGTTCCAAAGTGTAGCATTTTCTTTAGATGAGTTAATCGTTCTTAATGCTTCTAAAGGCGATAAAGATATGCAAAAATTTGCACAAACATTAAAACAGTTGGTAAACAATGTTTTTATCCCCATAGCTGCTGGTGGTGGTATACGAAGCCTTGAAGATGCTAAAATTTTGTTTGATAATGGAGCGGATAAAATTGTTTTAAATAGTGCTTTATTTCAAGACAGAGCGCTCGTAAAAGCATTGAGTACAAAGTATGGTTCTCAAAGTGTTGTAGCCTCAGTGGATTATAAAATCATAAACAACAAAAGAGTGGTCTTTATAGAAAATGGCACTTTAGATACTGGTAAAGAACTGCAAGAATATTTAGAAGAAGTAGAACAGCTTAATATTGGTGAGTTGTATCTTAACTCGATAGATCAAGATGGTACAGGATTTGGATACGATACTAATGTAGTGGAAGAACTCTCTAAGAGTATAAAAACTCCTCTTATCATTGCAGGTGGTGCAGGAAATGAAAAGCATCTACTTGAGGGTTTGAAAATAGAGAGCATCAGTGCTGTAGCAACCGCAAATCTTTTTAACTTTATGGGTGATGGACTCCCTAATGCAAGAAAAAAAATCCTTGCAGGGGATATTAATCTAGCATCTTTCCTTGATAAAAGTCTCTAAAGTAGAGATGTAAATATCGCAAATAGAGTGCATTTCACTCACAAGCATTTTATCAAATTTTTTAATATGTCTTTTTTCGTTTTTTAAGCCTTTTGCATTAAAAAAGTCTATGACAGTTGGGATGGACATTTGAAAATACTCTTGAAATACATGTGTGAGGTTATTAGACTCTCTTCCCGACATTTTCATGATTTGTGAAACTACACCTAAAATATCATAAAGATAGCCATCGATGTTAAATGAAGTTGGAGCACTCTCAAAATCATCAATAATCTTTTTGACAGATTTTGCACTTTTTAAACGCTTTTGAAGAGACATGACATCATCTGGAGAGAGTCTCTGTTTTGAATGTGCTAAAAAAATCTCTTCAAAGGATTTAAAGAGGGTTGTTTTGTCAATGTTTTCTAGTTTTGTAGTATCAACATCTTCTATATGTTTAGGAGTTGTAAGATTAAGCATAGCACCATCATTCATGTTATAGATAGTTTGTTGTTTGGTCTTCATCATTGGTATTCTTTGGTAAAGAACTTGAACAGAAGAGTGAAGCAGTCCATTTGTGTAAACAGTCTCTCGAAAATTTCCTTCAACTGGTAAAAGATTGTCAATAAAACTCATACTTTGTTGTAGTTTTGATTTATCTTTCATATCTATGTTTTGGGCTTCAAGGTGGTCATTTGAGTGAGTCGCTCCCGTCTCTTGGTCAACTGCAAAGTTAAGACCAAGAAGATAGGTGTCAGTTGTGTACATAATAAGCGAAAAAAGTAGAGAAAAAGAGCCAACACAAGGTGTTAAAAAGGCAGTAAAATCTTTAAAATAGTAAGTGTCCTCTTCAAAGTAAAAGATTTGTTCTTTTGTGAATCTATCTCTTACTAAGGATGATACATGCGAACCAAAAACGACAATAGTATCTTTTAAAAACACCTTTGTATCTATGTTTTTAAAATGTTCACTAGAGATGTCTTGTCCATCAATATGTGTTAGGATGTCAGGTTTGATATTATGCTCATGCAAGGTGTTAAGAACTGCAGAAGCCGCGATGATGATGAATTTTTTATGATTTGCTTTTACCCACTCTATATTTTGCTTAAACGCAGGTCCAGCCCCTAGTACAAGTGTCGGTTTGTTTCTAGTGATAGGGTTTATTAAGGGAAGGTCTAAGTTAAGAATGTTATAGCCATCATTGATATACTCAAGCGGTTTTAAAAATTTATCAAGTGACATTTTATAAGGGAAAAAGACAAAAGATTGTGTTGTAATGGCATTTTGAATATGTTGTAGTTTTGTATTTGGATAGCCTGGGAAAAGCATATACTTTAAGTATCTATTATCATAAAAGGTGTTTTGCAGATAGACTTTCATAGTTTGAATAAACAAGTTTTCAGTGTCTGCCACAGAGAAGTAAAGTGTAGCTTCTTTGCCTAATTCGTAATATTTTGTAGTAAAAAGAGAGAGTTTGAAGATTTCTAAATTATCTTCAATGATAAGGTACTCTTTGGCTTGAATCTTTTTATGAATCATTGGAATATGCAGTCCTAGCTTTACCCCAACAAATATAAATTTGTTGATTTCTTTCATAGGGTTTTGCATATCGGAGTGTTCAACATAGTAGCGCATAAGTGGTAGCATACCGACTAAGATTTGTATGACACCACCCGCTTTTTCAAACTGTTCATCGGTAAAGTTATAGAGTGGATAACCTTCAAAACATGAGTGTTGTTTGCTATAATTTACACGGTCTGTTATTTGTTTTGAAAGCTTATTGGAGTCTTCTTTGTAGATATAGTTACCTGTTTTGATGTTTTTTATATCAAAGTATCCATCAAGATACTCTAGTTCATACTCCTCTTCATAGTCACCTCTTGTAACCGCTAAGTCAAGTGTGGAGATGAGTTCTACAAGGTGCTTATGTGTACTTGTAAAGTATTCTATATTTTTTGTATAAGTCTCTACTGCGGTGTTTTCTATTGCTTGCATATTGGTTCCATGTAGTAAATTGTGTTCATTATAAAGTAAATCCATCATCAACTATAATATTTTGTCCATTGACATAAGTGCTCATATCGCTGATGAGATAAACAAGTGTGCCCTCAAGGTCAGCAGTATCTAGCATGCCTTTGTTGAGACACTCTTGTTTATAGTTTTGTAAAAAATGTTTGTCTTGAGCATCTTCTATGCCACCAGGACTCAGTGCATTGACTCTTATATTCATCCCTTTAAAGTACTTTGCCATATACTTTGTAAGATGAATAAGCCCTGATTTTATCGCTGCATACTCTACAGGCATAGTCATTTTTGTACCCGCATACACTTCAAACTTAGGGGCTACCACTCCATAAATAGAGGAGATGTTGATGATGTTCCCATACCCTTGCATTTGAAAATAACGAGCAAACTGTTGAGAACAAGTAAAATAGCCACCAAGGTTTAGCCCTAAGTTCTCTGTGAAGTCTTCATATGCAACATCAAAAAAAGCTCTTGCATAATTTTTATTGCGAGGATAGGCATTATTTACAAGAGCATCAATCTTTTTGTATTTTTGATGTATATACTCTATGGCACTGTTTATAGAGGTTTTTGAAGTTATATCAAGTTCTACAAAATCAATGTTGTTTGTTTGTAGCTCTTGTGATAACTGCTCTTTAACACTCATACCTAAAGTGGAGTTAATATCTGCAATGATGGCAATACCGCCATTTTTTACAACTGCTTTTGTAAAAGCTTTTCCTATAAGACCAGCACCACCAGTAATGACTACAACTTTTTTATTTAGCATTTTTTTCCTTCATGAGAAACGCAACAAATTTATAGTCAAGTTCGTTATCTATGTCAATAGAGCGTTCTTCTGGCATAACATAAAGTCCTGTTTTTTCTAAAAAGAGAGTGTTACTATTTAAAATAACGTCTCTTTTCCAAATGTATATGGAAGCATTCATATCATAACTTTTAGGAGCATCTTGTCTTCTTTTAACAGACTCTTCAAGCTTTTTAGACAAAGTTACTCTGTTGTTTTTGTCTACTTCGACGAGGTTGAAGTAGGGACTTCGTCTACTTGGCATTGCCGTTATAAGGTTGTCGTTATCATCTTCTAAAAACTGTTTAAATGCATTTACTATATCTTGCGTATCTCGAAGCGGTGCAGTTGCGTCAAGGTCGATAAGATATGAAAATCTCTCTTTATAATATGCTTCACTTCTCATAAATGCGTCTCGTATAACATCAAGTTTTCCAGCACGGTCGTTTGAGAGTTCCTCTTCGCGTTGAAAAAACACTTCCGCGCCATACTCTTTGGCAATGTTTAAAATATCTTGCGAATCACTACTGATAACTATGTGTTCAAATAGACCAGACTCTTTGGCTTGTTCTATGGTGTAAGCGATAAGTGGTTTGTTGTTGATTGGTTTAATGTTTTTGTTTTTAACGCCTTTTGAACCACCTCTTGCGCAGATGGTACAGAGTACTTTATAGTTTTGCACTTACAACTCCTCGTACGTTATGGTGTCAATGAGGGCAAGGACTTTGAGCCCATCTTCAAAACTAGCGACACTTTTCGTTTGTTGATTTAAAATGCTACTGTGCATCTGTTCATAAGTATAGTTTCTCTCAAGTGAGATATTCTCTAAGTGAATTTTTTCTTTACCATTAACATCATAACTGCAAAGTTTATTGTTGATAAGGTCAGCTTCTATAGTCTGTGTTTGTGTGTGGATTATCAGTTGTCTGATTGGCTTTTTACTGATGTAATCAAGAGAGATGTTAAGAACCACTCTATTTTGACTTACACCAATGCCACTGAAAATATCATCAGAATTAATTTGTAAATCACTCACTCTCGTGCTAATAGTTTGGAGTTTTTGTATCTCTCCAAAGAGGTACATTGCATAATCGAGTTCATGACTCAAATCTCGTAAAACGCCACCACCTAACTCTTTTTTTGCACTATAAGTCTCTTTGTAGTCTCTTTGTGGTCGCCAAGATGGAAGATATTGCCCACACATAATATTTGCATAAAAAATAGTTTCATCTTTTAAGAGTTCATAAAGAGCTGTGATGATGGGATGAAAACGCAGGTTATAAGCTGTAAAAATTTTGTTGTTTGTTTGGAAACTTTCATAAGTTTTATCATACAGAGGTTTCTCAACTAAGATGAGTTTTTGCGATACCTTACTCACAAGGTATTTGAGGTTTTCATAATGACTTTGCGTTTGAGAAGAGATTACAAAGTAGTCATACTCTTGTAAGTTTGGTATGGACTCTAGCATTTTAAAAGTTGTTGTGTGTATTAAGTCTTGTTTTGAAACTACATCTACTAAGCTGACTTGTTGCATCGCTTTGAGAATTTCAAAATGTCTTTGACCGATAGAGCCATAGCCTATGATTAAAACTTTCAAATTAGAAAACTTCCAAGTATTCTTTGTTTGCTCTTTCGTACTCTTCCATACGACCAATATCAAGCCAGTATTCATCAATGGAAAAAGAGGAGATAGTTTGTTCTTTTGTTATCATATCCTCAAAAAGTGTTGGCATATCATAAAAGTTATCTTTTGGAATGAGATCGATACATTCGGGTTCTAGGATGTATATGCCAGCACTTACTGAAAACTTATGTACAGGTTTTTCAACTATGGAAGTGACAGTAGAATTTTTTGTATTTACAACACCATAAGGGACTTGAAAGTCATACTCTCTAGTACACATAGTTGCACTTGAGTGTGTTTTTTTGTGGGATTGGTGGAGATGTTCAAAATTTACATTTGTCAAAATATCACCATTCATGACAAAAAAAGCCTCTTTTGGTCGTTTTTCTAAGAGACTTAGTGCTCCTGCTGTACCCATGCGTTTCTCTTCGAGTACATACTCTATCTTGACTCCAAGCTCATGCCCATCGCCAAAATAATCTTGAATGATTTTAGATTTATAATTAACACACATGGTAATATTTGGATACCCATAATTTGCAAAAGTTTCAACAATAGTTTGGAGTATTGGTTTACCTCCCACATTTAGCATAGGCTTTGGCATTGTGTTTGTGAGTGGTTTGAGTCTCGTACCAAGTCCTCCAACCATTAAAATCACTTGATTTGGTTTGATGCGTTTTTTAAGAAGAGTATCAATGCTCTCAAGCCCAATAACTATGCCAGTATTGTCGATAATTGGAATCTGATGAATTTTTTTAGAGGTACAGAGGTTTAAGATTTTCTCTTTTGTATCGTTGACATTCGCAACAGTTGGGTTTTTAAAGTAGACATCTTTTATGGAACTTTCAAGGTTTTTACCATTGAGAAAAGCTCTTCTTATGTCACCATCGCCGATTGTTCCAAGAAGTTTACGTTCTGCATTTACAATCAAGACGACTTGTTTAGAGGTGGCGTTTAAGATTTCTAAAACATCATGTATGCGGGCATCTTCGCTGACGATAATATTGTCAATACTTTTCATTTATACCTCTTTAAAACGCTATATCGTAAAACTTTTTTTCAAGTAAATTTTTCAAATCCGTTTTTTTTATAATTTTCTTTATCTTTTTACTAGCACCTGCCGTACCAAATGGACTTTGGACACTTTCGCATTTTTTTCTAAAATCACTAGAGTAGGCTTTTTTGATGGCTTTTTTTATGGCTGAGGTTTCACAAACGCAACTAATAACACTCTGTGCATGAATACGCCCCTTTTGTCTATCACCAACATCAATAGTAGGTATATGAAAAGAGGGTACTTCGAGTAAGCCGCTTGAACTGTTGCCAAGCACTAAGTCGACATATTTTAGAGTGCTTAAGTAGCGGAGTTGTCCTAAAGATATAAAAGAGACACAAGTTGTAGGGTGCAAAGAGACATAGTCGTCAATCATGGAGTTGATTATCTTTCCATCGGTGTCACTATTGGTTTTTGTGAAAATTATATGCGTGTTTTGAAGTCTTGTAAGTGCTTGTAATAGTTCACTAAACTGCTCTTTGGAACTCTGTTTTGTGAGTGTTTCTGGATGATAAGTAACGAGTATGTTTTTTTGAGCTAAGGAAAAATCTATAGCTTTTTGAAACTTTTCTTTTGAAAGAAGTTTGAGCTTTTTTATGTTGTCCAAACCTAAAGCTCCCACATTAAAAACGCGAGATGGCTGTTCGCCGAGCTGTATGATTCGGTTTTTATAGATGTCACTTGCGCAAAAGTGAAGATGACTCATCTTTGTAAGTGCATGGCGAATCACTTCATCAAATGCACCCTCACTCGTCTCTCCCCCATGTAAATGGGCTATGGGAATGTTAGCTATTACCGCGGGAATGGCAGCACTTAGTATCTCATATCTATCACCAAGAAGAACAAGTAAATCAGGTTTGATTTTTGAGTAAGTTTTTGCAAAAATTATTTGTGCTTTACCCATGGCTATTGAGATAGATTCAGCACTATCCGAGTCTAGTTGCATAGGGATTTTTTGAGTGATGCTAAAATCTTCTTCTATGATTTTATAAGTAGAGCCAAACTCTTCATTCATATGCATCCCAGTAGCGATGAGTTGCAGTTCTAGTTTTTTATCTGTGTTTATCTCTTTTAAAAGCCAGTAGAGTAAACCATAATCAGCACGAGAGCCAGTGACTACACATATCTTTTTCATAATGCTTCATCTTCTTCATAATCTTTTTGAGCGCTAGTGCCTAAAACTTCTTTCCACTTCATAGGACTCATGCCAGTTGCCGGTCTTTTTGTTGTAAGGTTTTTTTCTGTAAAAATATCACCTTTTTTGATTGTTGTAGCTGCAACAATGGATTTTCTTGCGACTTGTATGTTTGGTGTTTCACTTGGACTTGGTACTTTTTTAAAACTACCAAGGGCTTTTTCGATGTTGCGAATGGCACTCACCATATTTGTGAGTTCCTCTGGTTCAAGTGAAGCTTTATGGTCAGGTCCTTGCATGGTTTTATCAAGTGTGAAATGCTTCTCTATAACACTTGCTCCAAGTGCTACAGCTGCGATGTCCACTTCAATGCCAAGAGTATGGTCACTGTATCCATAAGCGATGTCAAACTCTTTAGCGATGCTTAGCATTGCATTTAAGTTTACATCTTGCATGGGTGTTGGGTACATAGTGTTTGCATGTAAAACGGTAATGTTTTTTTTCTTTGTTCCTGCATTTATAAGCACTTGTAGACTCTCGGCTATCTCTTGCATGGTAGCCATACCCGTTGAGAGAACTATTTGCTTGTTTAAAGAGCCGATTTTATGAAGATATGGAAAGTTTGTTATCTCTGCGCTAGGGATTTTAAAAATCTTAAGTCCAAGTTCATCGAGCAGGTCAACACTCTCTAAATCAAAAGGAGTAGAGAGAAAAGTGATGTTTTTTGTGTTGGCATAGGCGATAAGTTCTTTATGCGTTTGAACATCCAACTCAAGTTTTTGAAGCATCTGAAATTGTGATTCGTTTGTACCACTGTTCTCTTTTTGGTACTGCGCTTTTTGTGCATCTTTTGCGACTAAATGTTTTGCTTTAAATGTTTGAAATTTAACAGCATCCGCACCTGCTTGGCTTGCTACATCTATAAGGCGTTTAGCTAAGTCTAGGGAACCATTATGGTTTACGCCAGCTTCTGCTATGATATAAACACTCATTTTACAATGCTCCCAGCTTTTATAAAACCACTTGCAACACCATACTCTCTTATGATTGCACCACTTCCAAAAAATGTATTTTCTTTTATGCAAGCACCACCATTGATGATGGCTCCTGTACTTATATGGACATGGTCTTCTACTTTTGCATCATGCTCCACGAGTGCTTTAGAGTTGATAATAGAGTTACACCCTACACTTGCACCTGCGTTTATAATGGCATGATGGAGAATGATGCTACCCTCTGCAATAATGCTATATTTAGAGACATAAGCAAGAGGGGAAATTATAGTTGGAAGTATGAAGTCCAGTTCTTTGAGTTGTTTGTAAAGTTTCACTCTGATGGCATTTGATTTGATGTGTCCTACAGAGATTATGGCATGTGTGTATTTTTGACGTAGTTGTGGTAAATCTTCATCGCTTGCAAAGATTTTATAAGCTAAAACAGACTCTCCAAAAAGCTCTTTTTTATCAACTATGCCAGCGATATGAAACTTGCCCTCACTCTCGATAATATCAATGACCGACTTACAATGCCCACCGCCACCAAAGAGAATTATATCCTTCATCGTACACTACTTGGAATGTTTACAACTCTATCTTGTAAATATTTTGAGTTTGTAAGAGCATCGCATTGTGCATTTGTATACATAGGTAAAGTGTTGATAAGTTTCCAAATAGGTCTACACATAATGCCTCTTTCATTCATAAACTCTAAAAATGCATCGCGTTGCTCTTTTGATGAAAGCATAAGAGCTTGTAACCAGTAGTTCGACTCGGCATCTTTAGGTTCTTTTATAAACTCTATATCGTCCATTTTGGAAAAAAACTCATCGTAAAGCTCTGCTAAGTTGCGTTTGGAGTCTCTAAAAGTCTCTAACTGTTCGAGTTGTGCTACTAAAAGAGCTGCGTTTAGGTTTGGTAAACGGTAGTTATAACCCACTTCGTCATGTTCGTATTCATAAGGGTGGGGAACTTTTGCCGTTGTGCTTAAATGTTTTGCTTCTTTTGCCAAAGCGGTATCATTTGTAACTAAAACACCACCGCCACCACTTGTAATAATCTTGTTTCCATTAAATGAAAAAATACCAAGCTTGGCAAATGTACCTGTGTGTTTTCCTTTATAGTATGAGCCAAGACTCTCGGCTGCATCTTCTATGAGTGTTATATACCATGTATCGCAAATTTCTTTAAGAGTGTCTACTTGTGCAGAGTGTCCAAAAGTGTGCATAACTACTACTGCTTTGATGATTTTATTTGTAGTTTTGTTGATGCACTTCTCATCCCTAAGTTCACAATTTTTTTCTAAAAAATCTTCTAAAGCAAGAGGAGAGAGTCCCATCGTCTCTTTTGCAACATCAAGAAAAATAGGTTTCGCTCCACAGTAGTTTATGGCGTTTGCAGTGGCTACAAAAGTGAGTGCTTGCGTGATGACTTCATGCTCTTTGGTAACTCCAGCTACAAGGAGTGCTATATGCAGAGCTGAAGTTCCATTTGACATGGCTACTGCATACTTTGTCCCCACAAACGCAGCAAACTCTTTTTCAAATCTATCTACAAAAGGGCCAACACTTGAGACAAAAGTTGAGTCGATACATTGGGCTAAATATTTTTTTTCATTACCTAAAAATTTTGGTTCATGGAGTGCTATAAACTCCTGCGTTTGAAAAGTCTTTTGTATAAAATTGGCAACATCTTCAAACATTACATTTTTCCATCTAAATATTTTCCTTTCTCTTTATGTCCAAAGTTTGGGATGAGCTTGTTGAACTCTTCTACAATTTCTTCTTTTGACCATGACATTTGCACTTTGAGTTTTTGCATTTTTGCGGTGAAGTTGTTTAAGAGAGCATCATCATAGAGAGGTTCGTTTTTAATGATGCCTAGGTTCTTATACTTTTGCATATCTAAGGTTTCAGATTCGGTATAGAACTCTTCAAAATCTTTTTCTCCTGTAGTGTCACTCGTTGTAAAAAGGCAAGGGTACTTTCCTTTTTCTGGCAAGCTCTTTACAAGTTCTCTCGCTTCATCTTCATCTTTGCACTCATAAGGCTCATAGCCTAACTCTTGGAGGTATTTTACCGCGATTTGCGCAAAAGAGATGAGATGTAACTCTTCACTGAGTTTTGGAAAAAAGATGTCACGATTTTCACCAAAGATACAAGACATAAGACATAACTCACCACTCTCTTTAGGTGTTACAAAGTAGCGTTTGATGTCATAAGGTGCAACGATAGGCTGTTTTTTAGCGATACGTTGGTTAAAACTATGTAAAAGAGAACCATCACTAAACGCGACATTTGCAAATCTCGCAGTAGAGATTTTGATATACTTTGAGCGACGCATAAGATACATCTCCATGATGCGTTTACTCGCCCCCATCATGTTGACAGGATTAGCGGCTTTATCCGTACTTACACAGAAGTATTTTTTACTTCTTTTTTGTATCGCTTGGGCAATTGTTTTGTCAGTGTTGAAAATGTTGACATTAATCATGCGCATGAGTGTAAAAGCATCCTCTTCACTTCTTACATGTTTAAGAGCAGAGAGATTAAGCACATAGTCATATTTTCCATCATTTGCTATAAACGCATCGTATTCGTAAGAGCCAATGTCAAGTGCAAAAGTTTTAAAATCACCTTGAATATAACCCAAAGAACTTCTAATATCACGAACAAGTTCGGCTAGATTATTTTCACTAATGTCAACAACATGAAGCTTTTGCGGTTCGCGTTTAAAAATCTCTTTAACAACAGCACTCCCAATACTCCCAGCACCACCAATAACTAAAAAAGATGAAGTAGAAACAATGGATGAAAGTTTTTCTTCATTAGAAGAGATGTCATCTACGAGAAGCTCTTTTATTCTACCTATAAGAGAAAGCATATTCATTTGTTTTTTGATGTCTCAATGTAGTAGCTATAGATGATATGATCTAAAATCATATGCATATCTTCGACTAAACCATAAGCATTACTCGCAGATGGAACATGAAAGTTGATGTCAGATTTTTTCATAAGTTTTCCACCATCAAAACCTGTTAAACCAATAATAGTTGTGCCTTGTTTTTTAGCATATTTTACCGCTTTGATGATGTTTTTGGAATTTCCGCTACAAGAGATAGCGATTAAAATATCGTCTTTAGTTATCTTGTCTTTGAGTTGCATATAAAAAATATTGTCATACCCAATATCATTTGCAAGTGCTGAACATACGGGAGTGTTATCACTTAAACTCTCAACATCAAGACTTTTGATTTCTCTGCGTTTGAGTCCTACTCCAAGGTCATTTACCATGTGAGAAGCTGTTGCGGCACTTCCACCATTTCCAATGATGTAGACTCTACCCTTAACATTGTCAAGAGCCTCTACTATGGCAACTATACTCTCCACATCTGTTTCTTTTAAAGTAGATATGAGTTTGTTAATGTACTTTTTCGCAAATTTTTTCACTTTTCAATAACCTTGAAGAGAATATGTTGTATCTTATCCTAAAAATTTTAATATAAAGATTAATTATTATGAATGAGTTTAGTGATACATATTTTTTTAGTGCAGAGGAAGCTTATAAAGTAGCTTCGCAACAAAATAAGATAGAAAGAGAGTCACAAATACAGGTTTGTTACTACGATGGTGAGAAGATAGAATCAGAGTTAGCAAATCTAATTTATTTACCTTTTGATAATATGCTACACGATTTAGCAACGGGAAGATACAGACTTCCAACAGCTGTTAATTTGGATGGTTTGGAACTCTCTTCAACTGTAAAAATGGGCATAATGACCAACTTTAATATTTCATTAGTTGAAGTGAGACATTATCGTAATCAATATAATAAACTTTACATGGAAAATTTACAAAAAGCAAAACTCGACTTTAGTGAAAAATTACGATTTTACTTGGTAGCAAGCGTTACTACTCAGGTAATGCAATATGTTTCAAAAAGCATAGCAAAGTTTCTAGAAGACTTAGGCTATGACGTTTTTTATGATCTATATCACGGAGTTGAAGATATAAGGTGTTTAAAAAATATTTCCGCTTATAATCCTCACGTAACAATCAACATAAACCATTTTAACAATAGATATATCAATGATGATTGTTTTAACGTCGTTTGGTTTCAAGACGCTATGGAGACATTATCAGATAGCGTACCTCTGTATATAAGACCAAGAGATATGGTGTTTTCGTATGCTAAGCTCTTTACAGACTTGTTGCTTGCAAAAGGCATGAAGAAAGAGTCGATTTTTAAACAAGAACTTATTCCTGTTAATATAAAAGAGTTTTTTGACGACCCAAATATAACAAGAGATAAACAAGTGGTTTTTGTTGGTTCACGCTATAGTCGTCAACAAGAAGAGATAACCGAAGAAATAGATGCTGATTTAAAAGCTTTACTCCAAGAGGGGAAAACGTTTAATCATGAAAATATTGAAGCGGTATTCGCTAAATATAAACTCCAACTTTTAGAGAGTGAAAAGCAAGTCGCTTTAAACTATATACAGCAATCTTACACTCGCAACACAGTAGTGGAATGGGCATGTGATAAACACGAGATGGAACTCTATGGTTATAACTGGGACAAATCTGAAAATGACGCAATAAAGAAAAATTTCAGAGGAAGCATCTCTAAAGAAAACGTAAATAAACTTTACAACAGCGCAAGGTACGTTCTAGCGGCTTCAGGACAAGTAATCAATACACAAAGATTAGGAGAACTTGTTCACTCTGGAGCTATACCGCTTATCTATGACTCAAGAGATTTGACTCATGAAGAGGAGACTTGGGATGATGAGTGTTTATACTTTAAAACAAAAAGTGAACTCGAATATATTTTAGATAATAACATTGAACCAAAGGTGTATAAATCAGACAGAATGTTAGATTATTTTACATATCATAGTTTTATAAATACTATTTTAGCAGAGATAAAAAAAGGATTAAGTGTATGAAAGCGATTGTAACTGGAGGCGCTGGTTTTATAGGCTCTCATATGGTAGATTTGTTGGTAAAAAACAATTATGAAGTTGTCGTACTTGATAATCTTGTAAATGGACGACTTGAAAACATAGAACATCATAAGGGAAAAGTAGAGTTTATTCGAGTTGATATTGGGGATTATGAGGCTTCACTTGATGAATATTTTGTAAATGTTGATTATGTTTTTCATTATGCAGCACTTGCGGATATAGTTCCCTCAATCAACAATCCAATCAAATATCATAAAGCTAACGTTGATGGAACCATTAGAGTTTTAGAAGCAAGTAGAAAAAGTAAAAATTTGAAAAAATTTGTTTATGCGGCTTCTAGCTCTTGTTATGGTATACCTGATGTTTATCCAACTCCAGAAAATAGTCCAATCCTTCCAGAGTATCCCTATGCACATACAAAAACAGTAGCAGAACAGTATGTAATGCACTGGGGACAACTCTACAATATGCCAGTTGTCTCGATGCGTTTTTTTAACGTATATGGAGTGAGACATCGTACAAGTGGTACGTATGGCGCAGTGTTTGGTGTTTTTCTTGCGCAACTTTTAAATAACAAACCTTTAACTATAGTTGGTGATGGTGAACAAACGCGAGACTTTACCTATGTGACCGACATTGTAGATGCTTGTTTCTTAGCAAGTCAAAGTGAAATTACCCAAGAGATTTTCAACGTAGGCAGTGATAACACTTATAGTATCAACCATTTGGCCGATTTACTTGGTGGTGAACGAATTTACATACCAAAAAGACCAGGTGAACCTGATTGTACTTATGCTGATATAAGCAAGATAAAAAGCACCCTTGGCTGGACACCAAAAGTCTCTTTTGAAGTAGGTGTGAAAATAATGCTAGAAAATATCGAGCAGTGGAGAGAAGCACCTGTTTGGGATGAAAAAAAGATAGAAGTCGCAACTAAAGATTGGTTTGAATACCTTGGAGATAAAGATGAATAATTTTCTTGATGGACATAAGATAAACTACCATGTCAAAGAAGTATCTGATATGTTTGAGGGAAAACTCTCCGCTCCCATATATGTTGAAATTTCACCAACTGGAATATGTAATCATAAATGTCTGTTTTGTCACTACAACTATCTAGGACATGAGGGAAAGTTTAAAAAAGGCAAGATTATCGAGCTTGTAAAAGAGCTTGCCGCAGCGGGTGTTAAGGCTCTTGTCTTTGCAGGAAATGGCGAACCCACTCTGCATGTAGATACTATTGAAGCGATAGTTTTAGCAAAAAGTTTAGGTTTAGATGTTGCTATGAGTACAAATGGAGCTTTACTTAAAGAGGAGCATTTTGATATTGTAGCAGAGTGTTTAACTTGGATACGATTTTCTTTTAATGCAGGAAGTAAAGAAAACTATGCTTTTGTGCATCAAACCAAGACAGATGATTGGGATAAAGTTATAACAAATATCAAAAAACTCAAAGAGGCTAAAACGC
>ERZ889078.1392-NODE-1392-length-19232-cov-14.619492_pt1 | contig 19232 bp, 21 predicted proteins | sample MGYA00521266_ERZ889078 | MGnify/ENA primary metagenome ERZ889078 (study PRJEB32303, sample SAMEA104408618) | aquatic metagenome | biome: Brackish water; feature: Pelagic; material: water | place: Baltic Sea | collected 2014-06-16T06:34:00 | depth 76,534 m ...
CCTGGACGCCGGCACCTTACCCGCCGGCCAGGTATCCGGCCTGATTTCCAGGATACTTTCAGTGCGTGAAGTTATCGAAGAGATGGTAAAATTTTAGAATGGAGCCAGGATTGATTTACCATCGGCATCCATAATTCTTAAAAGAGGGACGTAATCATTTGTTCTCCCATACTACTGATGCTCCATAATTCTCGGAATCGTAATCAGGAATATAGTCGGGAACAACGCAATCATATGAGTACCCGAATCTTAGGAAGGCGCCAAGCACTGGATTAAATATCTTCCCATCTACCTCCACGATGTCAACCTGTATGGATTTCCAACTTATTTTTCCATGAACAAAATCCCATTTATTTTGGAATGGCCACATAGTCATCATCGTAGATCCCTTTCTCCGCACTGGTATGGCAGGCGAGGCAGTTGGAGAAGGATCCGATCGACTCCCGTTTGAACACCTGTGAAGAAATGTCTTCATGCTTCTCCTGGATATAGGGAATCTCTGTAATACGAAGCGGTGTCCGCCCTCGCAAGCTTTTCATTATTTTACGAGAACGTTTGGCGGAGCAGTTTTCCGCTGCATTGGTTGTGAGATATTCTTCTATCCCTTTCTTTGAATCCGGGTCCAGTTCAACCACTTCCCCGAAATGATCAGGTAGCCCGTTCACGATTTTTTTCCAGGATCCGGATGGCAAAAGCCCGGGTTGATAGACAAAATGACAGGCGCCGCATTCTGTCTTATAGGATTCATTGGTTACGGGAGGGAGATATTTTTCACGGTCGTGCTTATCTCCCTTTCGGTAATCCTTTCGATCTTTTTCTCTTTCGTTATCTTCATCGTGATCCGCCAGGGCGGTCTGAAACGTTGCGCCTGTCAACAGTAGGATTGCCAGGAAGAAAAAAATCCATTTTTTTCCGGTGTTCATGGGATTCTCCTTTAAAGCAGAGCGCCCGTGGAAAAAGCACAAGCCCAGGTAAAAAGGCCAACCGCTATTTGCTGAAACCACAAATTGTCTATCCCCCGTTTTCAAATCCTGTATCAAAAACCTTCAGGTTGTTCTCTCTGAAACGCTCGGGGCTAACGGCGATGACGGTATGTCGCAGGTCATCATGGGTGAAAGGTTCGTTTTCAAAGGCGGAAAAGAACCCTAAAAGGGCCAGATTGGTGGACATGGGGGTCCCCAGATCCATGGCGGTTTTCTGCGCGGGGAAAGCATGGTATTGAATCCCCTGCTTTTCCAGATACGAGGCTACTTCCTTTCTTGGAAATGCCTTTCTTTCAGCGTTTACATAAATGGTTCCACCCGGGGCCAAAAGAGCCAGATTGCGATACGCTTCATTTTCTTCCAGGGCGAGGAGAAACCGGGCTGTTTGGTTTCTCACCAGGCTGCTTTCCATGCGGCCCAGTTTGAGATGGGATACCACGGATCCCCCCCTCTGGGCCATGCCGTGGGTTTCGGCGCCCAGGGTCTCAAGCCCTTTATCCAGAGCTGCCCGCGCAAAAATTTTGGTCATGAAAAGGATACCCTGACCACCAAGGCCGCAAAAAATCATATTCATATTTTCCATTGTGTTCCTCTTCGATTCATTTCATTCCACATTCTGTACGATGGCCCCCTTGGGGCAGACCTGCAGGCAAACACCACACTGAACACACAGCGCCTGGTTGATAGTCGTGCGACCCAGTGCCTCATCGTGATACAGGGCCGGACATTCAAAACGATCCAGACAAAAATTGCATTCGGTGCAGTCATCCGTGATGATTACAGGGATGGGGTCCAAAACCGCCTCTCCTCTGTAGGCGATGACGCAGGGATGACGCGCAATAATGACCGCGATGCCCCCATCCGGGGATTCTACATACTTGGTCGCTTTTTTCAGAAGGGCCGTCATGGCTTTGGTATCGTATGGATCTATCGTTTCGATAAAGTCAATGCCGCATCCTTGCACAACCCGTTCCAGCGGAATGGCCTTTCCTCTGCTGCCGTCCGCTCGAATGCCGATTCCGGGCGTGGGCTGCATACCGGTCATGGCGGTGATCAGGTTGTCCAGGATGACCAGGATGAAACGGGCTCCGTTATAGACGGCGTTTATAAGGCCTGCCGTACCCGAGTGGTAAAAAGTGGAATCTCCGATGGTGGCCACGATGGGCTGATTCAAACCATCCTGTTCAAAAGCATGGTAGAAGCCGGAAGCCATGGTAATGGCCGCACCCATGTCCACCACCGTGTCCACGGCACCCAGATTGAGGCCAAGGGTATAACATCCGATGTCGGAGGTGAAGATGGCCTTGGGCCTGGCTTTCCTGATGGCAAAAAAAGAAGCGCGGTGAGGGCAGCCCGGACAGAGGGTCGGTTTTCGAACGGGCAGTTCGAGGCTGGTCACCAGGTCTGTCACCCCGAGATCGTCTTTTTTGGCAAAAGGGGCCACCCCCAGTTCAGTGAAAACCCGGTTGACTGTGCCGTAAATCACCTGGGGGAGCAGTTCTCCCTGGGACGGTATGTGGCCTGATAACCGTCCCAGCACTTTATCTCTGCTTCCTAAAAGGTATTCGATGAGGGTGTCGGTTTCTTCCAGCACCAGCACCCTGTCGCACGCTTCCAGGAAAGGGTCTGTGAGTGCCCTGGGAAGAGGGTAGGGCGCCCCCAGTTTCAATAACGGGATATCGGTTCTGTTTTCGTCGCGCAAAATGTCCTGCACAACGGCGAAGGGAACGCCTCCGGCGATGATTCCCAGGGGATATTTCCTTCCAGGTTCCAGATTGTGATGGTTTATGTGGGAAAGGGTTGCAAATCTCCGGGCGATTTCTTCGAGTTTTTTATTCAACTCGCCATGGAGAATAAAACGAAAGCGGGGTGTGGCTGCCCATCTGCCGGGATTCTTTTCAAAGGAGGCCTTTCGGGGATTGTTTTCAAGGGGTTCCCACGAAAGGTTCTGCCTTGCATGACAGACCCGGATACCCGGTCGAAGGATAAAAGGGATACGATACTCTTCCGACAGTTCCATGGCCAGCCTGGCCATTTCCCGGGCTTCACCCGGTGTTGACGGATCGAGAACAGGGCATTTTGCCAGGCGGGCCATAAGGCGTGTGTCCTGTTCCGTCTGGGATGAATGGGGACCGGGGTCATCACAAGAAATGATGACCAGCCCTCCCACTGTCCCCATATATACGGCGCTCATGAGCGTGTCAGCCGCCACGTTGAGTCCCACCTGTTTCATGCAGCATGCCGCCCTTTTTCCCGAAATGGCTGCGGCAAAGGCATTGTCCAGGGCCACCTTTTCGTTGGTAGACCATTCCACGTAGGTGTTCAGCTTTTCCGATTTTATCAGGCGGATCATCTCGGGCAAGATCTCAGAACTGGGTGTGCCGGGATAGGAGGTCGCCACCTGGCATCCGGATTCCATCAAACCCAGTGCTATGGCGCCGTTTCCCAGAAAAATCTCTTCTTTCATGTGAACTCCTCTTCTTTTAAAATTCATACAGGGTTTTCAGGGACGGGGCGATGGGCAACAGGAGGCCGCCCAAAGGAAATATGTTGACGGTGGCTTCTGTTTTTCGTTCCTGTTCGTTACGGATCGCCGTTTCAAGAGAAGGGGCGTAATGGAACCCCAGCCTTTTAACGGTACGTTCATCAAGGTCTTCGGATACGATGGTGACGCGGGTGCGTGCGGCGCATACCAATGCAAAAAAAAGGGCGCAGTTAAAATCGATGGCGCCTTCGGCCATCAAGGTGGACGATTTGAAAGCGTTCACGGCAAACCTCCCCGTGTGCTCCGGTCTGGCGGCAAAAACAGCATCAAAGGCCTGCAACATGGGTTCGGGCATCCCATCCGGGCATCCTGCAAAAACAATGACCGAACCTCCGGGTTTTGTGGCAATGAGCGCGGCGGGAATAATCGGTTTGATGATCTGGGGGCCTTCCTCGTAAGGAGAGGCGGAGAGGATGGTTACATCGGCCGGTTCTTCCATGGAAAAAGCATACTCTTTCTTGCTCTTTTCAATTCCATGGAGATGGGCCTGCATAAAATCTCCGGCTACCACCTCTTTCACTCTTTCACGGGCGTCAAAAAGACAGTTGACGATGAAACTCAAGCCGGCTTCTTCGGCCACCCGGCATACTTCATGATAGAAGGGATTGGTTTCGATATTCCCCAGGTGACACCCCGGTTCGGGTGTATAATGGAAGTGGTGCTCTTTGATGGCCTCAAAATTACTTACCCCGGGAAAAAGAATTTTTGCACCGCCGCCAAACCCGTTCATGGGATGGGGAAAGATGGAACCCACTCCAATTTTAATGTGGGCATGCGCCACAAAGGGATCGATGGCTACCTCCGTGCCCGTGGAAAGTCGGCAGATGGGAACCAGATGGTCTCCATGGCAGTCATGCTGTACTACGCGGTATCTGTCCAGAACCGGTTTTCCCAGCTTGATTTCCAGGTCTTTTTCCGAGGCGGAACGGTGGGTACCAAGAGCCACTACAATGGTAATGTTCTCTACCGGGACCCCGGCTTCGCCCAATTCCGAAAGAATGGGAGGAAGCATTGTGGAGACGGGTGTCACCCTGGCAGGATCATCCACCAGAATAGCCACCGTGGTTTTTTCATTCGCCATTTCGCGGAGCCTGGGGGAACCTACGGGATTTGCCAGCGCCGTTTCCACCAGGTCGCCTATGGGAGTAGAAGGAGCTTCTACGTTGAAGCAGGTATGCTTGATAACCTTCCATTCCCGTGGGATGGTAAACGAAATTTTTTCTTCACCACGGTAGAGAAAATACGCATCCTTCATGGGCAACGGCTCCAGGGTTTGTTAGCGAAGGGTTAGGTCGGTCTTTGCATCTTGTCAGGGGATTTTTTAATCCTTTTTACCTCGTCTATGAGAATATTTCAATGGAAAGATTTTCTTGCAGATCAGGAAATATAGCCATTTGAGGATTAAAAAGGAATGCAAAAGAAATTACGGTGAACACACAGTTGGTCAGGGGAACAGACGGGAATTTCAGTAAGGGAATCTGCGGGCGCAGATTCCCTTTGTTAACAGCTCCTTCAGACCGCATCCAGTTCCTCCCTCAGCCAGTCTTTCAATGCCCCTTCAACGGCATAGACGCCTTTTCCTTCCCTGTACTCATATTTGATTTTATCTTCTAACAGTTCGGGCAGACGTATTTCCGCAAGTTCCGTGGCCTCCGCGGAATTGCGCCGGATTAAATACACAACCGGTTCCTCTCCCCATGTGTTGAGGACAAAATAATAAGACACATCGTTTTTTGATTTCACGAACTTCCTATCGTGTGACCAGTTGTTCCCCCATTCCAAATAAAGGGTAACGGCCTCTTCAGGACTCATCTCCCAGTCGATCTCATTAACGAGGGCAATATCTTTCTTAATGTCTTCCATTTTCATCATCTCCACCTCCTGTGGTGAGCATATTTCATCGACAGTTTTATAAGGCGAAGCCTGATTAATCTGTTCAAAAAGTGGCAGAGCAGGGTAATCTTGAAATGGGATACAGATGATCTGCACCATGCAGCTCGCCTTGATTGTGAAGAAGTATATATCAAGATGTGTGCCAGAATATCCCTGCTTTTCAGGTATCTGAAAGAATTAATAATAATGGATAGTTAACATAGATATTTAAACCACGCACCCTCACTGAGCGGAGAATACACCTTGTTCGTCTCAAGAAAAACAATGGCACAGCTATGTATCGTGAGACACTCTAAAGCCACGTCACGCGTGCGGGATTTCGCGAAACCACTTTCAAGAAATCTACATCGGGATAGCCCGCTACAAAACTTAAAGGAGTCCTGTGTCCTTCCGGTATCTGGAGAATTTCCCTGAGTTGTTTTGATACGGCAAGGGCAAAAACGAGAAACCCTATGAAGCATGTTCCGAGCCCCAGCGTTTCGGCCATCAGGGTCATCTGGGAAGCGGCAAGGCCGGGGTCCACATCCGGTGTGACCGCTTCCAATGGGTTTAAATGGGTTATAACCAGACAGGGGGCTTTATAGAAGAGCCTGTCAATCCCCTCCCTGTTGAGTCGTGCCATTTCACGCCAGACATGGATGTACCTGTCCCTGCCCACAAATGCCGCAGGCAGGGGTATGCCTTCTTCGCTGTGTTTACGGTAGGCTTCCGCAATGAGTTCGGCCTGGGCCTCCAGGAGGTCTATGGTCATGTTCCGGACGGTGTCTATTACGTCCGGAGTCGTTACTACGATATGGTGCAGAGGCTGTAAGTTCCCCCCTGTTGGGGCAAAACGGCCTGCTTCGATAATTTTGTCGATTTTTTCTTTTTCTATGGGGGTCTTCTTGTATTGTCTTATACTTCTTCTGGACCGAATCAGATTCATGAACTGTTCCGTGGTGGGAAGGTCGTCCTTTTCGGCGACGGGTGTGAATTCCGTGTGGTCAAGCAAAGGCAGCAGGGGCGCATCTACGGGACATACGGCCCTGCAATGGCCGCACTGGATACAGACAGAGTCGTCCGTAATTTCCGCGCTGTCTTGTCCCAATGCTATAATTCCCCTGACACATATCTGCTCACAGATCCCACACAGGGTGCACAGATTTTTGTCTATTTCTACTACTCTCATTAAAAACTCCTCCTTTATTTTAAAAACAGAATTTCCTATTTCCCATTGGACAGTATCCTATGAATTGTGTTACTTTTCAAGAATATTGATGACACGGTCGAATCGTTGAAGCAGGGAAGGTTTGTTCGCATGAAATCGCACGGAACCTTTGAAATTGATCTTTTTCCACCGGAAGTGGCCAGCCCGGATCACCCTTTTGTAACCCAGTTCAGGGAGATCCTGGAGGATCTGGCAGAGGAATACCATTGCACCCTGACCAGTTTTGCCATTGATAAAGGGACCGTCAGTTTTTCCTTCGACAACGAAGAGATTACAGCCGAAATCGTGAACATACTGAGAAATGATGACCAAAGTTGATCTGGGGCGTATCGCCATCGTACTGGTGCGACCGCAGATTCCGGAAAATATCGGGGCGGCGGCCCGGGCTATGAATAACATGGGCCTGAGCAGGTTGATTCTGGTGCAACCGAAGAATTGCGATCTTTCGCGGATACACAGAACAGCAACCGGAAGTTCAGCAGGCCTGATTGAAAAAATGGAGGTCTACGGAGATCTGCCGGAGGCCCTGGCGCCCTTCCATCACGTGGTGGGAACAACGGCCCGTACCGGTTCCATGCGGCCGGCCATTATACGGCCCAGATCGCTTGCCCTGTCCCTTATTCCCATTTCGAAAAATAACCATGTGGCTGTCATGTTCGGCCCTGAAGACAGGGGGTTGTCCAACGAACACCTCTACCACTGCCATACCCTCACGACCATTCCCACGGCGGAGTTTTCTTCCCTCAATCTTGCGCACGCCGTGTTGATTCTATCTTACGAGATATTTCTGGCGTCAACGAAGGAAGCGGTGGAGGCACCGCCGCGCCTGGCAAACGGTTTTGAACTGGAAGGGATGTATGGACACCTTCAGGAGGTTCTTTTAAAAATAGGATTCCTGAATCCCCAGAACCCCGAGCACTGGATCAGAAATATACGCCGGTTTCTTTCCAGATTGCCCCTCCGGGCGAGGGAAGTGAGGGTTGTCAGAGGCATCTGTCGACAGATTGACTGGTATACTTCACAGATTAAGAGCTAAGCAGTGCCTTCCAATCCATGGTTTTAAAGGTTTCATGGAGGGAGTGATCATCCTGGACGATGTAGAACGACAGGTTTTGAAAGAGTTCCCTGGCAATACCCTCAACCTCGGGCAGGGGAATGACCTCATCTTTGTCTCCGTGATAGATTTGAACGGGTGTGGATATGCTCCTGATTGTTGCAGGGGCATTCTTGATGATATGGATTGCGGGGGCCAAGAGGATCAGCTTGTTGACGAGAGACGGGTTTTCCATGGCAAAAATGGAGGCCATAAGCCCGCCGAAACTGGAACCAACCAGGATGATATCCGATTTTCCCACCAGAATTTCACGCAACTTCTCCATTCGAGTTAAAAGATCGCCGGTAAAGCTGGGAACGATCATGTCGGAAAAATGTTTCCTGAAAAAGACAGCCTTTACACCGTTGTTGCTGCTTTCCAGTCCGTGAAGAAATATCCTGACTGGCTCTGAATTTTGGGATTTGCTGTTCTGTTCCATTTCGGGCTCCCCTATCATCCACATCCGATATCCCGCTTGGCCTGCATTTCATAGGCCGCCTTGATTTCGTCTGTGGTTGACTTTCTCACAGAGACTACTTCCGCATCGATGGTGACCGATATCCCGGCCATGGGCTTATTGAAATCCACCAGCACGGTATCCGGCCTTATTTCCAGAATCTTAAAAGCAACCAGGGAGCCCATTTTCATTTGCCTGTAGAACTTGCCCTCTTTTATCCGTTGTTTAATCAAACCCTTTTTCGGGATCTCTCTGATGAGGGACGGATCATGTTCGCCATAGACCTCTGTTGGCGGCAGATGTAAAGATAACCTGTCCCCAGCCTGGGCCCCCTCCAGCGCCTCTTCAAGGCTTTGAGCCTGCGTTTGAACACCAAAAATGAAGGAAATTTCTTCCTCTGGGCGTTCTTTAAGCTCCCCATCCGGCATTTTGGTGCGCATGGTGAACTTGATGGTTACGCTGCTGTCTTGTTCTATCTTTTCCATGGGTAGCGCCCTCAGCTGATTTCCAGTATTTCAAACTCCTCAATGCCTCCTGGAGTTTTAATTTTTACCTCATCGCCAATCTCCTGACCAATCAATCCCTGACCAAGGGGAGATTTGACGGAAATCTTCCCATTCTCCGGTGAAGATTCATAGGGGCCTACAAGCTGATAACTGATCTCCTTCTCCGCGTTCAGATCATACAACAGAACCGTCCTGCCAAAGACTACCCTGTCCGTGGGGCCTGTCTCCACATCGATGACTTCAGCAAAGCTTATGGCTGTTTTCAACTCATTCATTTTGCCTTCAAGAAAAGACTGTTTTTCCTTTGCTGCGTGATATTCCGCGTTTTCGCTCAAATCACCATGGCTTCTCGCCTCAGATATGGCCCGTATATTGTCCGGTCTTTCCACTCTTTGAAGATGGACCAGTTGTTTGTTCAGGTTTTCAAGTCCTTCTTTGGTTATGGGCATTTTTTTCATACGTTCTACTCTCCGATATGTATAATGACAAGGTGGAATAATTTCCACCTTCTTCCGTTAAAAAGACAGACAATTCTATGTACCGAGTCCCACCAGAATTCCGGCCTGCCTGATAATAAAGGCTGCCAGGTAAGCGATCGTCAGATTAAAAAGAATGGAGAACCCCGCCCATCTGATAGAACTTTCTTTCCGGATACTTGCCACGGTGGCCATGCAGGGAACATACAGCATGGTGAATACGATCAGCGTAAAAGCCTGCAGGGGATTCCACCCGGGAGCAGTTTTGAGCTTTTCGGAAAGAGACCCTGTATCTTCCGGGTCCACTTCCCCCAGGGAATAGGCTGTGCCCAGGGTAGAGACGACTACCTCTTTTGCTGCAAAACCGGCAACAAGGGCAATGTTGGTTCGATAGTCGAAACCGAGAGGCCTGGTGATCATTTCCAGTTTTATCCCCATCCATCCGGCAATCGTTCGCTTTAAGGCCGTCTGATGCCGCTCAAGATCGATCGTTCTCAGCTGTTCCCTGAGATTCAGATACAGGCTTCCTGCGTTTACATATTTTGAACCGGTTTTGTCAAGGTTTGATTCATCCACATTTTTTAAATGGACCGCCGCGTGTGCTGTTTCCGAAAGTTCCTCAGGGGTATTGGTGAGGCTTTCCGGGGCTGCAGATCTATTTTGCAGGGCTACAAAAAGATGGTCCAGGGTTTTCAGGTCTTCCCGGCTTTTAAGCAAACCCTGAATATCGGGAGATCCAAGAAAGGCTTTTATCAGCACATCTTTCCGGTTTTCAAAGGTCGTCGTCTGTTTTTTGGAGATTCCGGGGAAGGTCATCATCGCCCACAGAATGACAGAAAAGGCCAGAATTACCGTGCCTGCTTTCTTGATATAGTGCCAGGTCCTCTCCCAGGAATGGATCAGAAGTCCCTTGATCGTGGGTGCTCTGTAAGGAGGAAGTTCCATGACGAACGGCGTTTTTGGACCTCTTAAAACGGTGGATCGAAGAATTTTGGCGGCAAACAAGGCAAAGGCCCAGGAAAGAAGGGTAAGAAAAAACATGATCCGCGCCTTATCTTTTGAAAAAAAGGCCGTGATAAGCATGGCATAAACCGGGAGTTTGGCGCCGCAGTTCATGAATGGAACGACCAGCAGGGTTGCAATCCTTTCCTTTGGATCCTTCAACACCCTGGTTGCAAGCACACCCGGGACGGCGCACCCCCCGGATATTCCACCGCTTATAACCATGGCCATAACGGAGTTTCCGTGGAGGCCGAACCAGCGCAGGATTCTGTCAAGCATATAGGCGACTCTTGCCATGTATCCGGAATCTTCCATAACGGCAATGGCGAAGAACATGAACAGGATCAGAGGGACAAACCCGAGGACGCCGCCAACACCGTCGATGATACCTGAAATCAGCAGGGAACGAATGATCCCTTCCGGTATAACGAATACAACCGCGTCTCTGAGAAAATCGAAAAATTTTTCAAACCAGAGTATGGGAAATTCGCTGGCCCAGAAAGTAAAGGAATATACCCCGTATAATATGAGGACCATGCATAGGGGACCGATGATGCGATTGGTGAGGACCTTGTCGATTTTGTCTGAGGCATTGAGGCGAAACTCGATCTGTCTCTTGAGGACTCTCTTTGTAATCCCAGCGATGTAACCATACCTGTGATCTGCGATGATAGACTCCGGGTCCTCCTCGAGGGTAGCCATGATATGCTTGATGATATGCTCGCAGATCTCATTTATCCTGGGCCCGCATGCAGGGTCCCTCTTCAACAATCCTAAAATCTGGCTGTCTCCTTCAAGGCATTTGAGGGCCCTCCACCTTGCCGGATATTTCTTGTCGTAGGTTTCAGATTTTTCGATGATGGCGGAGATGTCATCAAGGGCCCTGTCTATATCCATGCCGTAAGATATGGCAGGCGCTTTCCATTGTGGCTTTTGTTCAAACCTATTGACAACCGCATCCAGAAGCTCCGGGATCCCTTTTCCGGATCGTGCCACCATGGGGACTACCGGGGCCCCAAAATCAGTGGAGAGGCGCTCATAATCGATCTTCATTCCCCTGGCTTCGGCCATATCGACCATGTTGAGCGCCAGAATCAAGGGCACGCCCAGTTCTTTGAACTGCGTGGCTAAGTAGAGGTGGCGGTCCAGGTTGGAGGCGTCTATGATATCCACCACCAGGTCCGGACGTTCATTGATGACAAAATCCCTCGCCACGATTTCTTCCAGCGAATAGGCTGTCAACGAATAGGTCCCGGGCAGATCGACGACTTCTATTTCGTATTCCTTGTGGAAAACGGTCCCATATTTTTTTTCCACGGTCACGCCGGGATAATTGGCAATATGCTGCCTTGCCCCGGTAATGGCGTTAAACGCGGTTGTTTTCCCTGCATTGGGATTTCCCGACAGGGCAATGGTAATCTTTTTATTCATAAACGATGATCATTATCCGGCAGATCCACTTCAATAAAAATAGCGTCTGCCTCATTGTTTCTCAGGGTCAGGACAAAATCTCTTATCTTGATGGCCACAGGGTCCTTGAGGGGCGCTCTTCCCTGAATCTGTATCGGTGTTCCCGGGACCAGTCCCATCTCACGCATTCTTCTGCCCGTTTCCCCCGCAGCGGTTATTTTTGTAACGACGCCTTGCTCTTGCTTCAGCATTTCGCGCATTCTGATTACTTTCTTCATAGCGAGGCCGTTCTCAGACAATCTTGAATATTCTGGAGATTATCGGGACTGACTGCCAAGAGGGTTTCCCCGATTTTGCTACCGTCAAGATACTCATTCAAAAAAAACTCACTACCGTCCATCTGGTACAACTTTATTCCGGCCGCCTCGGTGATGACCCTCGTTGCGGCAAGATTTTGATAGGTTTCTCCTGCAAGGATCGCTGCCTCAGCACGACCGGCCGCCACGTAGCAGATGTGGGCCGCAGTACAGCCAAGACTGCGCACTTTCCCTGGAAAATTGCAGGAGTAGTGGTTGTGAAATCTTGCGTAGGTTAACAGGACGCTTTCATCATTGATTTCCGCAGAATGACCTGCCTTCATTTCCCTGTTTCCCCAGAAGGCTTCCTTCCCTGCCTGGGCATGAAAGATATCGCCCGTGACAGGCATGAAAAAAACGCCGAAAACAGGCCAGAAATTCTCAAGAAGGGCAAGGGACATTCCCCAGACCGGTATGCCGGCCTGGAAATTGGCAACACCGTCAAGGGCATCGAAGACCCATAGATAGCGTTTTTTTTCGTGGGTATAATCTATGCTTTCGTGGTTATTCAGGAATATCTGGTGCTCGGGAAAGTGAGCATTGAGGCTGTTCTGGAAAAATTCGGACAGTCGCAATTCAGCTTCGGTTACCAGTTCCTCATCAAATTTCATATCCGGTCTGCCTTTCCCGTAGTAGGGAAGGGCCTCTTGCCCGGTGTTCCTGATTGCTTCCAGTGCAAAATCAGCCAGATCTTCAAAATCATTTTTTTCCGATAGGACCATCATTCCCCCTCATGAAACCTGTTAAACTCGATGACCTCGCAATAAGTCAAAATCTCGCAAAGTTAACTTACTCATATTCTTAAAAACCCCCAAAAACATTTCCTTCATAACTGCATAATGTAGTACGTTGACGCAGATGAGTCAAGCGGCCAGGAAAACAATGTCTTTTGCCGGTAGAAAGCGGGAAGGGACTGTTTTAGACGGCAATTTTCCAGGCCGGAGCATAGATGCTCCGGTCGGAAAAGTGGGTAAAGGGAGTATTTAATCAGAACAGAAGTTGCAGGAAGAACAAGCACAGAAAGGGGAAGACTCTCCTGGTAGATCGGAAAACGCCCTGTTGCCTGCTTGACGGCATATACAGGTTCAGATTCCGCCAGACATCTATTTGGCAACGCTCTTTTTCAGCCCGGCACCGGCCGAAAACTTGACAGCCCTGGATGCCTTGATCTTGATTTTTTCTCCGGTGCTTGGATTCCTGCCTTCGCGGGCGGCACGTTCCACGATTTTAAAACTTCCAAAACCGGTTATGGCTGTGGAATCGCCTTTTGCCAACGAAGAAGTAATGCCTTCAAATACCGCATTGACCGCATCATTGGCTGCTTTTTTGGTGATCTCGGCTTTTTCTGCAACAAATGCCACCAGTTCTTCTTTTTTCATCTCTCTCCTCCTAAGATAAAATGGTTATTAATACAAATACCCTTATTCATCGCTCTCTCCTTGGCGAATGAAATAGCCTTGATAGGATCAAACGTCAAGAAAAAATTGGCATCATTCATCCACAGATTTACATTTTTTTTCGAAATGGGGTGCATTATCCAGATAGAAGCTCCAGCGATCAGAATGGTCACATGGATTGAGCCGCGATGACAAATACCAGCTTTTCCGTAATTCTGTTACCCCCCTGATTGACAACAAGGGAAATGCCGTTCTCTCCTTCGGGCATGGGGCCGGGAAATATACCTGGTCCGCCATCCCTCAGCGTATCATCCTGGACAGGGGCGAAGGCCACCAGTTTTACAGGAAAGATCATCTTTTCAAAACGACTTCCTCCGGGAATAATATCGGGAGGGATGTTACCCTTGATGGTTCTCGGGTCGATGCCCCTGAACCAGAAAAGGCCGTTCGGTTTCCCATTGAGGAGATATCTCGTCTGGTTCCAGTCGATTTCCAAGGGTTTATCAGTTCTATTTTCGAGAACCAATCGAAAGGCAACAAAGGTTTTATTCCCTTTCTTTTCTGGTTCCATGGTCGCCCTGAAGTGGCTGCTTTCGACCTTCAGGGATGCCGGTTTGCTTACCCAGTCCTTTGTTGTTGTGGCGCAGCCCATCAAGATGGTAACAAGAAAAATCAGACCAAGGCATAAGGATCTTTTCATGGACGGTACCTCCTCAACGTGAACAGTGGTTGGATGCATGAGCCTCTCGCTCCGGTTGACGCTTTTTCCCTTTATTGATCTTCCTAACAGATTTTCAAAGGCATTGAAAGAAAAGAGCGCATACCAGAAAAAATATTTCGGGGATGCGCTCTTCGATTTGTGTCAATCTGAATAGTAGTCTAACTAAACAACGGGCCTTGGAAGCATTCCTGCCCTTTCTGCGATCTCCGGCACCTTGTGTTCCCATTCGATAGCCATGAGATGGACGCCGGCCACACCTTCCATTTCTCTGAATTCTTCTATCTGTTCAAGGGCGAATTTGATCCCTTCTTCTGCAACTTTCCCCTTTCCTGCACCCTTCAGACGATTGATGAGGGGCTCGGGGACATCCATTCCAGGCACGGATTTCCCCATGTATCTCGCCATACCTACACTTTTCATGGGAGTTACCCCTGCTAAAATATAGCATTTCTCATGAAGGCCCATATCCACGGCCATTTTCATGAAACGTCTGAATTTATCCATGTTGTAAATACACTGCGTCTGGACGAAATCAGCCCCGGCGGCGATTTTTTTTGCCAGGCGGTGAACGCGAAACTCAAAGGGTTCCGCAAAGGGATTGGACGCGGCGCCGATAAAAAGTCTGGGCGGCACATCCACATCCTGACCATTCAGGAATTTTCCTTCATCCCGCATGGTCTTTGCCGTGTAAATCAACTGCATGGAGTCTATGTCAAAGACGTTCTTTGCCTCAGGATGATTTCCGAATTTCTGGTGATCCCCTGAAAGGCAGAGCATGTTTCGTATCCCATGAGAGTACACACCTAAAATATCGCTCTGCATGGCCAGGCGATTTCGATCGCGACAAACCATCTGAAAGTTGGGCTCAAGCCCTTCCTGCAGGAGGATGATGGAAGCCGCCCAACTCGACATACGCACCACAGCGGTCTGATTGTCTGTGACATTCACCGCATCCACACAGCCTTTCAGGTGACCCGCCTTTTCTTTGAGATGCTCCACATTGGCGCCCGTCGGGGGCCCGCACTCACCGGTAAAAGCGAAATGTCCGGCCTTTAATACCTTTTCCAGATTACTTCCTGCTTTGTATTCGCTCATTTTACCAGTTCCTCCCTGATCATTTTTCTGGGACCGCCATCTCTGGCGGTTATCCAGCTTTTCGGTGGTTTAAACGCAAGGAGTTCGCCTAAACGGTCCTGTTCCATCATCTTTCTTACGATCATATCCCACACGCAGTCCACCTCTTTGGATATCTCGCATTTTCCGTGATCAGATCCACCACATGGCCCATTCAGGAGGCTCTTGGAACATCTTGCTATGGGGCATATGCCCCCAAAGAGATGTATTGCGCACTTTCCACATCCGGCACATCTTTCCGCCCAGATGCCGTGCTCGACAGCTCCTCCCATGAATTGGGTGTTTACTCCAGGGAGCACCCGTGCCAGAGGGTACCTTTCCGAAAGGAATTGCGGGCCAACGCCACAGGCTATGGATATGACGGAATCGTACTGTCCTATGACTTCCTTTACCTCATCAACATATTCGGGGTCGCACTGTCGTTCCAGGAGAAATTCGTCCACTTCTATGGGGATTCCCAATTTCTTTCTGGCTATCTTAATGGTAGATGCAAGAACCCCAACTTCCTTTGCGCCGCCCACGTTACAAACGGTGACACAACCTTTGCACCCGATAATCAGGATCTTTTTTGAATCCTGAACCATCTCAAGTATTTCTTTGACCGGTTTTGGTTCTGCAACAATCATTGCCTATACCTCGCAGGACGTCTAAAGTTTTGCGCTTACAGGATCGGCCCCAATGCCTCGAGCCTTTCTGTCATTTCATATGCCACATCAACAAACCTTCCGCCTCTGCTTGCGGAAAGTTCAAATATCTCTATCCGTTCAGGTTCCATATCGATCTCCTGAAGGACTTTCTTCACGTGGGCCACCCTCTTGGAAGCCTTGCTTATTCCTTCCATATACTGGCAACTGTCGCTCTGACAACCGGCCACGTAAACACCATCTGCTCCTTCTTCAAAAGGTTTTAAAAGGTGCAGGATCTCTATGCGGCCTGTACACGGAACCTGAATGACTTTCACGTTTTCAGGCAATACTTTCTTCATACCCTGCGCTACGTTTGCTGCGGATGACGCACAGTTGGCGCAGCAAAAGGCAACAATCCGGGGTTTGGAATTGCTCATATTCACATCTCCTTTACCCATGGTGGGTTGCCGCGGCACGCCTCGTCAACCGACCATGTCTTGACTTAATTTCCGAGAAGCACAGAAGGGGCTTCCGTCAACATCTGATCACTGCAGGTGAACATGACAATGGCCTTTCCAGGGCATTCTGCAACGCACATTCCGCATCCCCTGCAAAGGCTGGGATCAATAAAAGCCGCCCCGGTTTCGCGGTTGATGTAGGGCACGTTGAAGGGACATGTTCTTACGCAGGTGCAGCAGACAGCGCATTTGTCCGTCATTACTTCAGCCACCAGCCCGCCCACCTGAATAGTATCTTTCTGCAATATCTCCATGGCCCTGGCCGCGGCCGCCTTGCCTTGCGTAATGGTTTCCCCCAGGTCTTTCGGATAAGCCGCAAGGCCTGCCATGAAAATTCCCTCTACACTGGTATCCATAGGTCGCATCTTCTCAGGGGACTCGGCGATAAACCCGTTAGAATCCAGCTTTACGTTGAAAAGAGAGGCCAATTCCTCGTTCCCTTCGGCCGTAATGGCGGACTGAAGAGAAACAAAATCCGCTTCAATGGCAACCGGCCTTTCAAGGACAGGTTCAAAGACGGTTACTCTTACGCCATCACCTTTGTCGGATCTTTCCACCTGCGGTTTGTTCTCCAGATCGTAGCGGATGAATATAATCCCTTTCTCCCTTGCTTCCCGATAAATATCTTCTCTCTCACCGAAAGTCCTCATTTCGCGGTAGAGTATATAAAGATCCATATCCGGATTCACGGCCTTGATATCGAGCGCCATTCTTACTGCGGAAGAACAACAGAAGTTGCTGCAGTAAGGACGGACGGAATCTCTGGAACCAACACACTGAATGAAGACGGCTGCGCCTGTCTTTTCGAAGAAAGAAGGGGTATCTACCAATTTGCCGTTCAGTTCCGACCACAGATACACGTTCGGATTCGTTCCATACAGGTATTCACCGGGTTTTACAGGATCAGCCCCGGCGCTCAGAATGGTAGCGCCGTGAGAAACAGGGGTTTGTTTTCCCGCGTGGTCCAGGATGGTTTGAAAAGATCCGGCAGACCCCTGGCTGCGCTTGACGGTAGTTTCTTTCCACACTGTGATCTGCGTATCCTGTTCAACGGAAGCAATCAGCTCACCAAGATATTTCTGCACGTCAAATCCGTTCCATGTGGACTTCACATGGCGGCCATGCCCGCCCAGTTCTTTTGCTTTTTCAACCAGGTGGACCGGATATCCTTTCCGTGAAAGGCTCAGAGCCGATTCCATACCGGAAATTCCAGCACCGACAACCAGGGCGCTCTTGGAAACAGGTACCGATTTCATGGAAGAGGGGGATAAGAGCATGGCACGGGCAGCACCCATCCTTAACCTGTCTTTTAATTGGGTTCCGGGAAATTCCGGATCAAGGACACGCAGGTCGACGGTTTCATACAGATATGGATTGAGGCCCGACAATTTCAAGGCCTCCTCGATGAGGCTCTTATGGATCACCGGGGAGCAGCTTGCAAAGACCACCCTGTTCGCACCAGTTTTCCTCAAAATGTCTGCGAGAGATGTAAGGATGTCCCCTTCAACGGTTGCGGTTGCGACAATGCCGGGGAGCTGTTTTGCATAAGTCTCTATTTCAACCCCCAGGTTCCCTGTCATTCCTGGGCAGAGGTGGTAGACCAGAGCGGCTTTTGGAGCCTCCGTGTTTTGGGTCGGCGCCGGATATTCCCTGGGCGGCGAAAAAGGTTCCGCTTCAAGGACAGACCCGATTTCGGCCAGAGCGGCTGTTGCCTGTGTTATGGACTGACCGATATCAAGAGGGCCGGTCAACCCGCCGCATACAAAAATCCCGGGTAGATTGGTGTTGACGGGTTGAAATGTCTCCGTACCCACAAACTGGTCCGCACTGAGATTTATTCCGATCTTTTTAGCGGTTTCGATGGCTTCCCTGGATGGGCGCAAGCCGACAGAGAGAACCACCATGTCAAACACTTCCTCTTGGAGATCCTCATCTCCATCCCTGTAGGTGATAAGAAGGTCGTCGGTCCCAACCACGGGATCGATGGTATGTACCCTGCTCCTCACCAGATGGACATCTCTTTCAACGGCCTGGTTCAGGTATTCTTCAAAGCCTTTGCCGTGCGTTCTCATATCCATATAAAAGATGGTTGTCTCGATATCTTCATCCACGTCTTTTGTGGTGACGGCTTCTTTCAGCGCATACATGCAGCATACGGAGGAGCAGTAGGAAACATCACACCGGTTTATGTCTCTGGACCCGACGCATTGGAGCCAAGCGATCTTTTTTGGAGTTTTTCCATCAGAAGGTCTCTGAATGGCGCCGCCTAAAGGGCCGGTCGGTTTCTGGCTCTGTTCGTATTCTACGCTTGTCAGCACATTCGGAAGTTTGCCGTATCCATACAAGTCCAGGGAAGAGGGATCGAATGTCTCAATCCCTGCCGCAAGGACAACCGCTCCGGCTGCGAGTTTTTCATTCTTGCCGTCGCGTAGAACCGAAATCGTGAAATCGCCTGCTTTTCCCTGTATCCCTTCCAGGGTTGCGTTCAAAAGAACGCGAATGTTGGGATGCTGTTCACAGGCTGCAATTTTCGGATTCACCTTGCAACAGTTACAGAGCGGATAGATCCTGTGAAGATTCGGGAGCATCCCTCCCAGTGAGGTGGTACGTTCCAGCAGATACACCCCATAGCCTGCCTCGGCTATACTCAGGGCGGCCTGAATTCCGGAGATTCCTCCTCCAAGAATGAATACAGGGCCTTTTGGTTTTTTTTGACTCATCATCTTTGTCTCCTGCGTATGGTGCGTTTGATATCCTGAAATTCTTGTTCTTATGAAATCCCGGTTGCCGGAAAGGCCTGATAAAAAGAAGCCCATTAAAACGGTAATGCTTGTTTCACATCCTTGATTTGTGAAAGTTTTTTCATGCCACATCCACGGATTGGGTGTCAAGGAAAATAAACATATTT
>ERZ889078.1394-NODE-1394-length-19227-cov-6.641456_pt1 | contig 19227 bp, 17 predicted proteins | sample MGYA00521266_ERZ889078 | MGnify/ENA primary metagenome ERZ889078 (study PRJEB32303, sample SAMEA104408618) | aquatic metagenome | biome: Brackish water; feature: Pelagic; material: water | place: Baltic Sea | collected 2014-06-16T06:34:00 | depth 76,534 m ...
CTGCTTGTACCAATCAATAATTTCTTTATGATCAACCGAACCAGGATTGGTAACATGAAAAATTCCTGTAGCCCTTTTCTCAAGCAGTTGATAAAAAACATCTATCATATCCTCAACTACAGTTAATGAATTTTGGATACTTATCAATTTAGTAAACGAAGCTAATTTATCTATAAAATTTGCTCGATGAGGACGACAATCAAATGGCATACGAATTCTAGCTATACCAATATTTTCCATAGTAGAGAGTACCAGATCGGCGGCATATTTAGCCCTGGTATAAACAGCGCTAGGATTAGCAAAATCATCCTCATCCCAAAGAGTCCCATCAGGCTTGTTTCCATAAAAAATACAACCTGTGCCCATATGAAGCAAATACACGCCCTTGTTTTTACAAGCTTTAGCAATAGTAATTGGCAAAATTGTATTGCCTTCTATGGTTTCCATTTGATGTGTTTCACACCAATCAACATTTGGCTTACCGACTATACCAGCAGCATTGAGTACTACATCAGGCTGATGCTGATCAATCAAGGCTTCTACGTCCTCGACTGACTCTACTCGCTTGTCAGAGAGTATTGCTTCGTCCCCCCAGACCTCAGCGCAACGAGTTCCTAAATATCCTTTACCTATAATCAAAATTTTCATATTATTTTTTCCACCAATTTTTATTATTTTTATACCAATCAATTGTTCTAGAGATTCCCTCTTCAAAAGAAACTTGTGGTTGCCAGCCAAGCTGATTTTTTATTTTAGAAAAATCTACAGCATAACGATAGTCATGACCAAGTCTATCCTCTACTTTTTCAATTATTGACTCATCGTGTCCAAGCTCATTTATCAAAAGCTTGGCAATCTCTATATTTCTTTTTTCAGCATCACCACCGATAAGATAGGTTTCACCAACTTTACCCTGATGAATAATCAAATCAATCGCCCGACAATGATCTTCAACGTAGAGCCAATCACGGATATTCTGACCTTCGCCATAAAGTGGCACCTTCTTGCCCTGAAGTAAGTTGGTGATGAACAAAGGAATAAACTTTTCTATATGCTGATAAGGCCCATAGTTGTTTGAACAATTGGAAATGGTAATCTCTAGCCCATAGGTATGGTGATAGGCACGAACAATATGATCTGAGCTAGCCTTGGAAGCTGAGTAAGGACTACGAGGATTATAAGGAGTGTTTTCATTAAACTTTTTATCAGACCCACCAAGAGAGCCAAAAACCTCGTCAGTTGAAACATGATGAAAACGGATTTTATTTTCTAGCGCTACCTTAAGTAGATTGTGAGTTCCCAAAATATTAGTTGTCAAAAATAAATCTGGTCCAGTGATTGAACGATCAACGTGTGATTCAGCCGCAAAGTTGACTATCAGGTCTACTTTATGATCTTTGACTAATTTGGAAACCAAATTGTAATCTCCAATATCACCTTGAATAAAAGTATAATTATTATTTGATTCAAGAGACTTCAAATTTTCCAAATTTCCAGCATAGGTCAAAAAATCCAGGTTGATTATTCTATAATCTGCCTCGCCCATGCGGCTACGGCCGCGGGAATATTTGTCAGCTATATAATGGATAAAGTTGGAACCAATAAAACCAGCCCCACCTGTTACTAATATGTTCACCCCGTTAGAAATTTAATTTATTAATTATTGTATAGTAATATACCATTTATTTTTTTATTTATAATCTGTAACCCGATTTTATTTTCACTATATTACATAAACCAAAACACGTGAATTTCTAACGGGGTTCATTTATAAAATTCTAAATTTAGATACCACTTCTTCTGCTTGACCCTCTTCATAGGGTGACTGCGGCCAAGGCTGCAAACCATCACCCCTTTCTCTAGGGATGATATGAAAATGAGCATGAGAGATGATCTGACCAGCGGCTTCGTCATTGTTTACTACTAGATTATAACTCTCTGCGCCCAAATTATCCTTGATTGATTGACCAATTTTTTTGACAGTAGCCATTGTCTGGGCTAGCTGTTCCTCAGATGCTTCTTCTAAGTTGCTAAAGTGTTGCTTGTGAATCACCAGGGTATGTCCTTGGCTGACTGGATTAATATCCAAAAAAGCAAAAGTATTATCGTCCTCATAGACTTTGTAGCTAGGAATTTCTCCGGCTATGATTTTACAAAATAGACAATCCATATATTTATCTGCTTAGTCTAATTATTTTATATAATTTGAAACCATCGTCGAACTCAATTGGATCAAGTATAGCGATGCCGTTTGAGTTAGCTTCCGGCCTTATTTTATTAATTTCTTCTTCTGACTTATTACTAAAATAATAAATTGACTGAGTATCAATAATATTACTCACTCTAGACCATAGTGGCAAATCCCCTTGCGGAACTATCACCCGGTATGCTGGAAAAAATACTTTGTCGCTTCTGTCTGTCATAATGATAGCATCGTCCTCTACTATCTTGTGTACCTGCTGATACTGCCAACGGTATGACTCCAGATTGGACTTGGTAGCCAGCAAACCATCATTGGGAGAATAAAACGCTAGATGCCAAGAAAATATTGCTAAAGCTAATATTAATCCTCCACTGATAAATTTATTCTTTTTTGTTATAAATAAAATAGTATATGCTGCCAAAGGTAATATCAAAATATAAAGAGGCAAGAAATACCTAACATAAGAAATGCTGATTGTATTTAAATTTTTTACTAAGGGATCAGCAATATCCCAGGAGCCATAATAAATAAGTATCAAAACAAATATTAAAAAATTTAACTTGTGATACTTACACCAAACTGTGTCTTTTTTTTCTTTAAACCTTTTAATGGCTAATAAAACAAAACCAAAAATGGCAAAGATAAACGGAAACCAATTTAATTTTATAAAATACTTTCCGAAATTATAAAATATTTGTTTGATATCAAAACCAAATGGTGCTAGTAGTAATTTAAAATAGTTTGTACCTTGCCCAGAAAACCCTTGTTCACCAGATTGTAGATTGAAATAACCACTAGCCAAATAAGCACCATAAATAAGTTTATTCAAGTAAAGAGCCGTCAAAACTATGACTACAAAAACAAGCAGGCAGGCTAATATTTTTTTATAATCAATTTTACTACGATTCCAATACAAAACTATCAAGCTAATAATGCCCAACCAAACTATCTCAGTTGGCCTAACTACAATCGCCAGGGAAAGCAAGGCTGATGATATTAGCCACCAGGCCCAATGATTTCTTTGTAGGCTAACACTCAGGCCCAAAAATCCGGCTACCACCAGGAAGATAAACATAATAGTAGGTAACATCACAATATTGGCAAAATATAACCAAGGCCCAAGTGGCAATAGCAACAAGGCGGTAATTAAACTTAAATTTAAATCTTTAAATACATGGTAGCTCAAACGATATACCATATAAACAGTCAGACTAGCTAGAAGTGGCGTTAAAAACAAAATCCCCGCTGTACCAAAAATTTTGCCCGCTAAGGCAAAGATAACTATACCTGGCAGAAAAGTAACTGGCACTAAATGACTATCAAAAACATTTATACTTCTGGTATGTAGCAAGTTGTCGGTTAGTTGATTGAGCGGTTCAAACACTGCTAGTGTCCCCTGTTGAGACAATACACGAGCAAAATAAAAATTAGCGTTGGAATCTGGCCAATTAAAAATTATTTGTTTAAAGCCAAACCATTCACTAAGCCAGACTGAAGAACTCAGGTAAGAATATACAAAAAAGAATGCCCCTGCTAAAATCGCAATTATTAGATTGTATTTTCGCTCTTTAGTCATTGGCTAGTTCTAAAATTTGACTGACATAGTTGTCTATATAAAACGGCTCAACACTGCGCTGACATTGCGCGGCCATTAATTTTAACTTTTCCCTTTGTTGATATAGGCCTTCAATCTTTTTATTTAGCGTAGCAAAGTCACCAGCTGGAAAAATCCAACCATTAATACCTTCTTTGATCAATTCTGCTACACCACCAATATCAGCTGCCAAGATTGGCAATCCCATATTAAGCGCTTCGTAGATAACGGTCGGTGAATTTTCATAACATAGTGATGGTACTACCAAAACGTCCATCCGACCAATCAGAGGCAGTAAACGACTATGATGCATCCAACCATAAAATTTGATCCGCTTATCATCCTTGGCTAACTCTCTAGCCTTGGCTAAATCAGGACCAACGCCAACTACATGAAGCACTAATTGTTTTTGCTTTAACTTTTTAAAATTATCTATCAAATCTAATATACCCTTGGCTTTGTGAATTTGTCCTAAATATAAAATTTCTAAATTTGGACTAGGCTGTTTGATGATTTCTACCATACCCTTAGTTGGATTGGGTAAAACTATTTTCTTTGACTTGGGAAAAAAATTACTTTGCTTATAAAAATCTAACAAAAATTTTGAAGGTGATACTACTACAGCTGGTGAACCAATCAAATATCTCATGATACTAGTATAACCAAACCATCGAGCCAGCTTGTGTGACAAGGCTCCCTCTTTATCCTTGATGATCAAACCAGAAGGAGTGACCAATTGAAAATCATGAATAGTATGAATATGTTTTATCTTCAATCTTCTGAGTAACATCGGTATCAAAAAGCCAACACCCATCAAGTTGTGCGTAATTATCAAGTCTGGTTTTTCTTTTTTTAAAATTTTACGAACTGTAAAATAAGAAAAGATATTAAAGGTATCAATCACGTGCCACAGAGCCCTGATAAAAGCAGGAAAACGAAAATCGTTCATATAATAATAAAGGTTGACCGGCGTAAAGCGGTAAACCAATACTTCATTAACTTCACTTTCAATAATAAGTTTGGTAATCGGCTTAGCATTTGGCCCAGTCTGTACTTTGGCTGGTTTACTAGAAATTACAAAAACATGCTGCCAAGCTTTTTTCAGACCCTCTGCTTCAATCGAAGCGATAATCTCTGCCCCACCTCTCATAAACGGTGGATATAAATTTGAAATAATTCCTATTTTCATCCCGTTAGAAATTTATTCTGTTAACTGTGGTAAAATTATTTTTCATTTTATTTATTTTACTAAAAGGATATTCGTTAATTATATAAAAAAATCTATCTATTGCTCGTTAGTATAATCTTGTGAATTTCTAACGGGATTCATTTTTTATCTCCTACTGCTCTAATTACATTGTCGAGCATATAACCAACTTTTTCCCAAGTGTACTGTTGAATCACTTTTTCTCGGCCAGCCTTACCCATACGTTTAGCCAACTTAGGATTTTTGAGCACAAAAGTTATCATGTTGGCCAAATTATCGACATCGCCAGGTTTTACCAAAAGACCAGTTTTCATTTTATCAACTACTGACCGAACACCTGGCAAATCAGCTGCAATCACTGGTACACTAGAGGCCATGGCCTCTAAAGAAACTATACCAAAGGCTTCTGATTTATCAATTGATGGCAAAACAAACACATCAGCTACACTATAAAATTTTGGTAACATATTATCAGAAACATATCCGGTAAATCTTATTTTATTGCCCAAACCTAGAGTTTCTACCAGACTCTCATAGCTGGAACGTAAATCACCATCGCCGACTATCAAAACTATAAAATCATTTCTACTAGCCAATTGTTTTATAGCTTGAATCAAAACATTAACCCCCTTGAAATAATGTGCCTTATCCAAACCACCAACAAACAAAATTACATTTTTGTCGAGTAGCTCATATTTCTCAATAATCGATTTATCTCTAAAACGGGGCTTAAACAAAAGATGGTTCACTCCACAGGGGATGGCAACAAACTTATCAGGATTAACAATTATTCTATCTTTGATAGCAGAAGATCTAGCATAATCCCAAGAAGTGACAATCACTCTGTCGGCGCTGTCCAATATACGGGGCAAAACATGTTCGGTGTGCCAATTAAAAAACTTTGATACCATTCCTCCGCTCCCCACTACATCCATATGATAGGTAACGACTATTTTTAGATCTTTTATCTTTTCTAGAAAATAAATTATTTCTGATCCACCAAAAAATGGATAATGCAAATGAATAACATCATAATTCCATAATTTCCAAAACAATTGTGGCAAAACACCAGCGTTGCCATATTTAAACCACGGACTTAGCCTCTGAACTTCAAAGGGATATTCATCAATGTGATTATTTTTTTCTTTACGACTATTGGTAAAAACTGTCACTTCATGACCAAGGGTAACTAAAGACCAGGCATTATAATAAGCTACGTTACCCATGCCGCCTTTATAAGGTGGAAATGTAGAACAAACTTCTGCAATTTTCATCCCGTTAGAAATTTATCCTGTTAACTATGGTGAAATTATTTTTCATCTTTATTTATTTTTCTAAAACGATATTTGTAAATTATATAAAAAATCTATCTATTACTCGTTAGTATATTCTTGTGAATTTCTAACGGGATTCATTACCAAAAAATAAACTGTTTAACAATTAACCAATAAGCATTCAAAATAATATTTGCCAAAATCAAAAGTGGTGAAGCCAGAGGCTGAAATAAAATTCTACCCTTAAAATGATAAACCACTTCCCGATCACTACGCTTGCGTTTGCGTTGCATAAAGCGTCGCTTAGCTTTTAATATTTTCCATTGCCTAGTCGACAATAACCAAGCATAGGATCTAAACTTTAAACCTAATCTACCTTTTAAAATAGCATAAAACAATTGACCAAATTCCATCAGTAGCCAGGCTGGAAAAATTAAAATTAAGGTAGCTAGTTTATAATTCTTTAGCATGTTCCATAGACGATTTCTTTCAAACCAATAATAATTGCGCATACTACGATCAAATTCGTATTTATGATAGATTACACTATCTGGTACCAAATAATTATCAAAGCCAAACATACTAAGCTGCCAACCCAAGTCTAGGTCCTCTAGGTACAAAAACATGGTCTCATCAAATAAGTTCCCCAAATCCCTAAGAGCTCTCATAGAGACAAACACGCCCGCACCAGAGGCATAACCTATTTTTTCTGGAATATGGTTTTCTTTGTCTACACAACCAGAATCCACACCATAACCAAAACCTAAAAAATGAATTGCATTACCGACTGTATTGAGCTTATGTTTATCTGGCCAGAGTTTTATTTTTGATTGCAAGCTACCAATCCTACTATTATCTTTGGCAAAATTATAAAGTGGTTGTAAAAACCCCGGAGTAATTACCGTGTCCTGATTCAAGAGATAAATAAAATCGGCTCCATGACGCAAAGCATACTGATAACCGATATTGTTGGCTCCGACAAAGCCAGAGTTTTCTTTATTCTTGATGATCTCTATCTGAGGATAATTTTTCTCCAAATAAGCAACAGAGTTATCTTTTGAGTTATTATCTACTATTAAAATTTCAACGTCAAAATCATCATACCTTTCTTTGCTAAGTAATGGCATTAAGTCTGGCCAATACTTTTGACCATTGTATGAAACAACTATAACTACAATTTTACTTTTCTTTGACATTGTCGATCGCGTCTTTCCGGATTACCTTGGTTATCTGTGATTCTATCTTACTTAGTCGAATATAAATTCTAAAAAGAATGAAAAAAATAACCAGGATAGATAAATAAATAGCCAAGTCGGCTCCACGGCCAATACCTAACAAATTTGCTAAATAAGAAGTAACCTCAGGCTGCCAAAATACTACCAAAACTGCTAACCAAAGTAAAAACCAAATCAGAAAAGCTGAAGTGGACAATTTACCACCTTGGCGCTGTTTAAATAGCTTATACAAAATCACAACAACAAACAAGCTTACTATAATTTGTAAGTAAATCATTTGATTAATTTAGAAAAAATTAAGTCTTTTAATATTTTTAGTCCCCCAGAAAAACCCTGACCAAATTCATGATAAATAACAGTAATCGGAACTTCTTTTACCTTCAAGTTATATGTAAAGGCCTTGGCAGCAATCTCACTACAGTGAGCCTTGCCATCATGTTCTATTTGTATTTTTTTAGCACTAGCCCTAGTCATGGCCCGAAAACCATTTTGTGGGTCGGTCAATCTAATACCTAACAACACTCGATTGACTATTCTAGCCAAAGGAAAAATTACATTCTTTTTTAACCAAGGCATATCAGATTTTTTATCCAAAAATCTTGATCCAAAGACTATATCATAATCTTGATCCAAAATTGGCGCTAAAACTTCGTCAATCTCTTCGGATAAGAACTGTCCATCCGCATCAAAGTGAACAATAACATCAGCACCTTTGCTTAAGGCATAATCATTGCCAGTCTGAAGGGCTGCTCCCTGATCTCGATTGACTTTGTGTCTAAGCAAAGCTACTGGATACTCACTGACAATCTTATAAGTATCATCAGAAGAAGCATCATCTACCACTACTACCTTATAAGGCAAAGAAATCAGACTTTCCAAAACGGGTCTGATTTTTCTGGCTTCATTCCAAGCTGGTATAACAACAAAAATATTCATATTTACTCATTAGAATTAAATGTCGGCTGATGCAAAAAGGCTGTGCCCTTATAATAATCAATTGCCATCTTTAAACCTTCATCTAGTGAGACAAGTGGAAACCAATTCAACTCTTCCTTGGCCTTGCTAATATCAGGAACTGCTGGCTGCATAGTGTAATCGTATTTTTTGGTATAAGTAAGTTGAGAAGACGAATTAGTAAACTCAATTACCTTTTTGGCAACATCAGTCAAAGTATGGGAATTAGCATTGCCTAAATTCACTGGATCAGAAATTTCTGAATCCATAAGCGAAATCATGCCCTCCACAACATCTTTGACATAACACAAACTCAAAATTGAAGATTCGTCGCCGGCAATGGAAATTTCTTTATTATCTACAGCTGCCCGAATAATATCTGGAATCTGTCGACCACTGTGCTGTAACATTCTTGGTCCAAAAGTGCTAAAGATTCTAGCAATACTAGTATTTAGTTGATGAGTATCACGATAAGTTATAGTCAAAGTTTCAGCAAAACGTTTACCTTCGTTATAACAAGCCCTTGGTCCCAAAAAATCAAGTAGACCGTAATAATCTTCTTTAACTGGAGTAGCATCTCTAGGTGGTTTACCATAGACAGCTGAAGAAGAAGCAAGTAGATACCTAGACTTGTACCTTCTGGCAAGCTCTAGGGTATTTACTACTCCCACTGAATTAGCAATGGCAGTTTCTACTGGAAATTTACTATAGTCCTTAGGTGAAGTTGGACAAGCCAAATTATAAATTTCCTGGAAACCCTGAACTTCAACTTTAAATTTCCTGAGCCCAGGCAAACGACCATAGTCAACTTCTTTGGAGATGTCATGTCTAATAAATTCAAAATTTGGATATTCCAAAAGTGAACGGATATTTTCTACATCCGAAGAAACAAAGTTATCTACACAGGTAACATTGTGTCCTCGTTTGACCAACTCCTCACACAAATGCGAACCGATAAAACCAGCGCCGCCAACGACCAGTATATTTTTTGTTTCTATAAAATCTCTAGTTGTCATATTTATATCTTAATTATATTTACCTATTAAATTATTAATCCTTACCTTAAATACCTGAGCCAAGGTCCTAGGATAACTATACCACTTTACTTTAGAGTCAAAATTATTTAACCAAGTGATCGGCACTTCCTTAATACCAAACCTATACTTCCTAGCCAACCAAAGTAACTCAAAATCAAATCCCCAATCCTCTATCGTCAATCTTTCAAAAAGATGTTTCATTTTTTTGTCAAAAAATTTGAAACCACATTGAGTATCATGAATATTTGGTGCTAATAACAACCTTATCAACAAATTGCCAGCCTTACCTAAAAATACTTTAACACTATTTTGTTTAATCCTTACATCCGAATCAGCCAAAGCTCTAGAGCCAATAATCAAATCATAATTTGATTTGTGTGGCAAAAACTTTATCAGTTCTGTAACATTGGTAGAGCTGTCTGCGTCCATAAAAAGTATCCAATCTCCCAGGGTCTTCCTTACTCCCTTGGCAATAGTATAACCTTTACCGTGATTTCTCAAATTACGGTTTAATCTAATGTCTGGAATTTGTTTCAAAATTTCCAAGGTACGGTCCGTTGATTTATCATCAACTACGATAATTTCAAAACTACTAAAATTATTTTTTAAAAAATCCTTTACTTCATTGACTGTTTTGACAATGACCCTCTCCTCATTGAATGCTGGTATAACTACACTAATTTCCATATCTATCTAGCTAAGATGGCAAAATTATAACCATTTTTATCTTTATTGTCACGCAAATACACACTATCTTTCTCTAAACCGTTTTCATCATAAGACTTAAATAAAGCTGCAGAACCTTTATTTGGCAGAGTTAAAATTTCAGGTAGATTATCGCCAGAGATATCACGAGCCACTACTTTTGCTCCACTACTTAAATATTGGCTATAAGCCTGAAACTCATGTTTTAACCTACCTTTAGCACTAAACATCTTTACATCCGGTGAATAGCCTTTTCCTGGGGTAGTAACAATTTCTGGCCAACCATCATTGTTTATATCAGCCACTGAAAGTGATATTCCGTTGGTCATAGCAGCATCATAAGCCAAAAAACTACCCTTACCTCTACCTTCATGATTATAAACTCTAATTCTTGGTTCGTACTTACTAGCTGGAGCCAAAACTATCTCGTCTTTCTTGTCATTATTTACATCACCAGTAGCTACATTGACACCGCCATAAAAATTGGCTTCATAGGCAAAAAACTCTGATTGTAAGTTTCCGTTTTTATCAAACACTCGGATATGTGGTCCACCACCAGCCATTGGCGCAGTGATAATTTCTTGCTGACCATCACCGTCAACATCACCAGTAGCTACATTGACACCGCCATAAAAATTGGCTTCATAGGCAAAAAACTCTGATTGTAAGTTTCCGTTTTTATCAAACACTCGGATATGTGGTCCACCACCAGCCATTGGCGCAGTGATAATTTCTTGCTGACCATCACCGTCAACATCACCAGTAGCTACATTGACACCGCCTTTAAAGCCTATACCATAAGCCAAAAAAGTATCCAAAACATTAGCCTCTGTATCCATAATTAAAATTTCAGGGGCCAAACCAGCTCCTGGAGCCAAAATTATCTTTATAGTTTCATTATAATAACTCTCTGCATAATTAAGTGCAGCTCCGACATCTAACAAGCCTGCCCCTAGATCAACATAGTGAAATGGGTTTTCTTCACTCAAATCCTGACTACTAGTTGTAATAATATTATAAATATCGTATGGCCTGAGTTCAGGATACTGCATCTTAATCAAGGCCATGGTAGCAGAGACAGTTGGTGCTGCTACCGAAGTCCCATTCCAACCACCTTTATAAAAAGTCTTTAGCCTTGGCTTGGTAGCATCATAATAAGTAGTAGAATAAAAATCTTCTCCTGGCGCAGAAATATCAATACAAGCTTCACCATAATTAGAAAAACTAGCCAGTACTTTATCTTTATTTACAGCCGCTACACCAAAAACTCGATTAACTCCATCTATATCACAGACTGGATAACGTGGGTCGATATCCAAACTAATACCTTCCTTTTCTTGATTACCTGAAGCAGCCACTATCATGATCCCATTATCATAAGCTTTTTTGATAGCATCTTGTAATAATTTGTCGTAAAATTCACCGACTAAAGAAAAGTTTATAATATCAGCTCCATTTTCTATAGCATATTCAATTGCTTGAGATAAGACTAAAGTGTTGCCAGATCCTTTTTCGTCCAAAACTCTAAGTGGCATAATCTTGGCCTCAGGAGCAATACCAATAATACCCGAGTCGTTTCGACTAGCAGCAATGATACCAGCTATAACTGTGCCGTGATTTACAGCCGCATAATCAAAATCATCCCCTATATCAGGATATGGGCTATTGTCACTAGCGACAAAATCCCAACCAAAGATATCATCGATATAGCTATTACCATCATTATCTATACCATCATCAGCAATTTCATCAATATTTATCCAAACATTGGCAGCTAGATCAGGATGATCCAAATCCATACCTGAATCCAAAACAGCCACTACCACTTCTTTGTTTAACTCTAAATCATTGGACCAAGAAGGACCAATGTTTATCATATCTAAATAAGTTTGATATCTCAGGGCAGTATCGTTGGGAGTATAGTCTTGCTCAAAAGCACTAGCTGTATTAGCCAAGAGTAAGAAAAAAATACCAAGAACTGCTATCTTTTTGTTTCTAAGCACCTTAGTTTTTATATTAATTATTTGTCTAAATTATAACAGAAATGGTCCTAAAAAACAAATAAAAAATCCCGCTATAAAACGGGACATTTTATTTAATTATTGTTACCTAAATATCTCCTTGGCTTGATCCCAATAAACTGAATTATTATTTTTGTTTTGCAAATACCACCACTCTACTCCCCAAAGGTAAGTCTGTTTAAAATCAGCATTAATAGCAAATTGTAAATTAGCTCTAAACTGTGCTATATCAAAAGACTGGTTGTACTCATCATAAGCAATGTCCGCCAAAGTACCATCTGGTACCCAGGGCTCAGCTTGTAGTTCACTAACTATTACTTTGTCTCTTGGCATATCGTTAAACCAAGCCTTTTCTTGGTAGAACCAAGCTGGTAATGGATATCTAAAATAACCAAACCACCAATTCCACACCACCCGATACATGGTGGTACCAAAAATATCTGCCAAGTCAGTCTCATGCCGCCAAGTGCTAAGCTCACCAGAAGCAGAAATTATAATTGGTCTATCATCCAAAGATTTTACCAGAGCTACTTCTTTTTTCAAAAATTCTAAATCACCTTTTGGACATTCACCAAAAGTATTCAAGAGTGGTTCATTTTCTACTTGCCAAGACACAATCTCTGATCGATGCTTATAGCGATTAACTACATTTTCCAACATCTTATAAGTTTCGTCTTTGATAGTAGCTGTATTTTGCCCCTCGTGCCAAACCGGCGCGTGACATTCTGGCCAACGGGGCAAACGCCAACCAATATTAGCCATAAATTTTACATCTCTCTTAGCGCCCTCATCAAATATATAGTCATAAACTGAAAAATCATACTCACCAGGCCCAGTTTCAATCTGATCCCAATAAATTGGTATCCTAATATTTTTTACTTCCAAATCATCCAAGATGGCCAGATAAGCTTCTTGCCAATCTAGACCAAGCTCTTTGGCAAATTTTGGTGAGTAAGTAACTCCCCAAAAATCATCTTTAGCCTTGAGGTCTATGTTTCTAGGATAATGTTTGAAAAATTTTAGATAACAAAAAACCAAGGCTAGAATAATAATAAACATTAAAAATTTCTTAGATCTTGTCATTATTTAGATAAAAAATATAAACCAATGCCAATAAAAATTATGGCAATTACTTTTTTGCTTAAAATACGCGCTGTAATATTTTCTTTAATTACCTTTGGCAACAACAAAGTTCCTACTAAGGTAAAAATCAATAAAAAAGCATACTGCAATCCTTGTAGCGAAGTCACCAAAGCTACTGAGCCTAAAGCTACAGCATAGTTTTGTAACATAGCACCCGTTGCTCCCAAACCTTGCGTGCCAAAAAAGATATATACGTTATTCTTCTTACTTTTGGATTTTTTGAGGTCTTGAAAAATTTCCTGACGACTATGCTTGCCTATCAGAAGTAAGAGAGCTGACAAAAAAGTTCCCACTCTTATCCAGATAAAGGCACTAATAAAGGGCTGGGTAATATAAGCCATTTTTGTCCCTACCCAAAATAAAGAAAAGAAAAATGATGATAAAATTGCTAAAACAATAACTAATACTTTTTTGTTTTCACTATCATCAAACCAAGACTTTAATCTTGTCCACAAAATATGACTTCTGGTCATCCAAGAAATTATTACTGTACCCAAGAGTAAAAATAATATAGCCAACCATTGATTGGAACTAAACTTATCACCTAAAAATAAAATGGAAAACAAAATTGTAAAAACCGGTACTATCCCTCCAACTAGAGTAAAAACCCGAGAGGCTTCACCTTTTTTCAAAGCATAATACAAAGACATCAGGCCGGCAGAAAAGAAAAAACCAATCAGAACATTAAAAAGCAGCATGTCCCAACCAGGCCAGATAAGACCAAAGGGAGCCAAGACAATCACCACCACGCCACTGATGCCAACCAAAAAAGTATAGGTCCTTGGTCCTGGCACAACTTTTTCCAAAATAAATTTATCCGCTACATTAACGATAGCTAAAATAAAATAAGCAATGATAGCAATACTCAACCATGTCATAAGTTATTGATTATTTCTCTTAAATTAAACATCGGTTTGGAATTAAAATCATGTTCCGTAATTGAACGCGCTGCCTTGAGAGCAGACAAAGTCTTGGAATCTTCTCTTTGCTGGTACTTACGAGGATAATTAGCTTCTAGGTCTCCGTTGGGGAAAATATAAATATCAAATTTCTTTAATTCTTGCATAAATTCCTGCTCTGTCATTGGTGGTAACTTAATATTTAAATTATACACCAAATCTCTCAAATGGTTTGTCTTGATAGCGTCCCAATCTAGAATAACAGCAAATGGAATATTAAAAACTCGAAGCAGCTTTACAAAAATAAGCATATTGCCCTTACCATGGGTTTCAATCACCTTCAAATCACGATGGCCCTTATAAAATCTATCAATCAAACCTCTAAGTAAAATTCTATCCGAAACCCCTTCTACCAAAATAACTTTATCAGTAAAAAACATTTCCAAGTTATCAGCGTTTAATTCTTGAATCAAGCGCTGATGATTAATATTGTTTTTTCCCAGACCAAAAACCTGTGTGCCTTCTTCATTCTTTACCACTCTAATCAACTGAATCAAAGTAACTGGTGTAATAAACAATGGTGAATGGGTAGTAAAAAATATCTGGCCAGCCTGACTATTTTGCATTGCCCATAAAAGTTTTTTGACCATAGCTGGATGCAAATGAATCTCCGGCTCATCAATCAAGACCATTGAATATTGTGGATGAAAAATATAAAGCAAAGTTGTAAAAATACGACGAAACCCAGAACCAATACGATCAATAGTTACTCGACGCTCACCTTCATAAAGCCCTTCGTGTTCATAATTTATATCCAAAGCATTCTCAGTAGCAGAAACTTTAGGAAAATGATGCTGCAAACTCTCTCTAAACTTGGCTAAGTTTTCTGGATAGTTAAATAAACTATGAAAATCATTTTCAATTTGATTGGTATCCAAAAATGCTCTTTCATTTAAACGTTTAAAACTTGAACTCAAAATACTAGCCAAAGTTCTATTATAGGGGATAGTTTTCTTATCAAAAGTTAGTTCCCTAGTACCTTTTTTTAAATTAAAGACTGCCTCGGAAGTAGGAAATTCATACTTGAGTTGTTCGTTGTCAGTAAATCTAAAATCTAATTCAATATCTGCTTTGGCATAATATATATGACTTTCCGTTTTAGAATCAGTTAAAGCAAATTCAATCGCATCTAAAATATTACTTTTACCACTGTTGTTCTGGCCAATTATAATATTTATATCATGCAGATCCAAAACAACTGGCTTCTTGATACTTTTATAAAGATTTATTTTTACCTTAGTAATCGTCATCTTACAATAATTCAGTGTCTTCAATCTCACTAATCTTGTTGTGGAGAACTATATTTTCTATACGATAGGTACCCATCCTCGGTGCATCCAAAAAGCCCTCCATGGCCGCCTCAGCCAACCAGCCTGAATCCAACCAATCAAATAACCATTCATCAACATATTCAGGATTGAGACTATCAATACCAGCACCAATGGCTACCAACCAGCCACGATTATATTTTTCTTGATAACCAATCGGCTCAGCCATAATAATTGGCAAACCCAAGGCACTGTAGAAAGTAAGCTCCGATGGCTTAGTCCACAAAACATCGGTCTTTCTCAATATTTTGTTGAAAACTTTAAAATAACTAGTTTTATCCTCAGCATAAATTATTCGCACATTGGCACAACCCTCTAGGTCACACTGTTTGAGAGCGTTTTCAAAATAGAGATAAACATCGTTACGCACACCAGCCACTAGATTTAACCTAATCTTATCTTGCTTGAGATGCTTGTGTAGCCGTTTTAGTAAAATAATGCCAATATCCCTCTGGGCACCAGCACCACCAACAGCAAAAGTAATAGTCAAGGGTCGCTTAGGCTTTTTTATACTCCTTACTGGACCAAGATATTCCTCAATCATGTGAGCATACTTCTTGCGATAAGTGCCTCGAGGATCCAAATTATACAAACGAGCGGCCATGTCTGCCCGAACAATTTTTTGATTAGGCCCGCCAATATTTTCTTTAGGTAAAGGAAATCCGGTTATTAAAATTTTATCCTCTCTTACACCATAAAGCTTAAGCCTAGCCTTTACTCTCCTGTTTGGCACCAAATAAGTTATTTTACTCTTGGCCGAATAATAAGGCGCCCAAGCACGAGCGACATCAGCATCGCAGATGACACAGTAAATTTTACCTTTATAGCCATGCTGCTCCGCAAAATACGCTGGAACAAAAAAAGTAGACAAAAGTGGTAAAGGTTTTTTGTTTAATTCTTTGACCAAATCTTTGCCTAAACCAGCCTTTATTTTTTTGTGATAATAAATTAATTGTTTGGAAGGTTGCGACAAATCTCGCTTAGGGTAAAATGGCTCAATCTTCTGAAAATGATCCATAATAGAAAAAGCAGTAGTACCAAGCAAAGGGATATTTTTAAAACGTGAGATTATTTCGTACCATTTACGACCACTCTCCCACATCTTCTGCTCGTTAGGAGGAATACCCTGATAACGATTAGCATTTATAATCCCGTGCCGACCACTATCGGTAAATGGATACGCTGCCCGCTGATGACCATAGCCCATGTCAACAGCTATGACATACATTTCTGGTTTTTGTTCTTTCATTTTTGTTTTAATAGCGAAGACTGACCATGTTCTTACCTCGTTTGCGACGATGTTTCTTCTTGGCCTGTTTCTTTTTCTTATTCACCCGGTTAGAAATTAATTATTAATTTTCGCCAGTAACCCAGCCGAAATTAAGTGTTAGAATTTCTAACCGGGTTCATAACTATATTATACCATAAATACTAATTTTTCCGTACTAAACGACAAACGATAAATGCAGCTATTAAAAAGTAAAACCAATACTCTAAATTTAAATGGCGCTGAACCATACCAGCGTTAAAAGATTCTAGACCTACCAATACTATCCAGGTGCCTAGGGCTATGTTAAAAAAATCTCTAACTAGTATATATTTTAACTTCATCTTTCTAAAAATATCTGCCAATTATTAACTAAGCCAACTCTAGCATTTTCTTGCATACTAGGAATTGATAATATCAACTCAAACTGATTTTTATTTCGCTTGACTTCACTCAAATCGTAGGTTAAAGAAAAATTTTTTTCCGTTATCTTTTTAAAATCCCAATCGCCCATTTTTTGCTTGAGCCCCAAACGAATGTCTTGCTCTGAATAAGGACTATAAGTACTGATCTGCCCCTCTACTCTCATAATAGAAAAATCACTTGGAGCATAAACTTTAAGATAAACTGGCTCAGCTATAAGATCTACTCCGTCCATAGACAAAAATGAGGCTTGTGATATCCTTGATTCTGGATACCAGCCCGTTATGTCTGGACTAATGCTCTTATGAAAATTTAGTCTATAATTTAAGGTTTTTTTAACTGACATTGAATCAAAGACTACAGCAATCACCAATATCAAAGCTAGGGCCAGCCATAAATACCGAAAAAAGTAAATTATATTAATTTTATTTATACTCATACATCTTATTGTAGCAAAGATTAGTTACTTTTGAGAAGTGTGCAAAATGTGATAATATTCAAGCATGATTAGTTTTAGTCGTAAACAGCATACTATTTGGCAAATACTAGTTCTACTAATACTAAGTGCTAATTTTTATTTATTACACTCACCGGTGGTGGGTATTATTTTTGCCTTCTTCTATATTTGGCTTAATAGCAAAAAATTGTCTGATATACTTTTTCCTGATGTGAAACATGGACTAAAAAATGTCTTGGGCATGATGGTTATACTATCTTATATCACTTTAGTATACACTCTATCCTACCACCTCTGGCAAATAAACTTTTATACATTCTTATTCATTTTTTTATCCACACCATTAATAGTCGAATGGCTGTCATTCAAACATAGGACCGATCACCAATTCTGGAGTGAATTAGGTCTCGATGCTCTAAGTTTCAACAAATTAAAACAGTTAATCACCCCAATAATATTTTTAGTTTTAGAGATAATACTGTTTGTTGCCTTATTTAAAAAGGCTAGCCCCGGGATACTCCGTTCACCCTGGGAAGTTTTAAATTATAAATTTTGGATCTTGTTCACCCTCAGCAATATTGTATTAGTTTTTAACTTAATCAATAAAAAATCGATCAGTAATGTTTTTTTTCTTTGTATTCATTTTTTTCTAATAGCCTCTATTGGGATCATAATCTATCCATTTGGATTTGGTTACGATTCCTTTATTCATCAAGCAACTTTAAGTAATATACAAGCTACCGGTACCATTGAACCTCGTTTATTCATGTACATCGGCCAATACGGTATTAGCTTTGCTATCCACTACCTAACTCAAATACCCCTAGACACTGCCAATAAAATATTACTACCAACCCTATTCGCTATGATCTGGCCAACTGGACTATATTATGGTCTAAAGTATGGCCTTAATTGGTCTTACAGGACCAGCTATATTGCCGTATTCTGGAGTCTATTTATTGGCGTTAGCTTTGCCATAATGACCACTCCTCAGAGCCTAGCTTACCTATTTCTAGCTTTTATTATTTTTATTCTCCCTGAAATAAACAAAAAAGAAATCAGCATAAAATTTATTTGGCTAATCACTGCTATGACTCTAACTGTCCACCCCATGACTGGATTACCCCTACTAATACTAGCAACTCTATTGTCAGTTGCTCGGATCAAAACCTCAACAATTATCAAAAATACTCTATATTATATTACCCTATGTCTATCAGCCTTGGTATTACCAACATTCTTAGCTTTATACCAAAAAATAAATGGCTTCACCTGGTCACAAATAATAACCTTTAAAGCCTGGCCACTAGTTGACTTGCCAAACATTTCTTGGCATCAAAACTATAACTTTCCTTTAGACTTAGTCCATAACATTGGTACCAATTATATTTGGCTCTACGCTTTTATCACTCTACTTGGT
>ERZ889078.1398-NODE-1398-length-19172-cov-15.017524_pt1 | contig 19172 bp, 24 predicted proteins | sample MGYA00521266_ERZ889078 | MGnify/ENA primary metagenome ERZ889078 (study PRJEB32303, sample SAMEA104408618) | aquatic metagenome | biome: Brackish water; feature: Pelagic; material: water | place: Baltic Sea | collected 2014-06-16T06:34:00 | depth 76,534 m ...
CCTTTTTAATCATTTCTTTGAAAACGTTTGATACCCGGCCAGCTTCGTCCCCTACTATCATACGTATCAGCGCAACCTTATCATCATATGTATTTGCGGTATCAAGCATCTCCATCGATATATTTGACTTTTTGGGTTTAAGTTTGGCTTTGATATCTTCTAGCGTTTCGCCTTCGCCCACTTCAATGGATTCAAGCGCTACAGCTTCATCTTCCGATAGTCCGCCGCGTGCCACCATTTCATTACCAGAAGGCACCAAGACGCGGTTGAGTAGAGGCTTCACTACGCCAAGGGTTATCACGGCAAGTAATATTATCATGGCTCCCTGTTTGGCAATGTTGGCAATCCATGGTTGCTCGTGCCAATTTTCGACCACGCCTTCAACACGGTTAACAAATGGCCGTGACGTAACGGCAAGCGTGTCACCGCGCGCCATATTCATGCCAAGGGCGCTACTAACCAGCTGTTCAATTTCTTTCATCAACTCTGGGGCCATAACCTCTGGCACTTCAAGGCCAGTGGCCGGATCTATTATAGTATTTTCTCGCAGCAACACAGCAGCATCAATGCGTACGATGCGATTTGATGGGTTTTGGGTTGTTGCCACAGTGCGACTAACCTCGTAGTTTTTGAGCTCACTCATGGTACCCGAGGTCGTGGTGTTATTGGTGGTATCTTCAGCTCCTAAGCCATTTTGGTCTACTGCGGCAGTTGCGCTCAGTGTCGCTTCGTTTGGAGGTGTGTTGGCTGTTGTGCCTGGTATTCCGCGTGCAGGGGCTTGGCTGGTTGAATCGCGCGACGTTTGCTCGGACCTCAGCGCATTGCCGTTTGGATCTACACGTTCTTCAGTGGACTCGCTGCGTGTAAAGTCAATTTCAATATTTACCTGTGCATTTACATTTCCCGCACCGACTAAAGGAGAAACTAAGCTTTCGATTCTGGAGCGATAAATATTTTCTAACCGCATACGGTACTGAAATTGATTGTCTGTTGTTATAGACGCGGGATCGTCAATAGCTTTAGACAGCATTCTTCCCTGCTGATCGACAACTGTAACGTCTTCTTTTGACATTCCTGAGATCGACGCTGACACTAAGTTGATAATTGCTTCGACTTGGCTTTCGTCAAGTGAACGCCCGCCTGCTAATTGCAAAAATACAGACGCGCTTGGCGTAGCTTGATCCCGAACGAAAACTGTTCGTTCAGGAATTGCCAAGTGAACTCTCGCAGATTTAATCGCTCTTATTTCCATTATTGAACGTGCCAATTCGACTTCTTGGCTCTGTTTCAAACGCATCATTTCAACTGATCGCGAAGTCCCCATTGGGATATTGCTTAATGAATCATAGCCATCAGCTGCGGTGCTAGGCAAACCAAGTGCTGCAAGTTTCATACGTGATGAATGCAAATCTGCGACGGGTACAAGAACATCACCAGTTGCAGGGTCAAGAGCGACATCCACTCCATTGTTTGTTAATGCGTCAACAATTTGCGCTTTCTCTGCTTCGGGAAGCGATGCGTAAAGTGTCGTACGATTTGGTTGCTGGAGGAGGGCAAAAAAGACAAGTCCAATCACGCCAGACAAAACCGCTATCATCATAGGCATCGCGCGTTTTACGCTGGGCTGGGCAGTATACCTGGTAACAGTCGACAGGAAATTGCCTCCGCTCGGCGCCAAAGCGCCGCCCGTTGATCCTACATTAAGTGCATTTGCCATAGGTGCTCTTGCCATTTTCGTCTCTTTACTTTGAAGGATGTTAAACGCTTAGGCGCTTAAACGGGCATATTCATGATGTCTTTGTACGCGCTTAAAGCTTTGTTTCTCATACTTAGGGTCAGTTGGAAGCCAAGCGAAGACACCTGCTGGCTGACCATCACTTTGGACAGATCTTGTTCAAGGCCAAGTTCATAGTTTTGTGCCAAAGTATTGGCTTCACTTTGTGCATTTGCGACAGATTTCAATCCCTCGCCGATGCGATCTGAAAAGCTTGTGATAGGTGCTTCAGTCGGCGCGAGTTTTGTATGAGCCCTATTTAAAGCTGCACTTGTCGCATTATCGACTTGAAAGCGTAGGCCTGAAATTTGTGTCATTCTGAAATCCCCCTAATCAACAAGTCGCCATCGCAAAGTGCGAAGCGGTTAATGCCGGCGCAGATGGCAGGGCTAAGGCTGAGTTTGTGTCTAAGATGATGTCATCCGAGGTAATTTCACCATTTTGCAAAACTAAAGCGCGCTGAATTACATTTTCTAATTCACGTACATTGCCAGGCCAGTCGTGTTGTACAATGGCGTCAATTGCCGGCTGCGAAAGCCAAGGTAGCGCTGTTGTTGGGCCACAATGTTTGCGTAACAACGATGTCGCTATTGGAATTATGTCGGCGCGTCGCTCTGACAGAGACTTTGTCGCCAAAGGAAAAACGTTTAAGCGATAGTAAAGGTCTTCACGGAAGCGATGTTCCCGAACTTCACGCGCAATATCACGGTTTGTTGTGGCTATAATCCGAACGTCAACTTTGATTTCAGTTTGAGCACCAAGCGGTGTCACTGTCCGCTCCTGTAAAACGCGCAAGAGTTTAGATTGTAAACCCATGGGCATTTCGGAAATTTCATCTAGTAATAATGTGCCGCCTTCAGCTGCGCGAAAAATACCTTTGTTTGTGACGGAGGCTCCTGTGAAGGCACCTTTTTCATGTCCAAAAAGTAGAGCCTCGAGCATATTCTCTGGAATAGCAGCACAGTTTATTGCGACAAATGGCCCAGACGCACGAACCGAACGCTCATGTATATAGCGCGCCAAAACTTCCTTGCCGGTTCCTGTTGGCCCGTTCACAAATACAGTCACATCAGATCGTGAAACGCGGTTTGCAAGCTCCATCAATCTTGTGGTTTCTATGTCTGCGGCAATCATATTGGAATGGCCGGCACAGACCATGTCAGCAATAACCAAAAGGCCGAAATTTTCATGTGAAAGACTAGACGTTGTCGGCAAAAGGTCGACCCGGACAATTTTGCCGCCCATTTCCGGGCGAATGGCGAAAGCCTTGGCCGCCTGGTCAACTATAACTACTAACCGCGGCTTAAAAGCGCGTGCCTGCTCTAGAAGCGACTGGGCGCCGCCTGCATTGATTTCAAATTGGGTTGAATAGACCAAGGCCACACCTTTCGATGTCGTATCTTCAGGCACCAGACCTTCGCTGTGGTGCACGGTAACTTTACGACGTGCAACAAGGTCAGCCAATAGTCCGGCCTGTTCAAAGTATTTGGTTTCGATCAATACATCGCGCATTTTGCGATCTCCTTTGTTGCCAATAACAAAGCAAAGATCGGGCCAAGTCGGCTTGTGTGGTGTTTTTAAATAAACAAATTAAATAATTTTTTCATTTAATTACCTGAAAACAATGTATTATTTAATTAAAGTATAAATGCAAATTTAACAGGAATTCAAAACTATTTGGGGTGTCGAAACTTTGACATGTTGGTGCTAGCCTAGCATTGCAATGATTGCGCCAAATAAAATAAGGTTGAAGTTGTTAAATCAAAATAAGGGCTAAACAAACTGAGGTATGGGGCGTTTATATCTTTGTCGAGACAATTCACGACTGGAGATTGAAATGAACTTTGCACTAGCGCGCGACCAATATAAAAAGGCCGATCTAGCTGGCTTCAATGAAATCGAAGATCCGCACGAGTTGATCGCAATAACCTTGCGCGAACTTATTAAAGCGATGCAATTCCTTGATGTGGTTGGAACTGAGACTACAGAGTTGCGCAGCCGTAACTTGACCCGTTGCTTTACAGCCGTATATATTTTGCAGACGAGCCTTGATTTTAAATCGGGGGGCATGATAGCTGAGAACCTCTACGTCGTATATGAGTTCTGCCGTCGTCACCTTACTCTTACATTTAATCGTGATAGCTCCGCTGATCTGAAGCATTGCGTAGTAATGTTAGAAGACATTGTTGACGCTTGGAACAAAATTAAATAAACAGGGTCTACAAGCTTCGAGAAATAATAGTTTTGGAACCCCATGAAAAAGATCTGTCCAGAGTGGCTATTTGCAGTGGTATCTGCCTTAGTAGCGCAAAGATTCTTGTCTGCTTCACTAGGGCTAAATGTGTTTGCTGTTAAATACTCGAATATTTTGAGTGAGTACTTTCAGCCTATTGCACCAGATGTGATAGAGTCTGCCGCCGAAGGATATTTAAGGTTTCTTCTGGAAGTTGAGGGTGAGGATGCACACACCATGCTGCAGTCTTATATCTTTAATAAATTGACTTTGGATGAAAGTGGTGCGCCGCGTAAGTTGAAAACGATGTTTGGAAGTCAGTTGGCTGGCGTAAAAGACGTTGAATTTGGGGTAGAGCAGGCGGTCAAAGCTTTTACGAGGTTTGTATATGCCGCCAGATCTAAGCCAGAGTTGCGTGCAGCTGCATCTTGGACTTGGAACTCAATTGATAATGCCGAGTGGTTGCTTACTCTGCCAACAGTGGAAGTTTCCATTCTAGATGGCGTTTAATTAAGCAAGAACATTCACCTTCCCGCTAAAACGGGGAGCATCGCGCAGCGAGTTAGAAATTCTTGCCATTTTTGATGCAGCGCTATCATGAACATAGACAGGCATGAATAGTGAACGGGCGACGAGAGCATTCTCTGTTGAAATAGCACTTGGCGCTAAGCTTGGGCTATAAATTTGCATGGCAGGATTTCCAATATCATAGCGCGCTGGCGGTGACATTTGACGTGTTGGCAGAATTCCCGTCGTAGTTTGTCGTAAGTCTGGCACAGGATTTGCAAGTCTCGAACTAATTGAGCCCCCCAAAGGCGCATCACGGTTTATATAGCCGTCATTACTGATGTTAATATTTGAAGACGAAATCAAATTGCCTGTCCTTGGCATTATAAAAATCTATGTGAAAGAGAGCATATCATGCATACAGATTTATCGCTACAGTCTTATAAGGCTAAGACATTCAATGTCGACGCTCTTTTAACTGTGACCGTGGCCCTTTCGGGAATGGTTAGGTCATTGAGCGATCTATCTCAATCGGATAAATCTGAAACGCATTATCGATTGAAAAGTGTGTTACAAGGCATTGATTTTATTTCTGAAAGCATAGACCTTGAGTCTGGAGGGCTTTCGGCTGGGCTTATCCATGTCATGTTTGAACGGTTAAAATTAGACTTGAATTTAAAAATGCATACTGGAAATGTGGATTTTCGAGCTGAACGTGAAATAATTCAGAATCTTATAGATATCTTCGAAAAAAATGCATGATTCTCTGACGGAAATCCAGTCGGTGGGTGACCAGCTTCGGGTTGCTGCGATAAAAGGTCAAATTGATCTTTTTAACATGCTTGATGAAAATAGGATGAAACTTTTACAAAAGTTTGTTATTCGAGATATCAGTGATATACGGATTTTAGAAATTGAAAAAGCTAAAGATCTTAATGCTCAGTATTCTGTCCGTCACCAAATAGACGGCTTGCTGAAAGAGCAAAAGTCTCTAAAGATTGCCAGAAGGAAATATCAATCTATGGGCCGGCAATTAAAATGAAATTTACGTCAGTTAAAAGGCCGGCTTGTCGTCAATGTTGGGCTATTAGGCGGTTTTTGTTTGCTGCTGCAATTTTAATTATATCTATACCATTTTTGGGCGGTAAAATTGAAGTTTTGAAAACATTAACGCCGATACATTTTGCGTCGGGGATTTTCGTTTTTGGAATTATTGCTGTTGTCATTAAGATTTTTGAGTATAGAGCCATCAAAAATAGGCAGTAAGCTCAGGGATATAGCTTCCCATCAATGTTGGTTCATTATTTATGGTGGGCATGCCCATGAAACGGCGCAGACCTCACCCTTTTCTATTGTCATGTTAATGTCGTCTCTCTGATAACCGGCGCGCTGATATATGCAAATAGTCGCACCAGTGTCGGGAACAAGGATACGTTTTTTTATTCGGCAAGTCATTTTCTTTACAGTTTCGGCTTCTGCACGCTTAGTGCATTTTTGCTTCTCAGTGCCGCCTTTGCGAGCTGGCCATGTCGCCACAAGCATGTCCCACACTTCACAGTGTCCTGGTGACGTAGAGTAAATTCGTGCCTCCGGCAGGACGGGCATGGCCGTCGACGCAGCTATCAATAAGGATAGGATTGAGGCGTTGAGAAAACGTGTCATTCGCAACCTACAATATACTGAAATTGATAAAAACAACATCATCTATGAAGGGTTCGTCGCCGAGCTCAATTAACATGGAGTTAGCTGCCTCCGTTAAGTGCTTACGAATTTTTAACTTTCCTTCTGCCGATCTTGCGTCGCTTAAAGCCATCGTCATTAAAACCTCAAATAAACTTGGACGCAGCCGTGGCTCATAATCATCTAAACTGATAATCATGGCATCAGCTTCGATTTTATTTTTATGGACGCCGAATGCTAACTCAATGCTGAAAAGTTTATTACTATCGGTAATATTCCCATTAAAAGGAAAAACGACTGTGTAATACCGATAAATAGGTGCTAGAAACATAGAGCCTGTTTCGTCAAGCCCTGCTGCGACATCCTCTTCTTGAACAACTTCTACCACTTCTACTACGTTTTTGGCGGGCATTTTAGATGTTGTTAAGCCATATCCAATCGAAAAAAGTATTAAAACTAATAGAGGGGCCCCCCAGTAGCGGGCGGTTTTTTTCAATAATAACATTGTTTTTTTGAAATTATCCATCGATATCTAAACGACCTAATAGTTTGTTTTGTTAGTATATATCGAAAACACGTACTGTTTTCAAACCCAGAATAGTTCATTTTTTTTCAGCTTAATAAAAACGAAATTAGGTCGTTTAGACTTTAGTCAAAGCTTTGATTTAAGGACGCCATATGCATGCGAATTTATCCACCGCCCTAGTTCCATTGGATCAAGTGGGTAAAACTAGCATAACACAGGGCAATGCACTGTTTGGAGAGTTGAGTTTGTTCCGAGACGGTTTCAATGTTGAGGAGCGGGATGCTATTAAAAAATACCTTACTGATATTTTAGGAAGGGTATTGGCACGGATTTGGATCGACCCCATATTCCATACGAACTTTGCGCAGGATCCTAGGGCTGCCTTGGTTGGTGCGGGGGTACACTTACCCGACGGCCTATCGATTGAGTTTTCTAAGGCTGTTGCAAATCGCCCTAAAATCATAGTTTATGAAAGACAGAAGAATTCTAAGTTCAAAACAAGGCTGTTATATTTACAGCTTGTAATGTTGGCGGGGAAATGAAGTATTTTATTGGCGTCTTTTTTGCAGTTTGTACTCTCATTTCGGCCGGGCCAATTGATGCGCAAGCGAGGCTAACGCCGGAACAAGTTGTGCAGTTTCGTCAGGCGGCTTTGGCTGCAAGGCAAAACAATTATGTTTTAGCCGTTGATATTTATGAGACTTTGGCCGAATTGGATTTGGTCGACGCGCAATATAATCTCGCATTTTTATTTGAATCAGGTCTCGGTCGACCACAAAACTTCAAGGTTGCGCTTTACTGGGCATGGCTTGCCCAATTAGGTGGGGAAGAGCGTGCCATTACTTTGGCTGAAACACTAAACGAAAATGTGACTGAGGGTGTAGCTAAGGATGTTATCGGCTTATTGACGACAAGGCTTACAAAGCAAATTGAAAACGGTCGCAAAGACGCCATTTTGAAGTTAGCTAATCTTTATTTCAGTATTTTGCCAGAGCCCGATTATATTAATGCTTATATTTGGTTCGCGATAGGGCAGGCGGTTGGCTTGCCTGATGCCGCACAAGGCGGGATGGCTGCGCGCAAGGAACTTGATGCAGAAAAGCTTGTGGAGGCGCAAGCTTCAGCGAGTGCAATGTTTGATAAGTTGGATTATTTATCTAAGGCGGCTAAGAATTAGTCGCGAGCAGATCCGTGAAATCGTACAATCGCTTCAGCTTGTTCGATAGATAAACCTGTTTTCTGGTGAATCACCTCAGATGTGGTGCCCGATCTTGCTAATTCAATCGCACTGTCCAGCCCGCTCTTTGTCTCGCTTGCTGGCGACACGTTAAGAAAGTCGTTTTTTAAAGAAGTTAAGCTTAGTGCCTGTTGGTCTAGCATATCCAGAATTTGATCAATCCTATGATCTTTCATCTGCCTAGGCTGGGGTTTTTCAGGTTCGATTTCTATATTCTTTTTGATTGCTTCGATCTGGGTTTTGAAACTTTCTCCCAAAGAAATTATACTTTTTTGTAACGCAAGGGTTACCTTTGATTGTTTTCGCATGGCAAGATAAGATGATATTCCCCAAAATATCACCGCAAAGATAAAAACACAAAACCCCAGCAATGGGAGTACCAAAGCGGGTTCATTTAAAATATCATCTAAAAGCTTATTCAAGGCGGTGTTCCGTTTAAGTACTTGCTCTTCCTGATTGCATGAATTTCCCCAAGCCGTCTACAATTTTAGTCCGCATCATAATTTTAGTCTCAAGTAGTGATATTTGAAGCTGCGCGCTTTCAATTGCTTGGGCGGTTGCTTCGGTCTGTGGTTCGGATGCGTTAACAAGCGCAGCTGCTTTCAATGCGTCAGTTGCCTGCACATCTATATATTTAGAAATTTTTTGTATGTATTTGGCGTCACTCAGATGGTCAGAGGCATCTTTGACCATCTGAGTAAGCACATCTATTTCTTTAACCAACGTCATAATACATCCTTTTGATTTTAGCGTTTTGAGCCCAAAAAGCTTTCAACCAATTGGTCAGCAACTTGATCTAGATCTACAGGGTATTTTCCCTGAGCAATTGCTTCCTTAATCCGTGACACCGCTTCCATGTCTATTGGCGGTGTTTTTGCCATATCTGCAACAGCAACTTTGGACTCCAAAGAGCTTACGTCGGTAGTTGCCTTTTCTGCTGGCACAGCCGAAGGCGCGGCTGCGACTTTTGGTTGGACCTTTTTATTTTCTGCCGCGCTCGTACCGGCAATGTGTCGAGCTGATATATTCACTGGGTCTATCATAGTGCCCTCCTGACGAGTCCTAAACGACTTAGATTCATGGAATGTTAGCGACAGGTGACACTTTTTGTGAAGATTCTACAAATGCGTCGATAATAATACCTGACGTTGTATTCTTGACTCTTATTATATCACCTAACTGACCGTTTTCAAGAGATATTCCTGAAATAGTAATTTGAATTCCGCTGCTCGCTGCTTCGATGTTTATGGGGCTATTCTTTATAATGAGCCAGGAAATATCTAAATGGCTAGCCCGTATGGGCTGACCTTTACTTACTGTTCTTTTGATTTTGCGTCCGACAACATCGTCAGTGTTAGAAAAAAATTGCATTCCTTTTGTCATTTTAACCGTGGCAAGGCTCAGATCACTGGCGGTGATGACTGAGCCGCGCGTTAGGCTTTTATTAAGAATTACTGCCAAGCCGCCTTCTGGGACGTCTGGCGTAATGCTGACTTTTTGGTTTTCAGGTGCCGAGCTGCTCGTACGAAATGAAATAGACCAGTTTTTTGGCTGCGCGCACTGAACCTTTAGCAAGCGCCAGTCACCTTCTCTGTTGGGGCTGATATCCAGCTCACTTTCGCAGAGATGATAATTGCGCGTGATATCGATGATGGGTGTGGCGTCGATATTTTGATCTACGAGTATTTTTTGGGCAAGAATGGCAATTTCCGCGCCTGTAACCATGCGCGACGGGGCCGCTAATGCGTGTTGCGCTAAGGCCATGGGCAAAATGATGGCAATGAGGCGGATCATTTCGTCTCCATGAATCGCACCTGAATGCCGGCAAGATCTTCGACTGATAAGCTTTGGTTTAAAGGTCGAAGCGTAATGCTATGTGCTTTTAGGTCAGTGATATCTAAAAGATTATAGGCCTGATCTTTGCCTTCGGTATATGCAATATGGGCCTTGGTGAGCCCATCGGCACGCCCGAGCGGGAGGATTAAGGAATTTCCAGCGCGCTCAAGCTTTCCTGTTAGGGGCCGACAGGCGTAGGTGTTGATCAGATCTTCGACATGAGCTTCAAGGCCGTCTGTCAGCTCTTTGGTATATTTCGCTTGGTTTTTGCGCGATAAAACATTCAGCGTTGAAAAGGGGGTCTTTAAAGACATGACCGCGGTTTTGGTAAATGTATTTTTTGATTTCTCGCCATGACTTGCCCCATCAAGAAGGCGAGACGTGATCCTCAGCTCAAGAGCTGGGGTAGCGGCGCTTACAGTGCCGCTACGCGGCAGGCCAATTTCAATTTGCGCTGTGTAACCTAAAGCGTAGGACGCAATTTCTCCCGCTGTTCCTTGGGTTAGCGCCATATAGTCCATGTCATTCTTGGCTTTATTTTGTTTAACGGGGGCTTGCGTAACAGCGTGCGTTAAGTTGACTGAGGCGTTTTTCTCTAACACTTTGTCTAAGCGCTCGGCTACTTGGTCGATAATACTACCCGCCCAAGCCGGCGCATTCGGCGAAAGCAGTTTTATAGGTACAAATCCTGTGACGTCTAATTGTGCTTTTCTGGCGCAATAGGTGGCGGCTGGTGTTACATCACCCACCAACGCGCGAATTTTGACACGGTAAAAATCTCCCGACATACCTTCGGATAAAATCTGATAATCTAAAATTCGAGATGCGGGACGCACCACCAATTGCTCGGAAACCATGACTGCCATGTCAGACGCACTAAACCCTAATACATCCGTGCCGCCAGCGCTGGATGCCTCGTAAAGGGCTGCCTCGAGTGCGCGCCGGCGCAGTAGATCTTTCGATCCCACGCCTGTTGGAAAGGCCTGGCCAGTGCTCGTAACCTCTATAGCCTTTGCATCAACCGCAAAAGCCGCCATGTTCGACCCACAAAAAACGACCATAATCGCACAGGCTTTAGACAAACTGTGCAACCAACGTGGTGAATTATGTTTTGGCCAATAGGTCATGGTCGTTTAGAACCAGCTTCTTGCCGAACGCACAATCCGATTGATTGTGTCACGATCGATTTCCAGAACAACTTCATAAACGTCTGAACCCATAGGCTCAATCTTTACGGTGCGTGCGCCACGAATGACGCCATCTACATTGGACTGCAGCTTATCACTTTGAATGATGGCTTCAGCCATTGTCGTCTGTGAGTTTAATTGAATGCCATGAATTTGTTCGGTCAAGTCACGCAAGGCTTCAAGCTTGGCCGCTCGAATGGCCATAAGACGGCGATGTCCGCTTGATTTTCCAGGCTGAATTGAAATCACAGAATAACCGCGCCCTGTAATCGTATTTTCAGCACGCGCTGCTGTGGCTTTATTTGCTTTGTCTAGAGCCGTTTTGATTGCTGCAAGCTGCGAAGCTGCGTCTTGAGAGGACGCGTCTTGTGCATAAGCAATGCCTTTGGCCCACTTTGGCATAACCTCGGGCAGGGTTGTGGCTAAGATCAAAGCTGGTATTGCGATCAAGGCCGCTTTGGGTAGATTGCGTGTAATAGACATGGGTGACGCTCCATTGGGTCGATATTCATCAAGTTAGCCCTGCACAATATGTGCCAGCTCAGTTTAATCCGAAAAATTAACGCAAAAATCAGATATTTTTATACTTGGCACGAAATTTGCTTTCTTTTTGTTATGGGCGCTTTGCCCGCACATATGAAAGTCGAACCGTGAAAATTTACGCCATCATAAATGCAGTGTTTGCAAAGGGAATGCCAAGTGAAGCAGCTCTTTGCGGTCTTTTTACCTGTGAGCGCGTCAATTGTTCGACTAATATAGAAAAGAGTGTGTCATGGATCTGACGTTGAAACGCTTTGATCTACGTAACCTAGGTTCTTGGGCAGGCGATGCTGTATTGCCCGTTGGCATTATGATTTTAGTCGCCATGATGGTTTTGCCGTTGCCTGTTTTTTTACTTGATACGTTTTTTGTGTTTAACATCCTTTTATCTTTACTGATGCTCATGGTCGCGATGCACACCTACAGGCCCGTCGATTTCTCATCCTTTCCCAATCTTTTGCTAATTGCGACGGTTTTGCGCCTAGCATTAAATGTTGCCTCAACACGCATTATTCTTACAAGCGGACATACGGGCGAAGATGCCGCTGGTAAGGTTATCCGCTCATTTGGTGATTTTGTAATTGCGGGTAACTTTACGGTTGGTATTTTTGTCTTTGTGATTTTGGTCATCATTAACTTGATGGTTATCACCAAAGGCGCCGGGCGCGTATCGGAAGTGTCAGCTCGCTTTACTCTTGATGCGATGCCGGGCAAACAAATGGCGATTGATGCGGATTTAAACGCGGGCATCCTAAGCCCCGAAGAGGCTACCCTACGTCGTGCTGACGTAAGCACGGAAGCTGATTTTTACGGTTCTATGGATGGTGCGTCAAAATTTGTTAAGGGTGATGCGGTTGCAGGCCTTTTGATCTTAGCAATCAATATCATTGGTGGCCTGATCATTGGTGCGGCTCAGCATGACATGACTATTGCGGATGCAGCGCAAACCTATATTTTGCTGGCCATCGGTGATGGATTGGTTGCGCAAATTCCCTCGCTTTTGCTATCTATAGCAACAGCCATTATCGTAACGCGCGTGTCATCGACACAAAATATGGCTGAACATATCGGCCGCCAAGTCAACCTGTCGCGTGCTTGGTTGCCGGTTGCGGTGGTTATGGCCATTATTGGTGTCATTCCTGGCATGCCAAATCTCTTGTTCTTGACCTTTGCCGCCATGTCAGCCGGTGCAGCTTTTTACGCGCGCCAAGCTGAAGACGCAGCCTTGGAGGATGATGCAAACTCAGATGATGGTGCGACCACTATTGAAAAGGCAGAACCCCAATCGATAGAGCTTGCAGATGTAACGGATTATTCAGCCGTATCTTTGCAACTAGGTTATGGCTTGATCTCAATGGTCGACGCGGATCAAGGCGGTCCTTTGGTCACTCGTATCACGGGCATTCGCCGCGAAGTTTCGCGCGCTTTGGGCTTTGTGGTTCCAGGTGTCCGCATCCGTGATGATTTGGCCCTTGGTCCAAATGCCTACCGAATTCGCGTTGGGCAAACGATTGTGGGGGAAGATGAAGTCTATCCCGACCGCAAACTGGCATTGGCCGGGGCAAGATCAAACATTGCTTTGGATGGGATCGAAGTAAAAGATCCCAGCTTCGGGATGGATGCCATTTGGATCCGTCCACATCAACAAGCCGAAGCTGAAGCCAATGATTATGTCGTGATCGAGCCTGACTCGGTTCTGGCCACTCATTTGAGCCAATTACTTTATAAGTACGCCTACCAACTTGTGGGACAAGATGATGTTCAGGCTTTACTTGATAATCTTGCGACCAATAGTCCAAATCTGGTGCAGTCAGTTGTGCCAAAATTAGTACCTTTGCACATCCTTACTACTGTTCTTCGCACACTCTTGGCAGAGCGGATCCCAGTGTCTGACCTGCGCCGAATTCTTGAGGGATTGTCCTCACTTGCCGGCCGTAATCTTGCCCCGGCAGATATGGCTGAAGCGTTGCGGCCTGCATTAGCGCCATTGTTGATCCAACAGGTTGCGCCATTGGGCAAGCCATTGCCAGTGATAACCATGACGCCCGATCTTGAACAGTTGGTGATACGTACTCATCGTCAAGCGGGAGAGGGAGCTTTGACACTAGACGCTAATCTCGCTCAACAAATCATACACTCCTTAAACGAAACATCCGAAAAAATGTCATCCGAAGGACGCCCCGCTATCTTCGTGACTGCTCCACAAATTCGCCGCTCTTTGGCAGAGTTTTTGCGTCAGCATTTACCAGACCTTATTATTCTAGCTTTTACTGAACTCCCAGAAAACCGTCGTGTTGAAGTTGTTGCTACCATTGGTGGCGGCGGCGCTTTGACCCTAGATCCACAACTTGATAACAGCAAAGGTTAATCGCTATGCCCTCAGTGACCGTACTAGCTCCCGATAGCGCACTTGCCATGGACGAAGTTTTCCGCCAATTGGGAGAAAATGCCTTCATCCTTTCTACCTCTCAGCGTGATGGGCAGATAGAAATAAAAGCAACAAATGACCCCATTCCAATGACTAAACGTACAGCATCGCCTGCGCGTCAAAGTTTTGCGCAAGCCCTTGCCGCGCGGTCAGGTGAAGATGATACAACTGTTCTACAACGGTCGCGCGACGGCTTCGTCCGCCCTGTGTTAAAGGGTATCGAGGGGGGACGTCCCGTTGAACCTGCCCGTGAGTATGCTCACGCTGAACCACATATGGCGCAAGAGTTTTCTCAAAATGCAGCATATGGCGTTGTTGCCAGAGAACCTAAAGCCCAATTTGCGCCCCCCGCGTATGAAAGTACTGTACGTATGGCGGTTGGGGCTAATTCGGCCCCTATGCCTTTGCGCTCTGCGCGTACCTCGTTGACGCCAAGCCGCCCGTTTTCAGGCAGTCCGGCTCCATTGCGAGCAGACGTGTTGGCGCCAGTTTCAGACGGGCCTATGGCTCGCAGGATCGAAACGCGTGATGATTTTGCACAATCTGAACGAATTTCCAACGCGCTTGAGCGATTGCAACAAACTGTTTCGGGGTTAGTCGATACTTTGGCTATTGCTAAACCAGACCTTGCCCATGATTTGACTGCCAACCTAATACGCAACGCGGGTTTTGATAGTGCGCTTATTGCCGATATGCGGCCTGTTTATTCGGGCCGGGATATGGAAGATGGCTCGAAAAACTTCGTCTCAGCTCTGTGTGATCGCATTGTGGCCCCCAAACCCCACGCGGTCATGGATGCGCAAGTGATTTTTATCTCGGGGCCATCGGGTTCGGGCAAGACTACTCTTGCAGCAAAATTTGCAGCAATGCTTATGGAGCATCGTCCCCAGACCCGCACGCACCTCATTGAGGTGAAAACCGACAGCCCTGTGTCGGGAGATCTATTGCGCAGCTATGGACGTATTTTGAATATCCCGTGTGATCGCTGGTCCATGGCCTATATAGCGCAGTCTCTGAATTTGGAGGCAGGTGTTACATATATTATTGATGCGCCATCCGATCCGGAAGTGGCAGACAATGTGTCGCAAGCCTTTAAACATGTCGCAGGGAAAAATTTTGTGTCAGTTGTTGCATTGCCAGGGGGCTGTAGTGGCGCGATGATAGACACAATATTGCCGCGCTACCTATCAGATGGCACGGTTCTGGCACTGACTAAGCTGGATGAATGTGAAAGTACGCCAAAAGAGTTGTCAAAAATTGCGCAAACTGGAGCTAAAATTGCCTGGCTTTCTGGAACGCGTGCTTTGTTGTCGACACTTTCGGTGGCCAGCCGCGAAATTGTTGAAAGCTATTTAACTGAATGTTTGAACGCAAAGTCTGCATCGCAGAAATAAGACCATAGCTGACGCTATAAGGACAAAATAGATGACACAATCGATCACAATTGCAAGCGGTAAGGGCGGTGTCGGCAAGACCTGTATTTCCGTTAATTTGTCGATCAAACTTGCGCAACTTGGCCGTAAGGTAAGTTTGCTTGATGCTGATTTTGGTTTAGCTAATTCACATATTTTGATGGGCTGTAATGCAAAGAAAACCTTAAGTGATGTTGTCTCAGGACGAAATAGTATTGAGGATGTCATTGAAAAAACCAGCTCGGGTGTGCAGCTATTGGCAGGCGGTAGTGGTCTGTTAGATATGTTAAATCTGGATAATAAGGCACGCTATCAATTGATCCGTAATGTCGAAGCCTTACGCGGCAGCACTGACGTATTGATTGTAGATGCGCCAGCCGGAGCGTCTGATTCCGCGATTACTTTTGCGGCGGCGGCGGACCGGGTCTTGGTAGCGATTGTAGGTGAACCCACCAGCTTTATGGATGGATATGCCTTCATTAAAGCGGCCCATGTTGAAACAGGCCTCAGTAAGTTTTCAATTGTAGTCAATATGGCACGAGATGGTGCCGAAGCTAAACGGCACTTTGATAAATTCCAAGCTATAGCTTTACGCTTTTTGGATGTTGAGCTGACTTACGTTGGCCATGTCCCTTTTTCAACGGCATTACGACGATCCGTGGTCGCTCGCAAGCCTTTATTGGCGACACGCTCCGAAGGGCATCGCCTGGAAGATGAAGCTTTTACTACTATTGCCCGAAATCTTTTGGCGGCACCTGTCAATACAGGGAATGGGCTAAGATTTTTTGATCGAAACCTGCCTGCGGAGCAAGGATAATGACAGTTATGCAAAGCAAATATGCTGAACAGGTACAACGTCCTGAAGACTTGATTACTGCCAATATGCAATTGGTACGCAAATTGGCATTCTACTTTCATAGTCGGGTTCGTGGAGCTGTTGAAGTCGACGACTTGATCCAAATAGGCTATATGGGTCTCATTGATGCCAGTCAGAAATATGAGCGCCACGAAGGCGTTACATTCACTGCTTATGCATCAATCCGCATTCGTGGTGCTATTTTGGATCACTTGCGGCGCTCCTCTAACCTGTGCCGCACAACCATTTCGATGCAACGTAAAGTGAATGTGGCAAATGCCGCTCTGGAACGAAAGCTACAACGCTTACCCACTGCTCAAGAAACCGCCGTCGAACTCAATATGACGATGGCTGACCTTGATCAGTGGTTGCAGGCATTTCAATCCAACGTGCATCAATCGCTAGACGAAGTGTATGACGAATATTCAATCTGGTATGTGTCCGACAAAGGCAACCCAGAGGAAGAGTTATCAAAAACTGAATTGCGCAACGCGTTGCGCAAAGCATTGGAAGGCTTAGCTCAACGCGAAGCTTTGGTTTTGCAGCTTTATTATGTTGAAGAATTAAATGTTTATGAGATTGCTGAGGTGCTAGAGGTCACAACTGGACGTGTCTCGCAAATTAAAAAATCAGCCATCAGTAATTTACGTACGTTGTTGGCGCAAGTAACGGGAAATAACAGTTTGGCTGACGTGTCGGAAATGTTTTCTAAGGGGGTTTAATGCCGCAAGATCTTCAACCTACTCAAACTTTGCAGATGTTTGTGCAAAGCGCAGAACTGCGGATGAGTGGTGTGGACCTTCAACGCGAAATTGAACTGTCTTGTGGCTTAATAAATATTGCGCGTGGCAGCTGCTCTATAAGAATAAGCCCAGTTGATTTGACCCGTACAGGCAATTTGGGGACCATCTCAATCCCTATGGAACGATTGCTTATGAAGGGAGAATTATTTCTCGCTCGAGCAACTTTTAATTATATCCAGGATATGTTGCGCATTGAACCACCGCGCCCTGCAGCCTTAATCTTAGCTTTACACAAGCCTTTGCAAATAACAGCCAAAGGCGATCTTTGGCTTGAGAAATCTTGTGTGTGTGATGTTGTTGATATGACTTGGAATGTACCTTTGCTCTAGTACGTTCGCTTTTTGGAAGGTCATCCAAGTAAATTGGGATGACCTGATAGTCTTTTATTCAAGTAGTTTTCGATCCATTTCCAGCATTGTCTGCATCATCCTCGAGTTGGAAGAATAAGCTTGTTGTGCGCGGATCAAATTAACCATTTCGGTCGTAACATCTGTATTCGAACGTTCCAGAGAGCCAGATTGTATCTGACCCATCCCAGGCGCGCCCGCTTGCGTGATATTGGCATTCCCAGAAACATTCGTTTCCGAAAATAGATTATCGCCTTCATTGCGAAGACCAGCTTCATTTTCAAACGAGGCTAAAGCCAAAGTACCCAATACAATGGTTGATTTCCCGTCAGTGCCATAGGTAGCAACGACATTACCTTTGTTATTTATTTCAAGGCCCGTTAATCCGGCGGTTTGATTGTTGGGCAATCTCACTTGGGGTGGTATTTGGAGATCGGAGCCGTCTGCCATCAATACGCGCTCACCGCTTTGAGTAACAAGATAAGTGTCTTTGTCTAATTCAAAGGAACCGTTCCGGGTATACTGCGGTATTGCACCGGCGGTGGGCGACTGCACCACAAACATACCTGGCCCCGTAATCGCAAGATCTAGCGTCTGGCCGGTGTCTTTGATGGAACCTTGTGAATGGCTACGTCGTGGCGCCAATGCTTCGGCGCCCATACCCAAGTTAGGAGCTGATGTCTCTTTTTGTGCTCCCGTATACATATCGACAAACTGTGAAGTAGAGCGTTTAAAACCTGTAGTTCCCGCGTTTGCGATATTATTCGAAATTACATCGAGCTCTTGATTTGCAGCGGCAATGCCATTTCTGCTGACCGATAACATGGCGCATTCCTTTACCTTATTTCAAGGTAGTCTAGCAATTTTCATGCCGACTACGACGAAACGAAAAATTAGCTTGGTTTGTCATCGTCATTATCATCTTCTAATCCTTCGAAATCATCAAAATTAGTGACTTCTGATCTTGCAATGACAACAGCTTTGCCTTGGTTTGTGTCTTTTTCTGGCTCGGTGTCTGACGCAGATTGTGTCTCATCGAGGTCATTATCTGAGCTCTGTAATGAGGCAAGCTTTTCTTCTAGCTCAGCTTCGGCCTGGGCTATTTTTTCCACATCTTCTTTGGAAACAGGCGAAAGGCTTGCCTTTGGTTTATCTTTTACTTTGGGCTTAGGGGCGCTTTTTCCCTTAGCTGTTGTTTTGGATTTGGATTTCTCAGGATCAGGTCTGATGCCAACTCCACCCATTAAAAGCTCACCCTTTTGTGCGGCTACTAGTTTTTGTGCTTCGATTGGACCAACTTCGACAACGCTACCAGCAAAAAATCTAACTCCATTAACTGTGGCGTCTGAGACGATGTACACACGGCGCCATCCGTCATCTATTTCTGGAATGAAATCTTCGTTATTATCATCCTGCGCTTCGGTCTCTTCCCCTTCCTCTTCCTCTGTCTCATCAATGTTAATAGTTACTGCTTTTTTTGTACTACCGACAGTTTTCGGGGTGGGGGCGTCTTGAGGGTAAAGTACTGATTTAACCGTTCCCAAATCGTTACCTGACGTCATTGACGTCATTCTTTCGCGGACCAGCCAACTTTGTGCTGCCAATAGGGCGATACGGATCATTTCTGACGGTTCAGTCTGCACGCGCTTACGAATTTCAGCAATTGCATCTGAAAAAGGTAATTCAGCAACCGACAATAAAACTCTTAGGCGCATTCTTTGCATGTCTGGAGACAGAGTAGGTACGCCTGGGCGATCCAAACCAATATTTTGCCTTTGTGGGGTCGAGTTCATTTTTTTCCTCACG
>ERZ889078.1399-NODE-1399-length-19172-cov-11.955014_pt1 | contig 19172 bp, 28 predicted proteins | sample MGYA00521266_ERZ889078 | MGnify/ENA primary metagenome ERZ889078 (study PRJEB32303, sample SAMEA104408618) | aquatic metagenome | biome: Brackish water; feature: Pelagic; material: water | place: Baltic Sea | collected 2014-06-16T06:34:00 | depth 76,534 m ...
TTACAAGTAGTAACATATAGAAAGATTTATAAATTAAAAAATACCCATAAAATAATGACAATAACATATGAGCCACCCTATGATAGGAATAATGGTAAAAAAAACACAAAATTAGCTAAGAACACAGCAAAAAACATCTTAAAAGAAAATGCACAAAGTGCATTTAATTATTATCTAAAAAATGAACCTTTCATAGCATATTGTATTGCAAGGGAACATAATCTTATAGAAGAGAAAATAAAATATGCTGAATCTGTAGGAGAAACTTATCATGCAGCAATAATTGCTCAAGAAAATGGAATGTTAAAAACAGCTTTAAAATACTTTAAAAAGTGTGATTGCCCAGAAAGAGTTCAAGAAATTAGGGAATCATTAATTCCAATAGAATTTTCTAAAAATATAGGACAAAAAACAAGAGAAATTGATTTACTTCCAAGAGTTCTAAAAAAACCATATACTACCAATAAAGAAATTGTAGATGAGATTTTATTTGAAACCCATAATAAAAATTAAAAATAGAATTTCAATTAAGAATTAACCCAAAACCCTTAAAAACTTCTTCTTCAACCTAATTCCATGACAAAACAAGAATTAAACTTACCAGAAATAAATATTGGGGTTGTTGGACACATTGATCATGGAAAAACAACTTTACTTAGTAGATTAACTGGAAAATTTGCAGATACACATTCTGAAGAACTAAAACGAGGGATTACAATAAAATTAGGATATGCAGATCTTATTATTTATGAAGATAATGGAAATTTCAATTTAAATAAAAAAGGAAAACCAGTAAGATATGTTAGTTTTATTGATGCACCAGGTCATGAAATGCTAATGGCAACAATGTTATCAGGAGCAGCCACAATAGATGCTGCAATTTTAGTTATTGCTGCAAATGAAGGAATAAAACCCCAAACAAGTGAACATTTAATGGCATTACAAGCTAAAAAAATAAGCAACATAATTATTATTCAAAATAAAATAGATTTAATTTCAAAAGAACAAGCCCTAGAAAACTACAAAAAAATAAAGGAATTTGTTAAAGGAACAATTGCAGAAAATGCTCCAATAATCCCAATATCTGCTCAACAAGGAATAAATATTGAACAATTATTAAAAGAAATTTCACAAATTCAAATATCTAATAAAGACGAAAAATCAAATCCAATATTTTTAGTTGCAAGAAGCTTTGATATAAATAGACCAGGGTCAGAAATATCAAATTTAAAAGGTGGAGTTTTAGGAGGAATCTTAAAAAAAGGTGTTTTAAAAGTAGGAGATGAAATAGAAATAAAACCAGGGTTAAGTGAGAAAAAAAACAATCAATTTATTTATACACCCTTAACAACCAAAATACTTTCAATACAAAAAGGAAATTCTTCTGTAAAGCAAGTTTCTCCAGGTGCCAGTATTTCAATAGAAACAGAATTAGATCCTTATATGACAAAAACAGATTCACTAACTGGATGTGTGGTTTCAATAAATGGAAATTTGCCAGAAATAACAGATAAAGTAAAGATTAAAACAGAATTTTTCAATGAGGTTTTTGGTCAAGAAGGCCATAAAAAAGTAGAGGAAATAAAAACCAAAGAAATGCTCATGTTAAGTGTAAATACAACAATCACTGTAGGCACTGTAGAGAAAATATCTAATTCAGAAGTAGAATTTAACTTAAATATTCCAATAATTGCCTTAAAAGGAGATAATGTAGGTATTGCTAGAAGAATTGAAGGCCATTGGAGATTAATTGGATATGGTGAGATTATTGGATAAACCCCAATAATCTTTAAAAATTACATTTTCTAAGCCATATTATAAAATTAAAATGAATGAATTAAACAACCATAACGAAATAGAAATATTCAAAGACTTTCAGAATAAGGAAGGGTATTGGATAATATATAATCTTGGGAAAAAACGGAAAGGGAAATTTATAAACAAAGGATTTATTGGAAAAGACCTTTCAGAAAAAATTCAAGAAGCAGAGATCAATGGAAAAAAAATAGTTTTAAAAACAACAGACTATGATGGTGCAATAAGAGGTCACCCGCCTGTAAATAAAAACACTTTAAAAAGATTAAAAAACTCAATAAGGGAATATCTTCCACAAGCAAAGATTGATATAAAATAATCAATTAAATTTATAACTGCTTTTTCTTTCTATATTTTTATGGTATTATACTCACATTCTAAATTATCAACTTTTGAACAATGCAAGCAAAAATATAAATTCAGATATATAGATAAAATAAAACCAGACTTTGAAAACACCATTGAATCTCATTTAGGAAAAGCTGTTCATGATACATTAGAATGGATTTATAGTAATGTTCTAAACAATAAAATCCCAAGTCTTGATCAAACAATAGAGCAATATTCAAGTAATTGGCAAGAAAATTATAGAGAAAACTTTAAAATAGTTAAAAAAGAATTTAAACCAGAAGATTACTTTAACAAAGGTGTAAAATTTTTAATTAATTATTATTTAAAACATCAACCTTTCAAAGACGGAACTCTTGAAATGGAAAAAAGAGTCTTTGTCACACTAGATGAAAATTCTCAAAATAAAATAATTGGATATATAGATAGATTAGTTCACAATAAAGAAACAGATACTTATGAAATTCATGATTATAAAACAGGAAATTTTTTACCCACCCAAGATAAATTTGATACAGATAGACAATTAGCTCTTTATGGCATTGCAATTAAACAATTATTTGGAGAAAATAAAGAAATTCTTTTAGTTTGGCATTATTTAGAACATAATAAAAAAATAATATCAACACGAACAAATTCACAACTTGAAGATTTAAAACAGGAAATTTTAGAATTAATTCAAGAAGTAGAAGATACTCAAGAATTTCATCCCAATACTTCTCCTCTTTGCGGATGGTGTGAATATAAATCCCAATGTCCTGCTTTCAAAATGTCAATATGAACTTTAATACCTATTCAAGCAAAACATTTAAATACTAATATGAATTATGCTTCATATGAAATGTAATGCATATCATGTCTTTTTTGGAAGTTTAGCTAATCCACTTAAGATAGAAATTATAACCTACTTAAAGGGTAAACCTGCTTCTGTTACAGAATTAGTAAAAAAACTAAAAATAGAACAAAGTAAACTTTCACACGCATTAGCTTCATTAAAACATTGTAATATTGTTGAAGTTAAAAAAGATGGGAAATCAAGAATATATTCTTTAAATAAAAAAACAATTTTACCTATTTTAGAGATTTTAGATCAACATAGGGAACATTTTTGCAAGGGATGTGAATTTAAAAAATGACTAAAATATACCTTGACAATGCAGCTACAACAAGAGTTGATGAAAAAGTTTTGAAAGCTATGCTTCCATACTTTACAGAGGATTATGGAAATGCATCATCACCACATCTAGAAGGAAATAAAGCAAAACAAGCACTAGAAAAAGCACGAAGAATAATTGCTAAATCAATAAATGCTAAGCCCTCTGAAATTTATTTTACATCTGGTGGAACAGAATCAACAAATTGGGCACTAAAAGGATTATTTTGGAAAAATCAAAAACTACAAACAGGAAAAAATCATTTAGTTACAACAAAAATAGAACATGATTGTATATTAAAAACAGCAGAGAGATTAGAATCTCAAGGTGGAACAGTAACTTATCTTGATGTAGATAATCAAGGATTTATTGATCTTGAAGAATTAAAAAAATCAATTAAACCAGAAACTTTCTTGGTTTCAATAATTCATGCAAATAATGAAATTGGAACAGTTCAAAACATTGATGAAATCGGAAAAATATGTAAAGAAAAAAAAGTGCCATTTCATATAGATGCTTGCCAAAGTTATACAAAAATACCAATAGATGTTAAAAAACAAAACTTAGATTTTGTTTCTCTTAATTCACATAAAATTCATGGTCCAAAAGGAGTTGGAGCACTTTATATTCGTGAGGAAATTGAAATAACTTATTTACTTCACGGAGGAGGTCATGAAAGCGGGTATAGAAGTGGAACAGAAAATATCCCTGGAATTATTGGATTTGCAAAGGCCGTTGAAATATCAAGTTTTAAAGATGCAAAAAAAATGCAAGAATTAAGAGATTATTTTATAAAAAGGATTTTAACAGAAATTTCAAATACAACACTTAATGGACCAACAGAAGATCAAAGATTAGCAAATAACATAAATCTGTCTTTTAATAATATTGAAGGAGAATCAATTGGAGGATATTTAGAAAATGCAGGGATTTTTGTTTCAACAGGTTCTGCTTGTATGTCTAATACATTAAAGACAAGCCACGTACTCAAGGCAATAGGACTTCCACCCCTTGCAGCAAATTCTTCAATTAGAATGAGTATAAGCAAATTCACAACTAAAGAGGATTTAGATTATGTTATGAAAAAGCTACCAGAGATTGTAATTAAATTGAGGAGGTTAAGTCCGATAAAATGAACATTTTATTTGTATGTAAACATAACGTGTTTAGAAGCAGAGTTGCTGAAGCTTACTTTAAAGCGATAAACCAGAATAAAAACTTGAAAGCATCTAGTGCGGGACCAATAAAAGGGGGAGATTGTTCAAAAAATCAAAAAAAAGCATTAAAAGAAGAAAAAATAAAATTTATATCAAAACCAAAATGCTTAAGTACAAAATTATTGGAAAAACAAGATTTGACAATTATTGTGGCAGATGATATTTCAATTAATTTATTTAATAATAAAGATTACAATAAAAGAATCGTGCATTGGAATGTCCCAGATGTTTTAGACGATAATAAACAAAAATCTCATGAAACAATTCAATTAATTAAAAAGAAAGTAAAAGAGTTAGTAAAAAAATTAAAATGAAAACAAAAACCCCAATAAAAAAATCCAAAAAACAAATAACAAAAAACACAAACATCTTAGATGCTTTAGAGATAAATCCAAACACAGCAGATATTTTAATAGAATCTGGAATGGGTTGTGTGGGTTGTATGATGGCACAGGTTGAAACTTTAGAACAAGGTCTCAAAACACATGGTTTTAACAAAAAACAAATTGATGAAATAATTAAGAGGTTAAATAAAAAATAAAATGACACTCAACTACTCAAAAAAAACAATGCAACAATTTTTCAAACCTAAAAACTTTGGAAAAATTAAAAATCCAGATGCTGTTGGAGAAGTGGGTAACGCATTTTGTGGAGACATAATGGAAATGCATCTTAAAATAAATAAAAAAACAAATATAATTAAAGACATTAAATTCCAAACATATGGTTGTATCGCTGCAATAGCTTCAACTTCAATGCTCACCCAATTAGTAAAAGGAAAAACCTTAGAACAAGCCCAGAAATTAACAATGAAGGATGTAAAAAATGCCTTACATGATTTGCCTAAGATAAAAATACATTGCTCTTCTATGGCTGTCCAAGCACTAAAAAAAGCAATTGATAACTATAAAGGGGGAAACAAATAAAATGGAAAATAAAAAAGTTGGTTGGCTAATAATAGGAATAGGTGTCTTAGCTTTAGCAATATCTCTTATATTTAATCTTACTTTAAGAAAAATAACAGATGTAACCTGCACTCATGGTTCATCTTGTACAATGTATGATACCATGAATTTCCAACTATGGTTAAGTATTGCAGTTGTTGGATTAATTTTAGTTATTGGTTTTTTTATAATGTTTTCAAAACAAAAAGAAAAAATAATAATTAAAAAAGTTAAACAACAACAAAGAAAAAAGAAAATAAACACATCAAATTTAGATGAAAAAGAAAAAGAATTAATAAGGATTTTAGAAAAAGAAAATGGGGCAATATTCCAAGCAACATTAATGGAAAAATTAGGAATTGGGAAAGTTGGAATTACCCGTCTATTAGACAAACTTGAAGCAAAACAATTAATTGAAAGAAAAAGACGTGGAATGAATAATATAGTTGTTTTAAAAAATTAATTTTTGTGATTTCCTCAAAGATTATTAAAAATGATTTTTTAGTTTAGGGAGTTCCTTTTATGATTTCCTCGGAGACCTTACAGATTTGTTTTGTGATTTCCTCAAAGATTATTAAAAATGATTTTTTTAGTTTAGGAAGTTCCTTTTGTGATTTCCTCGGAGGCAATTAGAAATCACAGTTCAGTGTTTTGAGGAAGTTCAAAAGAAACCAGCTGGTTTCTTTTAGAAACTAGTTTCATCAAAGTGATTATAATATACTTTTATTTTAATTTTGCATGGTAAAAAAGATTTTCAAAGTAAAAGGAATGGTTTGTAATTCCTGTGCCAAGTCTATTGAACTTGCATTAAAAGAAAAAGTAAATAATATTTCTGTTAGTTATGTAAAAGAAAATGCAGAAATAACTTTTAATGAAAAGAAAATATCTGAAAAAAAAATTAAGAGCACCATAAAAAAATTAGGATATGAGATAATTAAAGGAAATAAAGTAAAAGAATCAAATAGCTTTTATTGGCACATAGTTATTTTATCTATTATTGTTTTATTAGCAACCTATGTTATTTTAAAAAAATATGGTGTAGATATTCATTTACCTGATTTTAATTTTGCGTTTTTAGGACAAAATACTTCTTTAATATTATTATTTGTTGCAGGATTATTGACAGGTTTTCATTGTATTGCAATGTGCGGTGGATTTCTTGTTTCATACACTGCAAAAAATGCTATTAAAGGACATAAATCTTTTTACCAACATTTAGTTTATGGTGCAAGTAAAACAATTTCATATACTATTATAGGAGCAATATTTGGTTTAATTGGAAGTATTTTCTTTTTCTCCCCTGCATTAAGAGGAGGAATTGCTGTTTTTGCAGGAGCATTTATGATTTTTTATGCTTTTTCCATGTTTGGATTAAAATTCTTTAAAAGATTTCAACTTAATCCAAAATTTTTAACTAAAATTGCAACTAAAAAATATTCAGGTGTTTATTTTGGTCCTATGATGACAGGACTATTAAATGGATTATTTATTGCATGTGGCCCTTTACAAGCATTATATTTATATGCTGCAGGAACAGGAAACATGGTTCAAGGAGGACTTAGTTTAATGGTATTTGGATTAGGAACTTTACCAGTTATGTTAGGTTTTGGAGGTTTTGCAAATATAATTAGTCACAAAGCCACAAAGAAAATTTTGAGAATCTCTGCAATTATAGTATTAATCTTAGGATTAATTATGTTAAACAGAGGTTTATCTTTAACAGGTTCTGGATATGATGTAAAAAGTATTGTGAGTGGGATTAAAGGTGTTGAGGGAATTAGTGGAAATGTTATTATTGATGACAAAGGATATCAAATCATAGAAATGGAAGTTAATAGATATGGTTGGGAACCAGACAAATTTGTTTTAAAGAAAGATATTCCAGTCAAATGGGTAATAAATGGTGTAGAAATAAATGGTTGTAATAATGCCATTCAAGTTCCCAAACTAGGTTTAAACTTTGATATTAAAAAAGGAGAACAAATTATTGAATTTACTCCAACAGAAGAAGGCGTTATTTCTTGGAGTTGTTGGATGGGAATGATTCCAGGAACATTTATAGTTACTGATGATGGGGAGGCCACACAGCAAGAATTAGAAGCTGCAAATAAAGTTACCTCTTCAGGAGGAAGTTGCGGTGGAGGAGCAGATGGAGGATCATGTGGAAGCCCCACTTGTGGATCTACCACTGGAGGAGGAGGTTGTGGATGTGGAGGATAAATTAAAAATGCGAGAAGAATTTAAATGCCCTTTATGTAAAGAAGAATTATATTCTGGACTTGGAAAGGGATGTGCAATGTGTGGAATGCCTTTAGAAGAAAATCAAGAATTTTGTTCTAGAACATGTAAAGAAAGGTATATTGAAATAAATTTTAAAGGAGGTAAAAAATGAATAAGAAAATATTGATTTCAATAGGAGTTTTAGTTATAATTGCATTAGCAATTTTCATTATTTTAAATAATGTAAAACCTACGGCAAATGTAATTGAGAGTTCAAACACAATAAAAATACCTTTAAATCAAGTCACCACAGAAGCACAATTTTATGAGTATAATGGCATAAAATATTTTGCAGTAAAAGCAAGTGATGGGTCTATTAAAACAGCTTTTGATGCTTGTGATGTTTGTGGTGGAACTAAAGGATATCGTCAAGAAGGAAATGATATGGTTTGTAATAATTGTGGGAGGCATTTTAATATTAATTTTCTTGGAGAAAAAAATGTTTTTGGAGGAGGATGTTGGCCAGGTTATTTAGAAAACACTCTTGAAGGTGAAAATATTATAATCCAAAAATCTGATTTGGAAAGTACAAATTATAATTTTTAATAAATCTTTATTAAATAAAGGAGAAAAAAACAAATGAAAGCAAAACTAGAAATAAAAGGAATGCATTGTGCTAGTTGTTCAAAGATTATGGAAATGACTTTTGCTAAAGTTAAGGGTGTAAAAAACAGTGTAGTGAACCCAGTAACTGGAAAAGCTTTTGTAGAAACAGAAGATTTTGTAACCCAAGAACAATTAACACAAGCAGTCAAAGAAGCAGGCTATAGCCTCGCATCTATTGAATTTGAAGGAGCTAAAACTTCTTCAAATTCTTCTTTAGAAAATGAAGAAAAGAATAAAGTAAGAAAAGATAATGAAATTAAAAATTGGAAAATTAAATTAATTGGGACGTGGATTTTTACTATTCAAATTATAATTTTCATGTATTTTGATAAAGTATTTGGAATTGAACTTGTTTCTATGAATTCTATGGCCCCCCTTATGCTGGCTTTATCATTTCCAATTCTTTTTATTTTTGGTTTTAATACAATTAAATCTGGGATAAAAGGATTTTACAAATTACGTTTTACTATGGATTCTCTTATTGCATTGGGAACCATTGTTGCTTTTTCAACAGGAATCTTAAGTTTTTTTATAAGTATTCAAAACTTTGCAGGTATTTCTGGTATGATTATGACTATCTTTATTACTGGAAAATATATTGAAACAAAAGCAAAAGGAAGAGCCACAAAAGAAATCCAAAAATTATTAGAATTGGGTGCTAAAAAAGCAAGAGTCTTAAGAGACAATATTGAAATTGAAATTGAAATGTCTGAAATGGAACTTGGAGATATTATGATTGTAAAACCAGGAGAAAAAATTCCTACAGATGGGATTGTCATTAAAGGAGGGAGTAGTGTTAATGAAAGCATGGTTACAGGAGAATCTCTTCCTGTTGAAAAAAACATTAAAGATTTTGTTATTGGAGCTACAATTAATCAAGAAGGAATCTTATATATTAAAGCAACAAAAATAGGAAAAGACACTTTTTTATCACATATTATTAAATTAGTAGAAGAAGCACAAGGAACCAAAGTTCCAATACAAAAAGTTGCAGATAAAATTACTGGTATTTTTGTCCCAATTATCTTAATTTTGGCTGCTCTAACCTTTGTTTTATGGTTTATTGCAAGTTCTGATTTAAGCAAATCTATTGGAATAGCAGTATCTGTTTTAGTTATTGCTTGCCCCTGTGCACTTGGTTTAGCTGTCCCAATATCTTTAACAGTTGGTTCAGGCATGGGAGCTAAAAAAGGGATTTTAATTAGAAAAGGTGAAGCTATTCAAACAATGAAAGAAGTTAAGACAATTGTCTTTGATAAAACAGGAACAATTACAAAAGGAAAACCAGAAGTTAGTAATGTTTATTCTAAAAATGAAAAACACTTATTTGAAATTGCTGGAAGTTTAGAAAAATTAAGTGAACATCCAATTGCAAAAGCAATTGTTACAAAAGCTAATTTAAAACAATATAAATCAGTTAAAGATTTTAAAATAATAAGTGGTAAAGGCCTACAAGGAAAAATCAATAATAAAAATATTTTAATTGGAAATGAAGTGCTAATAAAAGAGAAAAATATTTCTTTAAGAGGATTTGAAGAAAAAATAAAAGAATTTGAAGAAAAAGGACAAACAACAATGATTGTTTGTGAAGGTAAAAAAGTTATTGGAGTTATTGGAGTTGCAGATGCAATAAAAGAAGATTCTATTTATGTTATTAATGAATTAAATAAAAAAGGATATGAAATTGTCATGATTACAGGAGATAATTTAAGAACAGCACAAGCAGTTGCAGAACAAGTTGGAATTAAAAACTTTATTGCAAGAGTTCTTCCAGGAGAAAAATCTGAAAAAATAAAAGAATTACAAAAAAAAGGATTTGTTGCATTTATTGGAGACGGTATTAATGATGCTCCGGCATTAAAACAAGCTAATGTAGGCATTGCAATGGGTAGTGGAACAGATATTGCGATTGAAGCAGGTGATATTGTTTTAGCTAAAGATTCATTAAAAGGAGTTATTCAAGCAATTAATCTTTCAAGAGCAACTTTTTCAAAAATAAAACAAAATTTATTCTGGGCATTTTTCTATAATGTTGCAATGATTCCCCTTGCAGTAGCTGGTTTTATTAATCCAGTATTTGCAGAATTAGCAATGGCCCTTAGTTCAATAACTGTTGTAACTAATGCCAATCTATTAAGAAAAAAGAAAATATAATTATTTAATTAAATTTTAAGGAGGTATTAAAATGAAATACGATAAACACGCATGTGATTTTAAAAATGAATCAGAATGTGAAGAAGAAATAGAAAGTGAAATGTCTAACTTCGAAGAAGAAATTGGTATAAGGTTTGGTGAGTGAATTAAAGGACTCTACCCGCTCCAATAAAATGGGGCCTCCCATATCTTCCAAATTCTAAATAATCTCTACTAACTTTTTGAACAAGAACAGTATCAAGACCATACTTTTCAACAGCGGCCTTAGAAGCCATCTCAAAACTTTGATAATATCCTAAAGGTTCTTTTTCACCAAAAACAGTGAACTCCCCTTCATGATTTTTTAACATCTCAGGTAATTTTTCCATAAAATAATCCAAACATTTCTCAATTTTAATATCTTGTTCTTTTGAGACTAACATAAAAAAATAAAATAATCTTAGTTTAAATAAATTATTATACTAAAGAATTATTTAATCTTATAAACAGCACTTACAGTTGCACTAACTTCTCTTTCTCCAGGTGTAATTGAAACAGCAGCTTCTTTAGCCATTACAGCATCTTCCATCATACCCATTCCTGAAGAAGAATAAACATTCCAAGGATAATAACCAAAATCATTAACTTGAATATTTACTAATTTTCCAACATTTTTACCAAAGCCAGATGCAACAGATTCTGCTTTAATTCTAGCATCTTGTGCAGCTAACTTCATAGCTTCTGCCTTATATTGGTTTTGTAATTCCGAACTTAATTCAAAATTAATATAATTAATATTTGCACCTGCATCTACACCTGCATCAACAACACTTCCAATTTTATCTGATTCTTCTGTAGATAATTCAACTTTAATAGAATGTGTAGCAATATATCCATCTTGCTTTTGCTCTCTTCCAGTCCATTCATAATTAGGATAAACATTAAAGTTTTCAGTCACAATCTCACTTCTATCAAATCCGAGCGCAACTAAAGAAGCAATTAATTGATCTACAATTATAGAATTATTATCTTTAGCTTCAACAGCTGTATCTGCTTTTGTCTCGACATTAAAATATACTGTTACTAAATCAGGCATTGCCTTAACAGTAGCCATTCCTTGAACATTTACAGTGTTTCCTGCACTTGAAGGTCTAAGTGTAAAAACAAGAATTAATGCGATTGCAATAACTACAACAGCTATTATTGAAGTTATAATTATTGAGTTCTCTTTTTTATTCATATCTTATATATTAAATGCTTATTTAAAAAGCTTACCCATCAAAAACCTTAAAAACCCATAATTCTACAAACAATTATGATAAACACTCGGAGTTATCCCCATCATTAGAAGGAATATACTCAGTGCTAACTTTATCAATTCTAAGAAAACTTATAAATCATTCTTAACTAAATTAAGTATACAATGGCGATTGTGGTCTAACGGTTATGACGTACGGTTGTGGTCCGTGAAAAGGGGGTTCAACTCCCCCCTTTCGCCCTTTAGATCTAGGAGAATAATTTAATGTCAAAATACAAAACCATTGGAATTTTAGGAGGAATGGGTCCTGAAGCCACGGCAGAACTTTACTTTAGTATTATTAAATTATTCCAACAAAAATATGGAGCAATATATGATTCAGATTTTCCAGAAATTATTATTGTAAATCTACCTATACCTGATGTGGTTAAAAATGTAGATAAACAAAATAAAGTAAAAGAAATGTTGATTGAGGGAATTAGAAAACTTGAAAAAGCAGGAGCAAATTTTGTAGCAATACCATGCAATACAGTAACTTATTATATAAAAGAAATGCAAGAATCTATTTCCATTCCAATAATAAACATCCTTCAAGAAACTGCAAATGAAGTAATAAAAAGTAAGGTAAAGAAAATTGGATTGCTTGGAACAGAAACTATAATAAAAAGTGAAATTTATAAATATTTTTTAAAGGATATTCAAATTTTAACATTAAATAAACTAGAACAATCAGAAACAACAAAAATTATAATGAATATCTTAGCAGGACAAAAGAATACAAATGATAAAGAAAAATTACTTGAATTTATCCAAAAGTTAAGGGAAAAAGGTGCAGAGAAAGTAATCTTAGGGTGCACAGAATTACCTTTATTAATTAAAGAAAATGATGAGGTATTTGATACATTGGATATTTTGACGAAGTCAGTAATAAAAAGAACACTCAACCTAAACAAAGATTTAAAACAAATAAAAAATTAATAATAAAATGGAAACAATCAACAAAAATTCAAAGAATTCTAGTTCACCAGTCCAAGGACCAGTGAAAGGATTTAAAGATAAAATAGGAAAAGATGCTGAAAAAGCAGCATTAATAAGGGAAATAACTAGGCAAACCTTTGAAAAATATAATTTTCAAGAAGCAGAAACACCCATAATTGAATATGAAGAATTTGTAAAAGGGGAAAATTCAAATGATGAAGCAGTATCAGATATATTTAAACTTCAAGATAAAGGTAAAAGAAATTTAGCACTTAGATATGAATTTACATTTCAATTAAAAAGAATAGCTAAAAATCAAAAATTACCATTTAAAAGATTTCAAATAGGTCCTGTTTTCAGAGATGAACCTGTTTCAGGGAATAGATTAAGACAATTAACCCAATGTGACATTGATACAATTGGAGCAACAATAAAAGATCAGGCAGAAATTTTAGCAGCAACAAAAGAGGTTTTAGATGCTCTTAAAATACCTTCAATTATTTATGTTAATAATATTACCCTATTAAATGAAATACTAGAAGAACAAAAAATACCAGAAAATAAAAGACAAGAAGTTATTAGGGAAATAGATAAATTAGATAAACTTCCAATTGCAGAAGTTAAAAAAAATCTAAAAGAATTAAAAGCAGATCAAATAATGGACCTCTTTGCAAAACCATTAGATTATTTCAAAAAATATCCCTCATATGCAAAAATTCAAGAATTAAAAGATTTTTGTAAAAATTATGGGTTTGAAATTAAGTTTTTACCTTCCCTATCTAGGGGATTATCTTATTATACTGGAAATGTTTGGGAAATTAAATCTAGTATTAAAGAAACAATTTGTGGAGGAGGAACTTATATGGTAGAGAATAATGTTTCAACAGGAATATCTTTTTCAATAGAAAGATTAATGGCCGTTTCAAACATTTTAATTAATATTGATAGGATATTAGTAGTTTCATTAGATCAAGATAAAAAAGCAATTGAATTAGCTAAAAAACTAAGAGCTCAAAAAAAGAATGCAAGTGTTTTCTTTGGAAAACCAAACAAGGCAATGGAATATGCAAATTCATATGGAATTAAAAATATAATTTTTGTTGGAAAAAAGGAAATTCAACAAAAAAAATTTATGATTAAAGATTTAAAGACAGGTAAGCAAAAAACATTAATTATTACAAAAGTTTCTAAATCTTAAACAAATATTTTCTCTTCTTCTCAATTTTATTATTAAAATAATTCTTAACCACATAAAAAAGCTCATAAGCCACATTTCCTTCTTCCCTATCAAATTCAGAATAAACAGGATTAACAACATCCTCCCAACCAAATACCCTATTATCAGGACTAATTAAATTAACCCTAGTAATATCATAAGATTTCTTTTCTTTTTTCTTACACAATCTTTTTATTCTCCACCCTTTTTTCCAAAAAGGCCTTATTTCTCCAACTAAATCAGATATTGATTTAACCTCTTTTCCCATAAATAACCCTCTATAAAATCACTTAAAAACATGCACATTCACTTAAAAAAGAGAACACCAAACTTTTAAACTAAAGAAAATTAACAAATTCTTATAAAAATGGTTGGAAATACAGACGCAAAAAGATTATGTAAAAAACACAATGAAATGGCCTTTTATTGTGAAATAGAAATGAGATGGATATGTTATAAATGTGAACCAGAGAAAACAGGAATTTTTAGATGTTTATAATATTTCAACTTCTCTTTTCCAAGAATTTTCACCTGTTGAAATATCTTTAAAACTTTTAACTTCAAGCCCCTTAGAAAAAAGAGGACAATTTAAAACAAAACTTTCAAATTCACCACCTTCACCTGCAACATGAATTTTATATTTTTCATTAAGTTCTTGAACCTCTTTAATAAAACTCTCATCAATTATTTTACCTAACCATTTTTGATCTAGAGGATATGCAAAAACACCCACAATCATAACTTTAAAATCATTCTCAATTAATTCATGCAAATATTCAAGTTCATCTTTCTGCCAAAGAGGATTAATGCATTTTAATTCCAATTCGTCACAAATTTTCTGAATTCTTGAGGCCTGATAAACAGATTGGATAGCTCCTGTAACAATTCCACCAATTCCATATTCTTGTTTAACCTTTTCAATAACTTCTCTTAAATCTTCAAGTTCTTTTTCTTTTTCTCCTTTTGTTTCTTGGAGGACTAAGGGCAAATCCATAACTTGCGCCTGCTTTTTTGTTTTTTCTATGTTGGGTGTATGAAACATATAGCTTTCTTGATTTTCAGATATTACAGAAATTAAACAAACTAATTCATGACCTTGTTGCTTTACTAAATATGATGAATATACAGAGTCTTTTCCACCTGAAAATAATACTGCTAGTTTCATTTTCTTAAAAAATTCCTATTAATTATTTTTTTATTGATAAAAAATCTATTTTGTTTAGGGATTTCCTTTAATAAATCTTTAGAAGCAGATTGTCCAAAGCAATAACAACTTACTTCTTTATTTTCTTCTTTTACATATTGAATTAATGGAACAAAATCTCCATCTCCTGAAATTAAAATAGCCTTATCATACTTATTTTTGCAAGCATCTCTTAACATATCCAAAGCCAAGTGAATATCATCTCCTTTAATTAAATAATATTCTTCATCATTTTGATTTAATCTCTTCTGACGCTTACATAAAACAACTTTAAAATTAGGAATTTTCTTTAACCTATTAAATAATCTTATTTGATTCCAGTAAACATATTTATTTAAATTTTCTTTTAGGGGTGCATTATAATAATAAACATCAATAAGCTCATCTTTTTTTATAATTTCTTTAATAAATTTTTTAAAATCAAAAAAAACATCAGAATATCTAAAGTTAATAGTCTTTAAACCATAATAAAAATTAGCACCATCTATATATACAGAAATTCTTTTTTTCATTTTAAAATAAAAACCGGCCTTAACCAAAAGGTTCAGAACCGGGAGCACATAAGCGGCGTGTCCGAAGACTTAAGGCCTCGCCTGATGCCTAAAATATAAAAGAATTATCAATTTTTAAGTTTTTGGGTCAAACCAAATCCTCATCAAAATCTTCAAACTCCCCAGTTTCTTTAAGCTCTTCAATTTCCTCTACAATTTCCTCTCGAAGTTCTGCAAAAGGGTCTGGATTATGTTTTAAAAAAACATCTTTTAACCAAACATGAATTTCTTCAAAATGGTTTTCTTGATCTAACCAAACTTTCTTATTATTTTCTAATTGAAGCAAAGGGAAAAAACTAGCAATTCTTTGTTCTCTTTCTTTACCAACTAAATCTGTATAAGAAATCTTCTTATGTTCTTTATTTTGTTTAAAATAAAGTATAATTTGACTATGCATTTCTTTTATTTTATCTTTTATATTAAAAGTTCTTCTAGGTAAAGAAATGCTACTTTCTCTCAAAGCATTTCTATTAATAATTTCCTTTTTAATTCTTCTATTTTCAGTTACAAGGGCCTTATTTAAAGATTCCATAAGCTCACTTAATGTAACTTTTCTAAATCTGGGAATAGGACTTCTAGGAATTAATTCAGGGATTTCCTCTTCAAGTTCAATTCTTTCTAATTCTGTCTTTTTTTGCTCTTTTTTACCAAAAAGAATATCATCAATACTTCGAACATACTTATTTAACAAAAGTTCAGATTTAATACGCAAAAGTAAAGAAGCAGCTAAAAGCACTTTACTAGACACAAAAAAATCCATTTCTTTATATTGAAACATTTTTTCAAAGAATTTATTAGATAATATAATAATATCCACATCCCAAGGGTCTAATTGTTCTGTATTTATCAGATCATATATTATTTCTTGCCACCCAATTTCACGATTAAACAAAATATCATGAACTTGTTCTTGATCCACATTATTTATGCCCTCTTTCACCATTATGTAAAGAATTTTATATATTTTATAAGGTTTTAGAGTAAGAACAAATAATCACCACTTTATCATTATTCTCTCGTGTCATTTCTTAAGAGTAACATATAGAAAGATTTATAAAGCGTAGAGGCTTCAAATTAATATCACCTCTTTTTGCCCAGGAGAAGCTTCAGGTCAACTATTTGAGGGCTTGAAGAATCTCCCAGGGTTATAATCAAGATTATTAAGGAAAACAATCCTGTCTAAAATCAGGCACTGAGTTTCAAGTTAAAGTCTTGGTTAGTCATAATCCTCCTTAAACCACAATAATTCTTTTAAACTAAGCTAATTTTTTAGATTGGAAAATGATGCCTAAAAATTATATTGGATTAGATAAAATTGTTATAAAAAGGGAAAGGGGAGGTCAAAGGAAATCTCCTCCAAAAAAATTAGAACAAAAAGATTTTTTAACAAATCTCTGTAGAGAATTTTCAGATAAAATAAATCTCATTAAAGAAAACAATCTTGCAACTGTTTATACATTTACATTTGAGAATCTTGGAACAGCAACATATGTAGAATTAAAAAACCCAAAACAATATTCTGGTTATCTTGGAATATATGGTAAAGAAAAAGAAAAACATTCAGAAATTAAAAGACAAATCTCAAGAAAAATATCTTGTGATCTTCAACCCCTTGAAGAATTCCTCTCATCACAATTAGATGAAAATTAATTATTTCTTTTCTTTGCCTTCTTTTATTTCTTCTGAAGGCCTCAAAGAGGTACTTGCTCCTTCTTGGAGTACATCTTTAGATGCCTTTCCCTTAAATTCAGCATAATGGCATTTACCACAATATAATCTTCCATTAGAATCTAATAAAAATATCCCTGGCCCACATCTTGGGCAACACTTTGCTCTTGTTATTTTATCGCCTTCAATTTTATATTTAGTATATTTTTTACTAGTTGGTTTATTCTTATGTGGTTTTTTACCTTTCTTTAATGTTTTTTTCTTTTTTCCCATTATTCTTTATTTTCCTTGCCTTCTTTTACTTCTTCTGAAGGTACTTCTTTTATTTCTTCCTCCAGACCTACTTGGTCTGAAGGCACTTCTTCTGCAATTTTTTCAGCTTGCTTTTCTTCTTCTATTTTCTTTTTTTCTTCATTTACTTTAACTTCGGCTTGAATTTCTTTTTTTCTTTTAATTGCAATTGATTCTTTTGATTCTTTAGATCCATAAATATCTGCAACAATTGTAAAAACTTTTGTCCCGAAGTTACTATCCACCCTAATGATATTTACAACATCTTTAGGACATGAAAATTTCTCAACAACAGCATTAATACATTCAAATCTACTTGGAGTGATATCCGCCTCAACATCAATTCTTACTTCCTTTCTATCTAATAAAAGATTTTGCTTTTCTTGAGAATTTATGATTTTCATTATAAATTACCTGGTTTTAATAGCAAAAACCCCTTTTTCACTAAGATTTAATTTTTTTGCAACTTCTGATTCAAGTCCTGTAACAACTATTTTTCCTTTAAAAGATTCTGTAAATTCTTTTGAACCACATTTAGGGCATTTCTCATCACCTTCATAAATTGCCTTACATAATTTACATGCTTTTTCTTTTGATTTTACCATTATCTTTTCTTCCCCCTTTAATTTGTTTAGCAGATTTATCTGCTGCCCTAGCTATTTTTTCATCATCTTTTTGTTTTTTTATTTTATCTTCTTTTAACCATTCAATTTTTCCTAATCCAGGTTGTCTCATTGTTAAACCAACTTTAGGATCATCACCTTTATGACTAATTGCAACAATTCTAGCAACACACAAATCTCCTGATTTTAAAGTTCTTACACTAGATTTTCCAGCTAAAGTTCCAGTATCACTAAAACTAACATAATCATCCATAGTTTGACTAATGTGAATCATTCCTTTCATAACGCCCATATCAATAAAAGCACCAAAATTAGTAATTTCATCTATTCTACCATAAACTAATTCTTGTAATTCTGGTTTCCAAACAACTAATCTAAATTTAGATTTATAATAAGCTGCCCCATCACCAGGAATAATAACACCATCTCCAACTTCTATTATTTCGACGACAGTTACAACCTTTCCTAATTCTTTATCATAATAATTTGCATATGTTTCTTCTAACTGTTGGCTAATAGCTTCTGCAGTAGGTAAACCAAATAATTTTGGTTCTACTCTTATATAATCTTCGACTTCTGTTAAATAGAACATTTTACTTAGAATTGATAATAAAAATTGGTTTAAAAAGCTTTGGTCACAAAGGTTTTTCTAGTGCAACGAGGAACTAAAAAGCTTTGCTCGAGAAAAATTTTTGCGATCCTAATTAAACAATTTGGATCTTTTTTCTTGCCCTAACAACCATTATGGGATTAGTTACCCTCTTTTTAAGTGCTTTATCCATTGTAGCAAGGATAACATCTGGACGGGTCTTCAAATACCTTACAATTGCTTTATCAGCATATCTGGCGCCCATTTCAATTTTAGTAAATTTATTAGCTTCCACAA
>ERZ889078.1400-NODE-1400-length-19170-cov-30.020978_pt1 | contig 19170 bp, 17 predicted proteins | sample MGYA00521266_ERZ889078 | MGnify/ENA primary metagenome ERZ889078 (study PRJEB32303, sample SAMEA104408618) | aquatic metagenome | biome: Brackish water; feature: Pelagic; material: water | place: Baltic Sea | collected 2014-06-16T06:34:00 | depth 76,534 m ...
CTGCTGCCTTCTTGCGGCGCTTCTTTGGAGCAGCCTTCTTAGCTGCTGCCTTCTTACGACGCTTTGGAGCAGCCTTCTTAGCGGCTGCCTTCTTGCGGCGCTTCTTTGGTGCTGCTACTGCAGCAGCCTTCTTGCGGCGCTTCTTTGGAGCTGCTGGAGCAGCTGCCTTCTTACGGCGCTTCTTTGGTGCTGCTTTCTTTGCTGCGGCCACGTACTTCTCCTATCGGAATGGTTCGGATCCGTCACCCAAACCTTTTCGTAGACAAGCGTGACATCATTTAGGTAAAAATGCCAACATTTTGTGACATTTAATTAGGTGCGTGTCGCAAATTCTTTTTATTTATTTTTTATGCATTTGCGGAAAATTTCACTAAATAATTTATTTGAAATCGAAAAAAATAGAAAAAATTTTAAAAATTGCCGATTTTTCCCAAAATCACGATATCTCTCCCTCTGCTTGAGGGTTTGAGCGTAAATTTTCACTTTCAGCGGCCTTTTTGAGGGCATTTTTGTCGGTTTTTATGTCGAATTTTCGCAAAATTGGGAAAAAACCGGCCAGTAGGACTACTGAAATGATGCAGATTATTCCGCCAACAGTAACTGAAAATGTTAAGGAAAATGCCGCGGCCATTCCAGCTGCGCGCATCTGTCCGGCCAATGGTCCAAGTGAATATGACAATAATTCGATTCCGGCTAGACGTCCCCGCAAATTATCGGGAATAGTTTGGTTCCACATCGCTGATCGAAACAGGGCGCTAACCATGTCTGATGCTCCGGCCAAGGCAAGAAAAAGCAGTACCAGGGCTAGGTAATTTGTGGCACCGGCTAAAGCAATAGCTGCGCCCCAGCCGATGGCTGCCCACATAATTGCTCGGCCGTAGAAGCGAACATTTTTCGTCCACCCACTTGTTAGCACAACTGCAATGGATCCAACTGTGCCAGCGGCATAGAGCAAACCAAGTGCCCACGGTGCACCTAACTGATCTGCCCAAAAAGGAATCAAGGCAGTTGGCATGGCAAAAAACATTGCAGCTAAGTCGATCAGATATGTGCCTAGTAAATCTTTGCGGGCAAAGGAGTATTTAATACCTTCAAAAAGGGCTGCCAGAGATGGCTTTTCAGCCTCTTGTGAGGCAGGGATGTTGCTCATCATGGCCAGCAAAATAAGCGAGATTACAAAGGTGGCAATATCTACGGCATATCCGGCGGCGACCGAATATGTTGAAATTATTACCCCGCCAATTGCAGGACCAACGATGACTCCGGCCTGCCAACGAAGACTCATCAATGCTGAAGCTGCTGTCATGTCTTCATGATCGACAAGTCTGGGCAATGCCGCCGCCATCGCCGGTTGTCGAAGGCCACTAACGGCAGCAAATAATCCAGCGACTACATAAATCAAAATAATGCTGGGGGTGGAACGCAGGGAGTTGATCAGAAGAATTCCGGTAAAAAACAGGGATAAGAATTCGGTAATCCAGATGAGTTTTTTGCGATCAATAGCATCGGCCAGGACCCCGCCATAGAGGCCAAAGATAACCAGCGGAACTATCTCAACGAGCCCACTTATCGCCACTGCCACATAGGAGTTTGTGAGCTCTTTAATCTGAAAAGGCACGGCAACATAGGTAATCATGGTGCCAAAATAAGAGATCAGCCCGGCGCTCCATAAATAGCGAAAGTCTGCAGATTTACGCAGTGGAGACAGATCTATCGCGTATTTAGCCACCAGGGTGAGATTAGTTGAAAGTGTGTTCGGCTGCTGGAAATTGACCAGCTTTAACTTCTGCCGCAAATTCACCGGCCGCTGCCAACATCTCAGAGCGCATATTTCTATATGCCTTAGCTAGCTTGGGAGGGTTCTTAGTAATTCCCATCATGTCCGTCCACACCAGCACTTGAGCATCGCAGTTCACCCCAGCGCCAATACCAATAGTTGGAATCTTTAGGGCAGCCGTTATCTTTGCTGCTAATTCGGCTGGGACTAATTCCAGGACAATGGCAAATACCCCAGACTTTTCAAGGGCAAGGGCCGCTTGCAGGATTGCATCACCATCGGTGCGACCTTGGACTTTATAGCCACTTAATAAGTGCACGGCCTGTGGTGTTAAACCAACGTGTCCCATCACTGGAATTCCAGAGGCCACAAGTTTTTCAACAGTTGCAATATGTGGGCCTTCGATTTTCACACCCATCGCCCCTGCCTCTTTGAAAAAGCGAGTAGATGTTGCAAGTGCTTGTTCAGGCGATGTTTCATAAGAGCCAAAGGGAAGATCAGCAATAACAAGGGCTTGCTTTGATGCCCTGACAACTGCGCGGGTCAATGGAATGAGCTCATCGACTGTGACAGGGATGGTGTTGCTTTCTCCTAGAAAATTATTGCCGGCGCTATCACCAACCAAAAGGACGGGGATGCCAGCCTCATCAAAAATCTCTGCAGTCATCTGCTCATAAGAAGTAAGCATCGCCCATTTTTCACCGCGCACTTTGGCCGCGGCTAGATCGGCGATCGTTACGCGTCGGTGCAGCGAACCGCCATAAAGGCTTTCCATAATTTTCCTCTCCTCGAGGCTGCATAAGGCAGTCCCCGGGTACAGGCACAAGGGTACCCCCGTTACACTTGAAAAATGAAGTTGTCTGTAGCCCTTGCTCAGATCAATCCGACTGTGGGAGATCTGAACGGTAACAGCGCGATGATTATGAACAGCGTTCAGGCAGCCAAAGCAGCAGGCGCTCACATCATTGTTTTTCCAGAGATGATTGTTACTGGCTATCCCGTTGAAGATTTAGCGCTACGACCATCCTTTCAAGATGCCAGCATTATGGCCGTTGAAAAAATAGCCAACCAGATATCAGGTGACATTGTGGCCGTAGTTGGCTACTTAGACCGTGGGCCACAAAATGCTGTGGCAGTCATACATGAGGGAAAAATCAAAGCCCGCTATGTGAAAAGACATCTGCCTAACTATGGGGTTTTTGATGAGTTTAGAAACTTCACTCCAGGCACCAGTGATTTAGTTGTTCGCATTCACGGCGTCGATGTTGCCCTTGCAATCTGTGAAGATATTTGGCACTCCATGGCCAGCATCGCCTCTCGCACACCAGGCCTAGTTGTTGTCCCTAATGGCTCACCTTTTGAGCGAAATAAAGATGATGTGCGATTAGCTCTTGTGCAAAAGCGGGCCCGTGAGATTAAAGCCCCACTTGCCTATGTCAATATGACCGGCGGTCAGGATGATTTAGTTTTTGATGGCGACACAATCGTTGTTGATAAAGATGGCCAACTCCTTGCCAGAGCTCCGCAATTTGATGACACGTTGATAGTTGTTGCAATCGATTGCCAAGAGGCCAGTTCAACACCTGATGTAGTTATTTCAACGGATGCCACCACAGATGCCGCATCATCTGCAGAGATTGCACCGCGCCTTGGTGATGAAGCAGAAATGTGGCAAGGCCTAGTCATTGGCCTGCGTGACTACATCACAAAGAATGGCTTTAAATCAGTCGTTGTTGGCTTATCTGGTGGCATTGATTCAGCCTTAGTTGCTGCCATTGCAATTGATGCATTAGGTGCAAAGCGAGTCAACGGTGTTGCCATGCCAAGTAAGTATTCATCCGATCACTCTGTTGAAGATGCGCAAGGGCTGGCAGATGCCACAGGAATTCACTTCAGGATCACTCCTATTTCCCCCATGGTTAATGCCTATATGGCCAACATGGTCCTTAAGGGATTGGCTGAGGAAAATCTGCAGGCCCGCGTGCGCGGCACAACCTTGATGGGTATTTCAAATCAAGAGGGCCACATGGTTTTAGCCACAGGCAATAAGAGTGAGTTAGCTGTTGGTTACTCCACTCTCTATGGCGATGCCGTGGGTGGCTTTGCTCCTATTAAAGATATTTATAAAACCGATGTCTGGGCGCTGGCAACATGGCGAAATGCTCAGGCCATCGCTGCCGGGCACACTCCTCCTATTCCAGAGCGCTCCATCACTAAAGAGCCAAGTGCAGAACTTCGCCCTGATCAAAAGGATTCAGATTCACTGCCTGACTATCCACTGCTGGACTCAGTGTTGCGTTTATACGTTGATGAAGATCATGGCTTTGAAGCCCTGCTCAAAGATGGCTTTGATGAAGGGTTGATCCGTCGAGTTATTTCATTAGTAGATAAGGCCGAATACAAGCGACGCCAATATCCACCTGGAACTAAAGTTTCGGGCCGCGCCTTTGGTAAAGATCGTCGCTTGCCAATGACTTCACGCTGGAATGAGCAGTAGTTTTTGCAAATTACTTGCAACTCGCACTATTAGACATCTTCAGTAGAATTGACCTATGAAATCAATCATCAACTGGTTATTCACGCGAAATCGCGTTGTTGATTTCTGCCTTTCCACATCTTGCAGCTGCTGATTTTTAAGCCCGCTTTGCCTGCAGTTCCAAAATATTTTATTGAATTTACCTAGGGAGAATTATGACAATTTATAACAACATCACAGAAATTTTCGGAAACACACCACTACTGCGCATCAACAAGATTACAGATGGTGCCGCAGGCAATGTTTATGCCAAGCTGGAATTTTATAATCCAACATCCTCAGTTAAAGATCGCCTGGCTATTGCGATGATCGATGCTGCCGAGGCAAGTGGTGAACTAAAGCCTGGCGGAACTATTGTTGAAGCAACATCTGGAAACACAGGTATTGCAGTAGCAATGGTTGCCGCAGCTCGCGGATATAAGTCGATTTTCACAATGCCAGAGTCGGTTTCAAAGGAGCGTCGCAAGTTAATTCGCGCCTTTGGCGCAGAGCTTGTATTAACACCAGCAGGTGAAGGTATGAAGGGAGCAGTTGCAGCAGCTGAAAAGCTTGGAGATTCTGGCGCTGTATTAGTTCGCCAATTTGAAAACCAAGCAGGACCAGAGATTCACTATAAAACAACGGGTGCTGAGATTTGGCGCGACCTTGATGGAAAAGTTGATGCTTTTGTTTCAGGCATTGGCACGGGCGGAACAATTACTGGCACGGGCCGTTACTTAAAAGAAAAAAACCCGGCAATTAAGGTCTTTGGTGTTGAACCCGCGGCATCGCCAATTCTCAACGGTGGAGAGCCGGGGGCACACCCAATTCAGGGAATTGGAGCTAACTTCATTCCTAATGTTTTGGATCGCTCTGTCTATGACGAGATCCTGGATGCAACTGCGGCAGATGCACTTAAGTATGCACGCCGAGCAGGAGCAGAAGAGGGATTCCTTGCTGGAATTTCATCTGGTGCAACGTTGTGGGCAGCATCAGAGATTGCAAAGCGCCCAGAGTTTGCAGGCAAGAACATCGTTGTTATCTGTGCTTCAAATGGTGAGCGTTATCTATCAACAGTGTTGTACGAAGACTTGGTTGATTAATTAATGGCAATTCTAAAGCGCATCATTGAAGACCTTGATAACGCGCTGCGCCATGATCCGGCTGCGCGCAATCGTTTAGAGGTCGCTTTGGCATACCCAGGTGTGCACGCGATTTGGGGACATCGAATTTCACATTTCTTATGGAATCATCAACTTAAGTTAGTTGCACGAATTCATTCTAACTTAGTGCGCTCTACGACAGGAATTGAAATTCATCCAGCAGCAGTTATTGGGCGTCGCTTCTTTATCGATCACGGCATGGGCGTTGTTATTGGTGCAACATCAATCATCGGTGATGATGTGATGCTCTATCACGATGTAACTCTGGGAGCTCGCGGTATCGAAAAGGGTAACCGCCATCCCAGGATTGAAAATAATGTAATTATTGGTGCTGGCGCGCGTGTGCTTGGAAATGTGACCATAGGCCAGGGATCGCGTATCAGTGCCAACGCTGTTATTACCAAGGATTTAGCCCCAAGAACCATGCTCGATCACGCTGACTTCTTTGTTATTTAAGGGCAGTTAACACAGCCGTAATCTGCATTTGTAAGAATGCTGCCCATGAGCACCGAAATCAGCAAGCAAGAAGAGTTCGTTCTTCGCACCCTGGAAGAGCGCAATATTCGTTTCGTGCGTTTGTGGTTTACAGATGTATTGGGCTTCCTTAAATCTGTGGCAATTGCACCAGCCGAGTTAGAGAATGCTTTTGCTGAAGGTATTGGCTTTGATGGTTCTGCAATTGAAGGTTTCGCACGCGTAACTGAGTCAGATATGTTGGCAAAACCAGATCCTGCAACTTTTTCTATCTTGCCGTGGCGCACTGAAGCTCCAGGTGCTGCCCGTATGTTCTGCGACATCGTGATGCCAGATGGCACACCATCTCCTGCAGATCCACGCAATGTTTTACGTCGCACCTTAGAAAAAGCAGCAATAATGGGTTACACCTGTTACACCCACCCAGAAATCGAATTCTTCTTATTTAAAGAAAAGCCAGAAACAGGCAAAGCTCCTGTGCCTGTTGATCAAGGTGGATATTTCGATCACACACCTGCAGTTGTTGGACATGACTTCCGCCGTCAAGCTATTACATTATTGGAAGCAATGGGAATCTCAGTGGAGTTTTCACATCATGAGGGTGCTCCAGGACAACAGGAAATTGATCTGCGATATGCAGATGCGTTAAGTACAGCCGATAACATCATGACTTTCCGTCATGTGATTAAAGAAGTTGCAATGGATCAAGGTTTCCACGCATCCTTTATGCCAAAGCCATTTACTGATCATCCAGGAAGTGGAATGCACACCCACGTATCACTGTTTAAGGGTGAAGAAAATGCTTTCTATGATCCAAACGCTGAGTTAAATCTCTCTGCAGTGGGTCGCTCATTTATTGCAGGTCTTCTCAAGCACGCACCAGAGATCACTGCAATTACTAATCAATGGGTTAACTCTTATAAGCGCTTACATGGCGGGGGTGAAGCACCAGCTTTTGCTAACTGGGGTCCAAGTGATCGCGCTGCACTAGTGCGAGTACCTATGTATAAGCCAAAGAAAGAAAACTCAACACGTATTGAATTTAGATCACCAGATACTGCATGCAATCCATATCTTGCATATGCGGTGATGTTGGCGGCGGGCTTAAAAGGCGTTGAAGAAGGCTATGAACTCAAGGATTCCAAGGATCCAATTTCTCTACCTTCTGATCTCAATGAAGCCATTGCAGAGATGGAAAAGAGTGAATTAGTCCGTCAAACTTTGGGTGAGCATGTATTTGAATATGTTTTGCGCAATAAACGTGCTGAATGGCAGGACTACCGCCGCCAGGTCAGTGCGTATGAACTCGATCGATATTTGCCAGTTCTTTAACCTGCGCGTTACCCTTTACCCATGAACACACGCAGTCTCCTCCTTAGCTGCCGTGGCGGGGTCAAATAACCGAACCCCTCGCTGCGGGGTTTGTCGTATCGGTAAAAAGACAAATTCCGCAGACATATAAGGAGCAATTGAAATGAATTTTCCCAAGCAAGTACCTTCTTCGATGCCAGTGCATCGTTATGAACCTTTTCACCCAATAGATCTTCCAGATCGCACCTGGCCAAATAAGAAAATAACTCAAGCACCTCAGTGGTGTTCAGTTGATCTGCGCGATGGCAATCAAGCTCTCATTGATCCGATGGACACACCGCGCAAATTAGCGATGTTCAAACTATTAGTAGCCATGGGTTACAAGGAAATTGAAGTTGGTTTTCCTAGTGCTAGTCAGACTGACTTTGACTTTGTTCGAAAGATAATTGAAGAGAAGTTAATTCCTGATGATGTTGTGATTCAGGTTCTGACGCAAGCACGCGAGGCGTTAATTGTTCGCACCTTTGAAGCTATCAAGGGTTCAAAGCAAGCAATCGTTCACCTTTATAACTCGACATCAACTCTGCAGCGCCGAGTTGTTTTTGGTCTTGATAAAGAGGGCATCAAGAAAATTGCAACTGATGCTGCCAAGATCTGTTTAGATCTAGTTAAAACTGTTCCAGAAACAAAGGTCTCTTTCGAGTATTCACCTGAGTCCTATACAGGCACTGAGCTTGAATTTGCCGTTGAAGTGTGTAATGCCGTTAATGATGTGTGGAAGCCAACCCCTGCGTGGAAAACCATCATAAACTTGCCAGCAACTGTTGAAATGGCAACACCTAATGTTTATGCAGATTCCATTGAGTGGATGTGTCGTAACTTAAATAATCGCGACAGCGTGATTGTTTCACTTCATCCACACAATGATCGTGGCACAGGTGTTGCTGCAGCAGAACTTGGTTACCTAGCAGGAGCCGATCGCATTGAAGGAACCTTGTTTGGTAACGGTGAGCGCACAGGCAATGTTTGTCTTGTCACTCTTGGAATCAACTTAGTTACACATGGCATTGATCCACACATTGATTTCTCCAATATCGATGAAGTGCGCCGCACAGTGGAATACGCCAATCAACTACGTGTTCCTGAGCGCCATCCCTATGGCGGAGACCTTGTCTTCACAGCTTTCTCTGGTTCACACCAAGATGCAATTAAAAAAGGCTTTGACCATTTAGCGCGGGACGCTAAAGCTGCTGGCAAGCAAGTTCGTGATCACACATGGGCTATTCCTTATTTACCTATTGATCCTTTAGATATTGGACGCAGCTATGAAGCAGTTATCCGTGTGAACTCACAGTCAGGTAAGGGCGGAGTTGCTTATCTGATGAAGAACGAGCATCACCTTGATCTGCCACGCAGATTGCAAATTGAGCTCTCTAAAAATGTTCAGGCAAAGACTGATGCTGAAGGCGGAGAGATTAGTCCAAAGGATTTGTGGAACATATTCGAAGATGAATATCTACCAACAGAAGGCGCGCCATGGGGGCGCTTTCGCCTCAAGGGCTTAAGTCAGACATCAGTTCTTGGTGAAGATGTTCACTTGAATGTTTCACTCACCGATCGTGGCCAGATGCACGAACTTATTGGTCAAGGAAACGGACCGATTGCAGCCTTTTGTAATATCTTGCAGAACTATGGAGTCGATGTTCGCGTTCTAGATTATTACGAGCACGCCCTCTCAGCAGGTGGCGATGCATCAGCTGCAGCGTATTTGGAATGTTCCATTGATGGTGATGTCTTCTGGGGTGTGGGAATTGATCCAAACACCACCACGGCTTCCCTTAAAGCTGTCGTGTCTGCCATAAATCGCGCAATTCGCTAATCCACGCACTACCTTAGCCCGTATGAGTTTGTACCGGGATGAGGCAATTGTGCTGCGCACCCAAAAACTCGGAGAAGCCGATCGCATCATCACGTTGCTCACTAAAGATCATGGGCGCATCCGCGGGGTTGCAAAAGGCGTTCGTCGCACAATGTCTAAATTTGGTGCACGGCTTGAACCTGGTAGCCATGTGGATCTTCAACTTCATGTGGGAAAAACCTTTGACACCATTACACAAGTTGAAGCGCTGATGAATTATGGCGAAGCACTCACTCAGGATTATCAGCGCTGGACAGTGGCTTCAGCGATTTTGGAAGCAGCTGAGCGCTTTTCACCTAATGAACATGAACCTGCATTACAAGAGTTTCAATTAGTTGTTGGTGGGATGAAAGCGTTGGCCGAAAACAGATATGAACCCCTACTTATTCTGGATGCATTCTTGCTGCGCTCTTTAGCTGTTGCTGGTTATGCACCATCCATGACTATTTGCTCGCGTTGCGAAAAACCCGGGCCACATAGATATTTCTCATTAGTTGGTGGCGGATCAGTGTGTAATGACTGTCGTCCATCTGCGTGTGCAACTCCTGCAATGGAAACTTTGCAGTTGATGGGCGCACTTATTAGTAGTGATTGGGAGAGCGCCACGGCCAGTGAAGGAAAACATCGCCGAGAGGCTAGTGGATTAATCGCAGCCTATTTACAATGGCACCTTGAACGCGGTTTAAGGAGTTTGCCCATGGTGGAACGAGTATGACAATTCATATTCCAAATCACGTTGCCGTTGTTATGGATGGCAATGGACGCTGGGCCAAGCAACGAGGATTACCCCGCACGGCAGGACATGAAGCCGGAGAAGCCGCACTTTTTGATGTTGTTGAAGGCGCAATTGAATTTGGTGTTAAAGAGTTAAGTGCTTATGCATTCTCAACTGAGAACTGGCGCAGATCACCGGATGAAGTCCGATTCTTGATGGGATTTAACCGCGATGTGATTAGGCGCCGCCGTGATCAGATGAATGAGATGGGTGTTCGTATTCGCTGGGTGGGCCGTTCTAAAAGGCTATGGAGCAGTGTTATTAATGAGTTAGAAGAAGCAGAAGAGTTAACGGCTAAAAATAAAACTCTCACACTCAACATGTGTGTGAACTATGGCGGACGGGCAGAGATTGTTGATGCCGCTGCTGAGTTAGCACGCGATGTGAAGAGGGGCAAAGTAAAGGCCGATTCAATTACTGACAAAACCTTTGCTAAGTATTTAGATTCACCCAAAATGAGTGATGTCGACTTGTTCTTGCGCTCATCAGGTGAGCAGCGCACCAGCAATTTCTTGCCGTGGCAAAGCGTTTATGCAGAGCTAGTTTTTATGGATGTGTTGTGGCCAGATGTAACACGCAAAACATTATGGAAAGCTATTGAGGAGTATTCGCTGCGCGATCGTAGATTCGGTAAGGCTTAACACTTAGGGCAGAGGCCAAAGATTTCAGCCGTATGTCCCACATCCCGAAAACCAAATTCTTCAGCCATTGTTTTAGCCCACTTTTCAATTGCTCCACCTTCGATTTCAATGGTTTCCCCGCAACCCTTACACACTAAATGGTGGTGATGAGCGCCGCCGCATAAGCGATAAATTGCTTCACCATCCTCACGCCTCAAGACATCAACAATCTTGTCATTAACCAGTGATTGAAGTGAGCGGTAAACCGTTGTTAAACCAATGCTTTCACCTTCGCGTTGCATGAGTCGGTACACCTCTTGCGCACTTGCGAATCCACCTGCCCGTTCAAGAACACTGACTACTCGTGGATTTGAACGGCTCATCCAATATTTCCAACAATGAGCCACATAGCCACAACGCCAAGCACTGTCATGAGCATGGTTATTTTGGAAGGATGACGAGAGTGGGCTTCAGGCAGAATATGTGAAGTTGCAAGGTAGATAACAAAACCAGAAAACATTGCTAAGTAGAGGGCCAAAGTTGGATCACTAATAACAACATAAGTTCCAAGGGCTGCGCCACTAATACGCATCAGTGCATCAAGACCAAGCAGTGCTATTGCGCGCTTGGTCCAATGGCCACTCTTAATAAGTAATGAGACTGTGTTCAAGCCATCAGAAAAAGCATGGGAGAGAATCGCAATAAAGACGGCTAAACCAAGCGCGTTGCTGACTTTGAATGAAAGACCCAACGCCACACCGTCAAGAAAAACATGGCCACCCATCGCAAGAGCGCCAAGAGTTCCGGCGATGTTTACAGAGTGGACATGTTCATGCCCGTAATCAGATTCAGCTGGCTCATGGGAACCGAAGATCTGTTCTGCAAAGTGAAGAGCGAGGAAACCTGCAACAAATGCGATAGAAACAACGGGGACATTGCCGAAAGTTTCGGTATTGAGTTCAAAGATTTCAGGCAGCAGATCAAAGGCAACAAGGCCAAGGAGAAGACCGGCTGATAATCCAAGAACTAGATGCAGGCGATCGCGTGAGCGAATGGCCAGGAATCCACCGGCAGATGTAGCAATTGCTGTGACTGCGGCTAGAACGATTGCGATATTCATAGGGGAAAAGTAGCACAAATGAAAATGATTTTCATTTCCATACCCAGTATGCCCCTGCCCTATAGGCTCAGCCCATGCTTGCAATCGCCAGATTTAACGTTGCCCTAGGCGATGTCGCACATTTTGAGGCAGAGCTTTCAACTGCCCTGGATGCATTGACGCACTGTGCTGGCTTTATCAGGGGTGAATTTGGGCAGAATCTAGATGAGAGCTCACTGTGGACGTTAGTGACCTACTGGGAAAATGTCGGTTCCTATCGCAGAGCATTGAGCAATAACGATGTAAAGATGAATGCGATTCCAGTTCTTGCCAGGGCAATTGACGAGCCAGGTGCATATGAAAGGCCGTACTCAGAGTAAAATTTAGGCACGAAAGTAACACCAGTTGCTTTTCGCCGACAGCCAGCCGGACGGAGAATATTGTGGCAACGGATCGTTTAGAAAATATCGTTGGGTTATCAAAGCGTCGAGGATTTGTTTTTCCATCCTCTGAAATTTATGGCGGACTCCGAGCATCGTGGGACTACGGCCCATTAGGTGTTGAGCTAAAAAATAACGTTAAGCGCCAGTGGTGGAAGTCCATGGTCACAGGCCGCGAAGATGTTGTCGGTCTTGATTCATGTGTGATTTTGGCAAAAGAAGTATGGGAAGCATCAGGACACGTTGCAACATTTAGTGATCCTCTTACAGAGTGCACCGCATGCCATAAGCGCTATCGCGCCGATCATCTAGAAGAGGCATATGAAGCAAAGCATAAGAAAGCTCCAGCATCTCTTGCCGATATTAACTGCCCAGCATGTGGCAATAAAGGTCAGTTCACTGAACCTAAACAATTTAGTGGAATGCTCAAGACTTACCTTGGGCCAGTTGAAGATGAATCAGGGCTAGCGTTTTTACGTCCTGAAACTGCACAGGGAATCTTTATTAACTTTGATCAGGTAATGACCACATCTCGCAAGAAGCCACCATTTGGTATTGGCCAAATTGGTAAATCTTTCCGTAATGAAATTACTCCAGGAAACTTTATTTTCCGCACACGTGAGTTTGAGCAGATGGAGATGGAGTTCTTTGTAGTTCCAGGAACTGATGAAGAGTGGCATCAATACTGGATTGATACACGCATGGCTTGGTATACCGGTCTTGGAATTAACCCAGATCGTTTGCGAGTTTATGATCATCCAAAAGAGAAGTTGTCACACTATTCAAAGCGCACGGCAGATATTGAATACAAGTTTGAGTTTGCCGGCACCGAGTGGGGCGAGTTAGAAGGTATTGCCAACCGCACAGATTTTGATCTCAAAGCTCACTCAGCAGCATCTGGAAAAGACTTGTCCTACTTTGATCAAGAAAAGGGAGAGCGCTGGACTCCTTATGTGATTGAGCCTGCAGCAGGTGTTGATCGATGCACCCTGACGTTTTTAATGGACGCATTTAGCGAAGATGAAGCACCTAATAGCAAGGGCGAAATGGAAAAGCGTGCGGTGTTAAAACTAGATCACCGTTTAGCACCAATCAAGGTTGCAGTTCTGCCGCTCTCACGTAACACTGATTTATCACCAAAGGCGAGAGATCTAGCGGCTCAGCTTCGTAAGAACTGGGCAATTGATTTCGATGACTCAGGTGCTATTGGCCGTCGTTATCGTCGTCAAGATGAAATCGGTACGCCTTACTGCATCACTATTGATTTTGAGACTTTAGAGGATCATGCAGTAACAATTCGCGATCGCGACACAATGGCGCAAGAACGTATCGCCCTTGATCAGGTTGAAGCTTGGTTGGCACCGCGATTACTAGGCTGCTAAAACCTCTCCTTCTGCCACTAGCAAGTGGTGATCATTTAATTGATCCGCCGGTTGTGCTAGCTCCAATGGCAGGAATAACTAATGCACCTTTTCGCACACTTTGTCGTGAGCAAGGTGCTGGTCTTTTCGTATCTGAAATGGTTACAGCTCGCGCATTAATTGAGCGTCGCCCAGAGACTATGCGCATGATAGTTCCGGGTAAAGATGAATGGCCTCGATCTGTCCAGCTCTATAGCGTTGATCCAACAACGATGCGGGCTGCAGTAACAATGCTGGGTAAAGAAAACTTAGCTGATCACATTGATATGAACTTTGGTTGCCCAGTTCCAAAAGTTACGCGAAAAGGTGGGGGAGCAGCACTTCCCTATAAGCGCAAACTATTTTCAAATATTGTCCAAGCAGCAGTTGAAGCGGCAAAGCCTTTTGGAATTCCAGTAACGGTAAAGATGCGCATTGGTATTGATACTGATCACCACACGTATTTAGAAGCGGCGCAATCTGCAGCAGATTTAGGTGTTGCCTGGGTTGCATTGCATGCGCGCACCGCGGCGCAGATGTATGAAGGCAAAGCAGATTGGTCTGCAATTGCCAGATTAGTTGAGCATTTAGAGCCAAGCGGAGTACCGGTATTAGGCAATGGAGATATTTGGTCTGGCAATGACGCCGTAGAGATGGTGAAGCAGACTGGGTGCGCCGGAGTTGTTGTTGGTCGTGGTTGTTTAGGCAGACCGTGGTTATTTGCAGATTTAGTGAGTGCACTTGAAGGTGGAGAAAAGGAGATGCTTCCTAACCTTCACCAGGTGCGTGAAGTGATGTTTAGACATGCAAATCTCATCGTTGAGTACTTAGAGTCGCAAGATCGCGGAATGCGCGATATGCGAAAGCACATGGCCTGGTATTTAAAGGGCTTTAGAGTTGCCCGCGAAATTCGCCATGATTTAGGAATGGTTTCTTCATTAGAAGAAATGCGCGCGCTACTTGATCAATTAGAAGATCAGCCATACCCAATTGAAGTGGGCGATAAACCGCGTGGTCGCACAAGTCATGGCCGTCCACCCACATTGCCTGATGGTTGGCTAGATGACCCTGATGAACTAGTTCATGTTGAACTAGAGGATGCATTTTCGGGCGGTTAAATGTTTATCTTTAGATGGATTCGTCGCACAATCACAGTCATTGTTGTTATAGCTTTGATTGCACCTGGCTATGCCGTTTCTCAAGTATGGCGGGCTGCAAAGAATCCAATAGTGCGTAACGCTGATGTCATTGTTGTTTTAGGAGCTGCGCAGTTAAACGGTAAACCGGGTGAAGCTCTGGAAGCACGTTTGATTGAAGCAAAAAGAATCTTTGATTTAGGGTACGGGCCAACAATTATTACCGTAGGTGCAGGTGCACCAGGTGATCGGACTACCGAGGCCGCGTCAGGAAAATATTGGTTGCGCACACATGGAATACCCTCTGCGAAGATAACAGCAATTGAAGAAGGTAGAGATACGTTAACTAGCACCAAAGCTTATGCAGCAGTAATGAAAAAACGATATGTCAGTGATGTCATTATTGTTACTGATCCTTATCACTGCAAACGTGCAATGACTATGGCAAATGATCAAGGGGTAGTGAGCACTTGTTCACCAGTTCAAAGTGGCCCCAATACGATTTCTGCCTCAAGTTATAAGTATTTACTGCGCGAAGCTGGGGCGTATTTGGTCTATATAACTGTGGGTCGACGTGGTATTCAAGTCAGTGATCATTTACCCGGCGCTGATATCGTGACTAAGGTTATACCGTGACCTATAACGAGCATGATGAGGAGCGCTTTTTTGATGAACCAGCAAAGCGTGCTGGGCGAACAGAGTTCATGCGCGATCGTGCACGAGTTATTCATTCAGCTGCGCTACGCCGTTTAGCTGCAAAGACTCAAGTAGCAGTGCCTTGGGAAAATGATTTTCAACGCACTCGTTTATCTCATTCACTAGAGTGCGCACAAATTGGTCGTGAACTTGGTGAATCACTGGGTGCAGATCCAGATTTACAAGACACCGCATGTCTTGCCCACGATTTAGGACATCCGCCTTTTGGTCACAATGGTGAAGAAGCATTAGCAGCGATTGCATCAGATTTTGGTGGCTTTGAAGGAAATGCGCAAAGCTTTCGTTTATTGGTGCGCCTTGAAGCAAAAACTCTTGATGCCCAAGGAAACAGCGTCGGATTGAACTTAACCCGTGCATCTCTAGATGGTGCAACAAAGTATCCATGGCAACGTTCTCAGAATCCACGCAAATTCGGTGTTTATGAAGATGATGTCGAAGTTTTTAACTGGATGCGCGAAGGTGCGCCAGTCGATAAAAAATGTATTGAAGCCCAGATCATGGATTGGTCAGATGATTGTGCATATTCCGTGCACGATCTAGAGGATGCGATTTTTGCTAATCAAATTTCAGTGAAGAATTTTGAAACTGACTTTGAAGATCTTTATACAGTTATGGTTCGCGACTATGGCAGTGATGCATCCCAACAAGAAGCAGTAGATGCCCACAAACGCTTATCAGCTCTATCTGCTTGGCCACATTATTATGATGGATCTCATCGCTCCCTTGCACGGTTAAAGGATTCAACAAGTCAACTCATTGGTCGCTTTGTTCTAGCGGCAGAGTTAGAAACGCGTAAAATTAACGGTGATGGTCCACTTTCTCGCTATAGCGCAGATCTTGAAATCCCACGTGAGCAAATTGTTGAAGTGGATTTCCTAAAGGCCATTGCAGGGCACTACTTAATCAATGCTGCGCACTCACAAGATCGTTATGCCAAGCAGCAGGTAATTATCAGCGAACTCGTTGAAATGCTACGCGCTAGCGCACCACAGGAACTCGATTCCTTTTTCCTCAAAAGTTGGAATGAAGCGGCAGATGAAATGGCTCGTATGCGCGTGATTATTGATCAAGTTGCAGCCTTAACCGACCCTGGCGCATATGCCCTTCATGCCCGTTTGTTGGCTCCTCGTTAAGATGGACCTATGAGCGGTCGCATTCGAGACGAAGATGTTGCATACATCCGTGATCGCGCACCCATTGATGAAATCGTAGGGGAGTACGTTCAATTAAAAAGCGCCGGTGGTGGACAAAAGAAAGGCCTTTGTCCTTTTCACGATGAGAAATCTCCTTCGTTTCACGTAACGCCGAGCAAAGGTTATTTCCACTGCTTTGGTTGCCAAACGGGCGGTGATGTCATTGCTTTCTTAATGAAAATAGACCATCTGACTTTTACTGAAACTATTGAACGCCTTGCAGATCGCATGGGATACACATTGCGCTATGACGAAGGTGGTCCATCGACACCAGCATTCTCGGCCGGTGCTAGATCACGACTCATTGCAGCAAACACCGAAGCGGCACGTTTTTATCAAGAACAACTCAATACTTCTCCTGATGCCGCGCACGGTAGAGATTTACTCACCAAACGCGGTTTTGATAAAGAAGCGTGTATGCAATTTGGTGTGGGATTTGCACCAGACGAATGGGATGCGTTGACGAAGCATTTGCGAGCACAGGGTTACAGCATCGATGAACTTGAAATAGCTGGACTTTCAAAGATGGGACAGCGCGGGCCTATCGATAGATTCCGCAATCGCTTAACCTGGCCGATAAGAGATATCTCTGGAGATGTTGTTGGTTTTGGTTGCCGAAAACTTGCAAGTGATGAAGAAGATCAGGGTCCTAAATATCTCAATACTCCAGAGACACCCGTCTATAAAAAGAGCCAAGTTCTCTATGGTTTAGATGCTGCTAAAAAAGAGATTGCAAAGAAGCGCCAGGCCGTCATTGTTGAGGGATATACCGATGTTATGGCCGCTCAATTAGCTGGCATCACAACTGCAGTAGCAACATGTGGCACAGCCTTTGGCGCTGACCACATCCGTATTTTGCGGCGATTGCTGATGGATGATGATTCATTTAGAGGAGAAGTAATTTTTACTTTCGATGGTGATGCTGCCGGGCAAAAGGCCGCTCTTCGTGCATTTAGTGAAGATCAAAAGTTTGTCACTCAAACATTTGTGGCTGTCGAGCCAGATGGTTTAGATCCATGCGAACTACGCCAACAAAAAGGTGATTTAGCTCTGCGCGATCTCATTGCCCGCAGAGTTCCACTCTTTGAATTTGCCATCCGCGCCGAACTTGCACATCACAAATTAGATAGTGCTGAGGGCCGCGTCAATGCTCTTAATGCTGCAGCACCCTTAGTTGCACAGATTCGCGATAAATCACTACGCCCTGAGTACACTCGCCTACTTGCTGGCTGGCTTGGCACAGAGGTTGAAATAGTTTCAAAGGCTGTTGCCCAAGGCGTCAAAAACCAACCTAAAATTAGCGAAACTATTGAGCCAACAACGCAAGAAAATAGTAATTGGCGACCTGATCCCAATGAAGCACGTTTGATATTAGAGCGTGAAGTTTTAAAAGCCAGGTTACAGGAGGCATCACTTTTCACTGGAACGTTATGGAGTGATATCGAACCAGGTGCATTTACGCATCCTGCTTACAAAGAACTGAGAAAAACCATAGATGAGTCCCCAGTAATTACATCTGAAACCATCAGTGATGAGAGAATCAAAACTTTGTTTACCGAGTTAACAGTTGAACCAATTCGCGCCGATGGAAGACCTAGCACTGCCTATGTTGAGAGCATCGTTGCGCGCTTGCGTGAAGTTGCAATTTCTCGCTCTATTGCAGAACTCAAATCGTCGTTGCAAAGACTTAACCCTCTTGAAAATGAAATTGAATACAACGCAGCTTTTGCCCAATTAGTTGCCCTGGAAAGTGCCCGCCGAAATCTGCATGATTTGGCGCTCGGGGGCCTTTAAGAACCCTCAATTTCAGCCAAGGCCTGTGCGTGCGCTAGAGTTTGCGCTCTATTGATCCCTGATAGCTCAACGGCAGAGCAGTCGACTGTTAATCGACAGGTTCTTGGTTCGAATCCAAGTCAGGGAGCTTTTCTACTCGGCCTTTTCTCAGGCCAACCTTTACTATGCATCTCATGGGCATGATTAAGAGTTATGTGCGCACGGCCAATTTGTCGTGGCGCAATCAAGCCCCAGCTTTTCGAATCATGCGCCTCTGGCTTGGAATCACATGGATTTATGCTGGTTGGGATAAAGCAAGTGATTCAGGTTATCTTAAAGCCGGCTCTTCTACTTATATAGGAACACAGCTATCTGGATTTTCAACTCAATCTCCATTGGGTTTTGCTTTCAATAAATTAATTGAGCATGCCACCTTGGTGGGTGGCTTTGTGATGATCTCTGAGTTTGCAATTGGACTAGCCACACTTGCCTGGGTTGCACCGCGTTTGGCAGCGTTCGGTGGGTTTTTGATGTCGCTAGGTTTGTGGCTTGCTGATACTTTTCATGTCTCTCCCTACTTCTTGGCAAGTAATACGGCATATGCAGTTTTGTGGTTATCTTATTTATTAGCGCTAGTTGGAAACAATAAACGAAAGGGCTTTAACATGTCATTAGAACGTCGCAGCGTATTACGCGTTGGAATCACTGGGGCTCTAGCAGTTGCATTTGCAGGAGTAGGCAAGCTATTTGCTAAAGCTGCACCAGCAACAAGTGATGTGGCCGCAAGTAAAGGTGCAAAAATTGTTAAGCTTGCATCACTTAAAGTTGGAGGTAACTATAACTTTGTTGCCGGCAATGG
>ERZ889078.1404-NODE-1404-length-19140-cov-6.902227_pt1 | contig 19140 bp, 12 predicted proteins | sample MGYA00521266_ERZ889078 | MGnify/ENA primary metagenome ERZ889078 (study PRJEB32303, sample SAMEA104408618) | aquatic metagenome | biome: Brackish water; feature: Pelagic; material: water | place: Baltic Sea | collected 2014-06-16T06:34:00 | depth 76,534 m ...
TCCACGCCAATGCCGTCGAGCGCCAGCAACGCCGCGATGATGTAGAGCGCGATCCGGGAGACCCCCGAGAACACCGTGGCTAGGGTGACGGCGCGCAGATCATCGTCAGCGGTGTCGTCGGGATCGCCCTCGGCTCGTCGAATCCAGGCGTCTGCGCCGCGCTGCACCAGACGCAGCGCCACGCGCAGCCCAATCCACACCAGGATCAGCCCGATGAGGATGCGCCATGCCCGGTTGGTGATCCAGTCGATGAATGTGTCGCGAGTGGCGGCAAACCACGACCGCGCGCCGCTGTCCCGCTCCAATTTCACAGAGAGCTGCGAGATGCGAAGCGTTCGGAACTTGATCTGCGACGTCGTCAACCCGGCCTCTACGTCACTCGCGCGTTGGTGAGCCGCCTCCAGGTCGGCCTCCTTCTTGAGGGCGACGACCTTCGGCTCGGCGCGCTGCACCAAAACCCGCCACAGATCCCGCCACGGGGCCGGCGTCGCCGCGGACTGCTCGGCGCGCGCGACCTCGAGTTCCCGGCGGGCCAGGGCGACGTCCTTGGCCAGGGCGCCGTGCAAGATCTTGGCGCTCGAGAGCTGCGCGTTAATGAGCTTGAGGTCGGTCTGCGCGACCGCGCGCTTGGCCGTCTGCAGCTCGATACGCCGCTCAAGATCGGCTAGGTGCAAGGTGCGCTTCATGTAGGGGTTGGGATCTTCGGCGGCGCGCGCCTTGGCCGCAGCGCCGTTCGTCGGCTTGTGCTCCTCGGGTTCCATCGTCGCTTCCAGTCGCTCCTCGAGCGCGTCGCGCTCACGTTCGATGGCGTCGAGGTAGATGTCTTGGTTCGTCTCCTTATCGTGAGCGAGCGCCACCCACGCTTTCAGGCCACTGGCCCAGGCGTCGCCAAGCGGCAGCTTCGCCGCCACAACCGCCTTGGCGAGCCCATCGGCGGTGCGCGCCTGCATCGTCCAATAGTTGCGCCACTCCCGATTCGAGAAGGTCTTGTCACCCAGGACCCGCAGGCGCGCCTTCAGCGTCTTGGTGATGTCCGTGAATCCAGCGCCCTTGTTTTCCACAAACAGGCTGACCAGCTTGGGGGTGTCGTTCACAGCCTCACGCCAAGCCTGTGCCGCGGCGATAACCGTCGGCGGCAGCGCGATGTTCGCCGGCGCGGTCACCGGGGTGACAGGCGCCGCCGGCGCGATCCCCTTCGCCTCGAACGCCGTCTCTGCGCTCGCCGGAGAGGCCGAGCCGAGCCACAGGATCGTCGCCAGCGACAGGCACAACCGACGTGCCCCGACAAGCGCGCGGTCGTGTACGAACAGGGGGGCGGTGGGCTGCGTGATCATGGACACCTCGATTGAACGGACGTGCGCCAATAACGCCACGGCAAGATGGCGTCAAGCGCTCATTTCCTGGGCCAAGCCCCCTCGGCGCGCCAGACCTGACCTTGCTCGGAACCGATGAAAAGATGCCCGCGCCACCAAGCGATGGCCGTCACCGCGTCGCCGGAAGGGAACTCCAAAACCTGCTTCCAGGTCGACAGATCAGCGCTCAGCCACGCGCGCACGGTCCACGTATCGCCGGTCTTCTTCGTCGGCCAGAGGTCTCCCGCCTGCCCGAGGATGACCACTTCGCCCCCCTCCACATACACGTGCACCACGGCGTTGCCCCCGAGGTTGAGCTGCGTCGCGCCGCTGCCGTCAACACGCCAGGACTCGAGTTTTTGGGGCGATTTCAGCACATTCACGCCCGTCACCACCCCCCCCACCGGCGCTCACCGGCCAGCATCCGACGACCAACACGCTCTTCAACCCATGGGTCGGCGCGAGCGGCAACACCGCGAGCGTGCCATCCGCCGACTTTCCGACGACGCCATGTGGCAGCTCAGCCAGCAGCTTCTGCGCGTCGCGCCGATAGCCGAAAACCAGGAGCCCTGCATCGGTAGGCAGCAGATGCTCCCAGCGCGCGTCGCCCTCGCCATTGTTCCAGAACTGCGCCGCGATCGAGACGGTCGCGCCGTTGTCGCCGCTGCGCCCTCTCACCCTCCACCCTCTCACCCTCCACTAGCGCCACCCACCTTCGCCTGCGTCAAAGCCGGGTGTTCGCGAGACTGCCTGGTCTACCGTCATGGACGAAACGAAGATCGAGGCCTCGTAGGGCATCAGATCGTGAATCGCTGTCGTGAACGGCTGACCGCTGCGTTTGGCGGTCGCGGCTTTGAAGAAGTCCTCTAGCGGCGACGCCCACGGGTCGGGGGTCGCGTAGGTCAGCTCGCTCATCTTCGTAGCCGTGGCCGGGTCCAGTGTGACCACGGTGTCCGCGGCCGACGCAGCGTCACCCCCGTCGCTCTGCACGAGCGAATCGGCCGAAAATCCGGCGTCTCCGGCGTCTCCGGCGCCGACCGTGTCGGCCACGGCGCCATCAGCGCTCCCTGTCGTCTCAGCGTCAGCGTCGCTGGGGTCATCTGTTTCAGCGCTGCACGCTAGGCAGCTCAGGACCAGCATCGCCGGGAGCAGCCAGGCTCCAGCGCGGATCGCGGTCATGCCAACGCGGATCGTGACCACGTCAGAGCGGATCGCGGTCATCTCGAGGGCCTCATGCTGCTGGGGAGCGGCACGCCAAATCGGGACCGCAACCTACCTCACGCCACGGCGACTTGCGCAGGCGCCCGCTTCAACAGCGACACCGGGGTCAATGGTGATCGATGTCGCGGTACGACGCATCGGCGCGGCGGCGCTGCCGGTCGATCTCGCCGCGCACGGTCACATCGGCCAGCGCGACGCTCCTCGCCGCCCACTCGTACATCCGCGAGCGCCGTCGATGTGCGTACGCGCGTCGATCGGCGATCAGCCCCTGCGCTGTGAGACCCACGGCGTCAGCCAGATACAGGGCGCGCGGCAGATGATCCGCTTGCGTGCAGATGATCACCCGCTGCAGCCCGAGGTGATGATGAACTCGAACCATCGAATCCAACGTTCGATACGCGCCGCGGTCGCACACCAGCGCGGTTCGCGGTACGCCCCGGGCCAGCAGCCACGTGAGCATCGGGCCAACCTCATCGCGACCGCGCGCGCCGTCATTGCCGCTGAGGATCAGGCACGACACCTGGCCGCTCTGCCACAGCGCGAGACCCGCTCGGAGCCGGTCCTCGAGCGCTGCGCTGGGGTGACCGTCAGGCGTCACCAACGCGCCAAGCACCAGCGCGCCGTCTGAGGGGCCGAACTCTGTGCCGATCGGAAAGATCCGCGCGCGGGCCCGACGGCCCATCCACACATCGACCAGCGCGACGGCTGACGCTGCCGCGGGACCGCCGACGAGCAGCGCGGCGATCGTCTGCTGTCGCTTGCTCAGGTTGAACAGACGCCACTCCTCGCCTGGCTGCTGGTAGGCCGGACCTCGATTATTGTCCCACAGTCGTGCGAGACTGCCCACGGCAGGAAGCGAGGTTCAAATGAGGTGCAGCCCACAGCTCAAGGCCGCTCGGCGACCATCGACCCTGGTTCGTGTGACGACGCTCCCACAGTCGATCGGCGCCGACACTCGATGGTGCGTCTTCTGTGTCCTCCTGCTCGGAGGATGCAGCGTAGAGTCCGTGTTTCCGACCCCGGTGCGGGCGGATACAGCCACGTCGGACACACCCGACGGCGCCGTCGTCGGCGACGACACCGCTTCCGCCGACAGCGCTCTCGCCGACAGCGCTTTCGCAGACACCTTCGCCGTGGATGTGAGAACTGACGTCCAGACACCAGATACCTTGATGAGCGGCGACACAGGGGTGGCCGACGTCGGCGATGCGTCGCAGGGCTGCGCCTGCGCACCGAAGCAGGTCTGGCTGCATGGGCCGTGTGTCGCTACGCCGGCGCTGGGGTGTGGCGCGACCTGCACCGCCAAGAGTTGCCCGGTCGACAGCGTCTGCGACCCTGGCGCCGCGTCGTCGACCTGCCAAACCGACGATCTCGTCCCGGCCTGCGTGGCCGCCCAAGCGATGGGCTTCGCGCCAGGCGATCTACGCGTCGCGCCGACAGAAGCGGCGGTGGGCGCCCCGGTGAAGGTGCTCGTGCAAGGTGGCTGGTTCTACATCGGCGCGCTGTGGTGGCACCTACAGGTCGGCGCCGAGACGCTCAGTCCTGCGTACGATTCGGGCGCTAGCTGCACCGTCACCGGCCCATGGACCCCAACGAAACCTGGCATCTACGCGGTGCGTGTGGGGTATGGCGGACTGCAACCCGGCAACAAGGGGTTGGCCGGATTCATCACAGTTCCCGGCCCAGGGGTTCCGGCGGCCGGCGTACAACCGGGCTATCCGTGCAGCGGTGGCGTGACGTGCGCGCAGGGCGACGGTTGGGCGTGTGGCTGCGGCGCGACAGGTCGTTGTGCGTGCGCTCCGGAGCCATAATCCCGGCCTTACAGCGGCGACACGTCCTCACGCGACAAGCGCCACCGTGATCGGGCGCGGCGCGGGGCATACGCAGCTTTCGGTGCTAGGATTTGGCCATGAACATCTGCTCGCCGCGTACAAAACGTCCCCTGATTCAGCTCGTTGCCCTCTCCATGATGCTCGCCACGCAGGTAGCGCCCGCCACCAGTTGGGCCAGCGGCGGCCTCTCGCTTGCGGTCAGCCCATTCGCCAACAAGACCGGTGACACCCGCTTCGACGCCGTGAGCAAGGGTTTGGCCGACATGTTGACGACCGACCTCTCGGTCAGCACCGAGCTGCGCCTGGTCGAGCGAGAGCGCATCGCCGCGGTGCTCGCTGAGTTGAAGCTCGGCACCTCAACATTCATCGACCCGAAGACCGCGCAGCGTGCCGGCAAGCTCCTGGGTGCGGAGCTGATGCTGGTGGGCGCCATCACAGCGTGGGCTCCGACGCTCCGGCTCGATGCGCGGATCGTGAACGTGGAATCGGGCGAGGTCATGGTGGCGGCCAGCGCCGCCGGGCCACAAGCCAAGTTCTTCGCCGTCGAAGCCGAGCTCGCCCGCAAGCTCCTGGTTGGCTTCGGGGTGCGTCTGTCGCCGCTCCAGCGGATGCGCATCAACAAGGCGCCGACCCAATCCTGGAAGGCGCTCCATGCCTACGCGAAGGGGCTTGACGCACACGACCGTGGCAACAAACCAGCGGCGAAGGCTGCGTTTGAGGCGGCTATCGCCGCGGATCCGGCGTTTGCCCGAGCGCGACAACGACTCGAGAAGCTCGGTAAGCGGGTGGCGGCGCTGGAGCAGCGAACGACGGCCGTGGAGCGCGCGGGCGGCCTGATTTTGCGGCCCACCAGCGCGGTCGAACATTGGTCGAATCACAAGGTGCATAGCAGTCGTGGCGACAAGACCAAGGCCCGGGCGGCGGCGCTCGCGGCGCTGACGCTTGAGCCGGGCGCCATCGACGCGCTCTGGGCCTTGTGCCTCGCCGATCTCCCGGGCGGCGGCACCGGCCACACCGTCGATGTCGGGCAGGCCAAGGTGTCATCGGCCCGCGTTCAACTGGTGTGCGCGCTCGCCGCGAGCAACCCTGTCACCGCGGCGCGGCTCAGTCAGGCCACCGTCAGCGGCACTGTCGCAATCAGCGAGTCACCCCTCGCCGCCTTGGCGCCCGACCAGGTGGTGGCGGCGTACCTACGCCTGCGCGCCATCGTGGCCCCCGTTCAACCCCAACCGACCGCAGACCGCCGCGCGGAGGCGGTGGGCCTCGGGTTGTTGCTCGGCGCCGCGCTCCGCACGAAGGCTGGCGCGCGTGCGCTGGAGTCGGCGTTCCTCGACGGTGAGCAGCGTGCGGCAGCGAACGCCTTTGTGGCCACACACTTACATCGACTGGGGAAGGGAATCGAACCGGGCCTTCAGCGCCGAGGCGCCCTTCATGCGCACACGCTGAAGGTCGCCTTGGTCGAGCACGTGGGCCGCAACAATCGACTGCCGTTCTTGCTGCAGGTGCGGTTTGCTGCGCCGAACGTCAGCCAGGTCACCGTGACCCTGCGGACCCAAACGTGGCAGCTCGTGCCCCGCGAGTTAGAGGCGGGCGCGGAGGTCGCGGTCTGGCAGGTCGCTCTCGACCGGTCGGCGCCAGTCGGCTCGTCCAAACTTACCGTGCGTTGGCGTGATCAGGATCGCCTCCAACGCACCGACACCCGCACGTGGTCCCTGCGAGCGACAACTGCTGGCTCGTGGCGGCAGCGCGGGCAAGGGCTGGGCGCGCGTATTTCCGGGCGTCATCCGATGTTGTCGACCCATTTCCTGCCGCGCGCCAAGGCGGACTTGGGCGGTCAACTGCTCGTCGATCCGGTGGTGGCGCTGTGGACCAAACCGCTGCCGATCGGGGACCATGCGCTAGCGATTTGGCCGATGTTTGCAGGCCGACCGTCCATCTGGGCGACGGGTGAGCTGATCGACTTCGCCCGACCCGGCCGCGGCCTCAGCCGAATCGGCTTGGTGCGCGCCATCGTCTATGCCACCGGAGCCGGCGGCGGCGATGTGCGCGTGCTCGGCACGGCGCGCTACTACCGCTGGGCCACGACTGATGAAGCGCGCTATGTCTCTGAGAGCGGGACGACGCGAGCCGAATCAGGTCTGCATGTTCGACCGATCTTTGAGGCGCCGTCGACGCACACCTTGGCGCTGGCGACCGCGCAGCGGCGCGCCGCGGCGTTGCGCGCCTGGCAGGGCTACATGGCCGCGCTGCCGCAGACCGCCGCGCTGTGGGAGCTGTCCACCGAATCTGGGCTCTATGCGGCGCTCTGGACCGCGTGCCCGCTCGCGCGTGCCAGCGGACGGCAGGTGGCGCGCCTGCGGGACCTGACGCTGCTCGGCAGCCAGCTGCACGACGCGCGAGGTGGCCTCACAAGCTGGGCGCCACGCCTCTTGGCGGTGTGCGCGAAGGCGCCTTTGTTCGCGGCTGCGTGGGCACAAGCCGAGGCCGCCGATGCCGACGGTCGTGTGCCCGGCCAGCGCTGGCGTTTTCGTGCCGAGGTCGCCACCGCGCTGGTGCTCGGTCATGGCTGGCCGAAGCCCGGGGCGGCCTCGGCAGCAGCCGTGCGGCAAGCGCTCGCTAACGCACCGGGCGACAGCTTGGAGATCTCGCTCCTGACGGCGGCCGCCGTCGTCGCCGGCGCGTCCCGACCGGCCGAGGTGGCCATTCACGCCAAGGGCGGCCGGTCACAGGTGCCGGCTCCTGCATCGAACGCGATGTCCGAAAAGCTCGTGACGACGGCGTTCTGGCTCGACCGCGACGAGGTCACCACCGCCGGTTACGCCACCTGTGTCGCCGCTGGCGGCTGCCGCGAGCCCACTGACGTGGCGTGCGCGCACGCGTCGGGCGCTGACCACGGCGACTTGTTCTCGTCGCAACAGGCGACCCACTGCATCCCCGTCACGCCCGGACTGTTGCCGCAAAACCGCATCCAACAGGGTGATGCGGCACGCTATTGCGCATGGCGTGGCGGCCGACTGCCGCGCTCAGCCGAGCTGTTGACGGCCGCCGTGAACGACGAGGGCAGGGCGCCGTGGCACGCCCAGGGCTGGCGCGGCGCGTACGACAACCTGCGCGACCGCGTCGTGTGCGCGTGGCTCGGCTACGGTCGCGCCAAGCCCGAAGGGTGCGCGGCGGATGAGGCGAGCGGTCGCCTGCCGTGGGATCGCTATGGCTGGATCGCGCCGGCCGGCGCCCACCCTGCCGGCGAGAGTCCGGCTGGTGTCGCGCACTTGGTAGGGAACCTGCGCGAGTGGGTCCGCGATGGCCCGAATCAGGCGTACGGGTGCAGTTTTCTCGACACGCCGAGCGTTCCTGCCACCTGCTTGCGCACGCTGCGGCCAGTAGCGACCTACTCGGCGGAGGACGTCGGGTTTCGATGCGCCTACGACGCGCGACCCCGCCGATCAGGCGCGCACGTGCGACAACCGAAGGCGCCTCGCATCGCATGGGCACGGGTGCCGGGCGGTCTCGCGCAGCTTGGCGTCCCTGAGCAAAACGACGCCGCGCGGCGAGCGGTTGGCCCGTCCGTCGATCTGGCTAACATCACCGCGGCGGACGTCGCCGCCGTAGCGCGGGCGTGCCCGAGGACCGACGCCGCGGGCCTGCGCGCCTTTGCGGCTGACCTCGCCAAGCTCGGCATCACGGGGCGCCTGTCCGCGCCAGTCGTCGAAGAGTTGGTGAGCCGCGCGCTCTGGTCCGACCGCACGCCAGCCCAGGCGTTCGAAGCGGTGTTGACCCTGCTGCGCACGTTCGACGCGACGGCGTTTCGCGCGGCCTTTGACACCAACGCCTATGTGGCAGGTGCGCGACGCCGGGCGGGAGGCGACGAGACCAAGACACGCGCGCTGCTGTGGTCCGACGTCGTCGCCCGGTTGCTGCGCCAGCCGCGTTTGCCTCACCCAGGCGCGGCACCCCGCTGGAGCGCGCGACGTGGATTCGACTGCCGCGACCAGCCCCTCGGTCGTTGTCAGGACGTGACGGGTACGTCAGGCGCGAGATTTGCCAGCGACGCTCGGCCGCGACCCGCCCAAGCGGTGCGTGTCGCTGGCTTTCAGATGATGACGACGGAGGTGACGCAGCGCGCCTTCGCCGCCGTGCTGAACCGCGAACCGAGCTTCTTCAACTGTAGCAACTGTGCCGTCGAACGGGTGTCGTGGACGGACGCCGACGCCTTCTGTCGAAAGATCGGCGCCCGCCTGCCCACCGAAGCCGAGTGGGCGTTCGCTGCTGCGGGCGGCAGCGCAGACCCGCGATACGGTCGCATCGACGACGTCGCGTGGTATCTGGGCAACAGCGCCGGCAAACCGCCCAGCGCCGGCACAAGACGCCCTAACAAGTTTGGCCTGTACGACATGCTCGGCGGCGTCTGGGAGTGGACGGCGGACGGGTGGCTCGACCGCTCGGCCCTGGAGAACCTCGCGCGGGGCCTCAAGGTTGTGCCGAAAGCCAACATCCGCCGCGCGCCCGCCGACGCCAAACCCTGGTGTATTCACGCCTATCGCCACGTGCGCTACGGCGAGCGCAACCTCGACGCGCTGCCGTGGACCGTGTTTGAGAAGCGCTGGCTGGCTTGCTTTGACACGGAGTCCGCAGGCCAAGCCGCCGTCGCTGCCGTGCTCAACAAGGCGCCGCTCGGCCCGTCGCCGCTGGTGTTGGAGCGACCGCGACCGACGCTGCGCACCATACGCGGCGGCGCTTGGCGCACCGACCCGCGGTTGGTCACGCGCACCGCACGGGCGGCGACGCGCGAAGATCAACGGTCCAGCTTCGTTGGGTTTCGATGCGCGAAGTGAGCGTCGATCAGAGGAGTGCCGCCATGATAGCCCCACCACAAGCCAACCCCTCGCCGAGCCTCGGACGAGCCGCCTGGGTCCTATGCGCCGGGGGGATGGCGTTGATCGCAGCCGGTTGCGCCGGCGCTTCTGAGCCGAGAACTGGGGCGGATAGCGGCTCCGCGACAACGCAAGGCGACACCTCGACCGACGCGGCAGACGCTGGGCGACCGGCGGTGTGCACGGGGTACTTCGGTCAACCGACGGCGAAGACTGGCCTCGACACGACGCTCTGCAGCCCACAGTGCGACTGCGGCGGCGCGTCGTTTTCGTTCGTGCCGCCTTCACCCGCGACCCTCGCTGCGTGGTCGGCGACGAAGTTCCCCGCTATGGCGACGCCCACGACCGATCCGTACACCGCCGACGTGCCGCCGACTGTCGCGCCGGGGGTGTGCGGTGTTCGAAAAGAGCCAGGCGGCGGACACACGCTTGAGAGTGCTGCGGACGCTGACACGCTGGCGAAGTCAGGCGCGACGTTGACACACCAGGGTCGTTGCGGGCTGTGCTCCACGCTGGCCGACCTCGCCGTCTACGCGCGAGAGACTGACCTGACGCAGCCGGTGCGCGCCTGTGGCCTTGAACACTTCGACGACCTCGCTGGCAACGTCGCTTGCCTGCGAAAGATCGGCTTCACCGCGCCGTGTGCCTGGATCTGGGCCTACAACACGCGCAACACCCGGGTGCGATGTTTGGACGTCTGCTTGAAGGCGCTAAGCGCCCCGTATCATCTCGCCGACGGCAGCCTGAACCCATGCCTGCAGTGCGATGAGGACAAGAGCGGCCCGGTCTTCAAGGCCGTCGCAGGCCGCACCCGTCGCAACTCCGGCCTCGCCAGCGCCCTGTGTCGCCCGTGCGCCCAGGTGCATCGCATCGCGCACGCGTACGATCTGTGACGCCCGCGCATGATTTGTAGGCCAGGTTGATGCCGACGAAGTAGGCAGCGTCGGCGTGCCACGAGGGCACGCGGCCGCGGCGCCTTGCGAGCCTGATGACCGCATGCGACCGTCGTGCGTCGGAGGAACGTATGGCTACAGAGCGCGACCCACTTCTGGGCACTGTCTTCGCGGACAGATACCGCATCGAGCGTCGGCTTGGCGCCGGCGGGATGGGCTGCGTCTACGTCGCCACGCAGCTGTCGATGTCCCGAGAGGTGGCGCTAAAAGTCCTGAATCCCGAGCTGAGTGACAGCGCGTCAGCCGTGCAGCGCTTCGTTCGCGAGATGAAGGCCTCCTCCAAAGTCGAGCATCCCAACACGATCCGGGTGTACGACTTCGGCGAGAGCAGCGATGGCCGACTCTTCCTAGCCATGGAGATGCTGCCCGGCAAAACGCTGCACCAAGTGCTGCGAGAGGCGGGCGCGCTCGACACTGCGCGGCTGCTGCGCATCGGCGAGCAGATCGCGCGCGCGCTGGGAGCGGCCCACGCTGAAGGCATCGTCCATCGCGATCTCAAGCCTGAGAACGTGATGCTGATCGATCGCTACGACGAACGAGACCAAGTGCGCGTCCTCGACTTCGGTATCGCGCGATTTGCCGAGAGCGGTGTCGACGACGAACCCGCGCTCACACGGACGGGCACGCTCATCGGCACGCCGCTCTACATGTCCCCGGAACAAGCCCTCGGCAAGCCAGTCGACCATCGCAGCGACCTGTACTCGCTCGGCGTGCTGCTGTACCAGATGGCCACAGGTGCTGTGCCTTTCACCGCGACGACCCCGATCCGCGTGCTGTTCATGCACGCGCACGACGCGCCCAAGCCGCCGTCGCTGATCGTCAAGGGGCGGGTCCCGGAGCGGCTCGAGGCCCTGATTCTCGGCCTGCTAGCGAAGTCGCCTGCCGACCGGCCGCAGACGGCCGCGGAGGTGATCGCGGCGATCAAACGGGTGACGGAGTCGGACACGCTCGTGGAGGCAGATGGGATGCTGCGACCAGCGCCGCGGCTGCACGACGCCACGGCGATGGCACGCGCTCAGGCAGCACACCGCGACCCAGGGGCGCAGGTGCCGACGGCGAGATCGGTGACGGTCGATCCCGACGCAGATCCGCTGATGCAAACCGCCGCGGCGTTCTCGGGCGGCCCGGTCGCAGAGCTCGCAGCGGGGCTGGTGGACACGGGCGGCGCGACGATCGCGGCGGATCAGCCGGGCCTGTCTTCACAGGACACTGGCGTGGCGTCGCGCGCTGTGCTCGACACCCAGGCAGCGACCATGGAGGCGCCACGGCCCGACGTGACGCTGGGCACCGTGCGGCCGCCTGCGTCCGGACCCGCCGCTGGCGCAGCGGCGCCTACGTCCGCAGCGCCTGCGTCCGCAGCGCCTGACGTGACTGATACGAGCTCGAATAACGCGACCGCCACCGGCGTGGCGCCCGTCGCAGATCCGACCGCGATCTCGGCGCCAGCCAAAACGCCCAGCGGCGGTTCACCGATACGCCTCATCGCCATCATCGCCATCGTCGCCGTGCTGACGGTCGTCGCAGCCCTCGTGTTCGTTCTAGCTCGCGGCGCTGGCTCCCCCGATTCAGCTGCGACCACGACGCGTGACCCGACGCTCGTGGCTGCGTCCGCCGACGCCACGCAATCACCACCCGCCGTTGTGCCGGTGCCGCCGGCGGCCGCCGAGGCGAACCGCGCCGGACTGCGTGACGCTCGCGCCGCAGCGGGCGACCCGGTGACGCCGGAGGGCTGTCGCGTCACCGACGCGGGCACCGTCGACTCGCTCATCGCCGCAGTGCAGCTGCTCAATGGCGGTCGGCCGCGCGGCAAGCGCCCACAAGACACCGAAGCCGTCGCCAAACTGGCGGCGCTCCAGGGCGACAACGCCAAAGCCGCCGAGACTCAGGCGACCCTGGCCCGCGCGAAGCTGGTCGCCGGCGACTCGGACCCGGACATCATCGGGCTCACCAAGGCCGCCCGCGCGGCATGCCCGGCGATGGCGCTGGCGTGGGAGGTGGAGGGCACAGTGCACCTGCTGTCGATGCGCGCCAAGGTGGCGCGCGAGCTGCTGGCCGAAGCGGTCACGCTCGCGCCCGGCTTCCAGCGTGCGCGCTACAATCTCGGCCTGGCCCAGCTGAGCAGTGGCGACGCAGCCGCCGCGCTCGCCACCTTCGAGGAGGTGCGCCGCCGCGAGCCGCAGCGCCCCGGCGTGATGACTGGCATCGGCCAGGCCCACCTCGGCGCCAAACACTACCCGGAGGCCGTCGCCGCGCTCACCGAGGCGACCCGTCGGGCGCCAAAGGACGCAGCGACGTGGTACGTGCTAGGCATGGCCTACAAGCTGAAAGCTGACCCCGCCGAGGCGCAGCGCGCGTGGTGCACCGCAGCCAAGCTTGGCCACCCGCGCGCGGGCCGAAAATGCCCCGAGGCGGCCGGAATCCCGGTGCCAAAGTAGCGAACGCCGCTACTGAACAAACGCCGCGAGCTCCTGGCGTGCCATGCCAAAATCCGGTTGCTCTTTGACCACGCGCGTCAGCAGCGCCTTCGCCGCCACCTTGTCGCCACGGTCCTTCGCGTCGAGCGCCTTCGCGAACTGCACCGCGGTCTGCGTTCGCAGTCGCTTCGGGCGTCGTGGTCGGCTTGGACGCCGGTGCGAGGCCCCCGCTGCCCCAGGACGCACCCCGCCCACGCCACGCGCGCTACCAGCCCTCGCGGCGGCGGCCTCCCGACGCGGCAACCGCTTGGCGAGGTCGAGCGCCAGCGCGCTCGCGACGGTGGTCTGGATCGTCAAAAACTCATCCACCTTGCCGCTGGCGCCGGTGCTGAGGATGATCCGCCCGGTCTGCACCGCCACAAGGCGCGCGTCGATCCGCAGGCTGCCAAGCAGCGAGAAATAGCTGCCCAGCACGAGATACTCAGCGCCAAGGAGCTTGCCGATCTGGGCCGCGGTCTTCGAGTCGACCTTGCGTGACCCACCCAACTTCAGCTCCGCCAGCACCGACTCCAGGCGCGCGCGCTCAACCAACTGAATCCGCTCATTCCTGGATAGGTCACTGATCAGCATCTGCGCCAACCCCTTCTTGAGCACGGCGAGCTCCTCATCCTTGCCGGCGTAGTCGAAGTACAGCACCGCCACAGTCGGCCGCCCAGCGGGCTTCGCGGTCGGCGCAGCCCGCGGCTTCCGAGCTGCCTTTTCGCCTGGTTTTGCGGGGGGCACGCTCTGATTGGCCGGCGGCTTTGGCGCCGCAAACGCGGGCAACAACCCGAGCGACGTGGCGCCGACGAGTCCGCCGCCGGTGAGGGTGGCAATGAGCACATCGCGACGACTCATCCCTGTTTCCGATCGCTTCATACGTGTCTCCAAGCGCGTGATCACAGCCTGCGGATCGGATCTGGCCCCCAAGGCGCGACCCAACGTAGGAGAATCATGCCTGGAAGCGCAATCAATGTGCAGAACAGAAAAAACTGTGTGTACCCAACCGCCTCGATGAGCCAGCCCGTCGACGCGTTGGCGAAGGTCCGCGGCACACCCGTGAGGCTCGTGAGCAAGGCGAACTGCGTGGCCGTGTAGCGCTTGTCGGTGCTGCGCGCGATGAACGCAACGAACGCTGCGGTGCCCAGACCCACGCCGAGATACTCGAAGCTGACGGCCATGAAGAGCGCCGGGATGCTATGACCGATCTCCGCCAACGCCGCAAAACCAAGGATCGAGCTGATCTGGACCACACCAAAAATCCACAGCGAGCGGTTGATGCCGATCCGAATCATGAGGACGCCACCGGCGATGCCACCGCCAATAGACGCCCAGAGGCTCGCGACCTTCGCCACGGTGCCGATCTCAGTCTTCGTGAAGCCCAGGTCGAGGTAAAATGGCGTCGCCAGGGCCGTCGCCATGCTGTCGCCCAGCTTGTAGAGCAACATGAAGGTGAGGATCAGCAGCGCGCTCTTCACGCCGTCCCGAGCGAAAAACTCCTGAAACGGCTCGACTACCGCCCGGGCGAAACTGCGCGGCGGCGGCATGCTCACCTCCGGCTCGGGCATGAAGACGCTCGTCGCGACGCCGACGAGCATGAAGCTCGCGACGATGAGGTGCACGGTGCTCCAGGGCAAGGTGTCCGACAGGATCAGGGCGAGGGAGCCGGGGACAAGGCTGGAGACGCGGTAGGCGTTGACGAAGAACGAGTTGCCCACGCCGAGCTCGGCGTCCGGCAGCAGCTCGCGGCGATAGGCATCCAGCACGATGTCTTGGCTCGCTGAGAGCAGCGCCACGATGCTGACAACCAGCGCGATAAGCCCGATATCTTCGGTTGGGTCGAGAAAACTGAAGGCCGCGAGCGCCCCCAACAGACCGACCTGCATCAGCGCGGCCCAGCCACGTCGCCGACCCAAGAAGGGCGGCACGATGCGGTCCATGAGCGGCGACCAGAGAAACTTCCAGGTGTACGGAAAGCTGACCAGGCTGAAGAGTCCGATCGTCTTGAGATCCACGTGCGCGTCGCGGAGCCACGCCGGCACCAGCTGGTAGAGCACGTAGAGCGGCATGCCCGAGGCAAAGCCGCAGAAGATACACGCGAGCATGCGACGGTTGAAGATCGCGTCGACGAGCTTAATTCGGGGTGAGCTGTCCGGCTGTGGGCTGGGGTCCGTCACGAGTCGGGGGACTTATCCGGCCCCGCGATCCGGCCCATCTCCGTCGCGAGGTCGAGGTCGCGCTGGGTCACCACGTCGCCCGCGTCGTGCGTGCTCAGCTTGACCTCAACCGTCGCCCACACGTTGCGCCAGTCCGGGTGGTGGCCCATGCGCTCGGCGACCAGCGCGACGCTGCTCATCCAGCCAAACGCCTGCACAAAATCGTCGAATCGAAACGTGCGCGCGAGGGTGTTGTCGCGATGCTTCCAGGCCGGATTGTCCCGCAAGAAACCAGCTATATCGGCATTGTCGCTCATGAGACCTCAACGCGGCGCAGGCGCAGGCGGTGGTTCCGCGCCTCGGAGGGTGGTGATGTACGACCGCCGCTCAACAGGCACGTCGTTGCGGTAATCGCGCTCTTCAATCACGTGGTCGCCGGACGGACCAAACCTGCGCTCGGTCCCGTGGCGTGACCCCGCTTGATACGGCACCTCGGCCCATCGTTGCCCTGCGCTGGTGTAGATCACGGCGCGGCCGGTTCGCTGGCCATGATTCACCGGCACCACCATGCGGGGCTTGCCGTTCGGGTGATAATGCACCTCTAGGCCATGGCGCTCGCCCTTGCGATACGACAAGCGGACCACGCCGCGGCCATAGGGACCCTGCACTCGGGCGTAGCCGTCGCGCTCGCCCTTGACCATGGGCACAGTCATCCGCACCGCGCCATTGCGGTGATACTGAATCTCCGTGCCGGTCGGCAGCTGCCCGGCTGGGTATCGGCTCTGCACGGTGCCGTCCCGAAAATAGCTGCGCACGTAGCCGACTGGCTTGTCGTCCTTGAATGGGATCTCCAGCTGCTTCTCACCCGTCGCGAAGTAGCGGACCTCGGAGCCTGAGCGCTGACCGTCCGCGAACGTCACGCGCGCATGTAGGCGCCCATCATCCCGATAGAACGTGGCCTCGCCATGGCGCTTGCCGCCCCGCAACGGCGCCTCGACCCGCTTCGCGCCGTTCGGGTAGTACTCGACCTCCAACTTCACGTTCTTGTCGATCGTCGGGCAAGACTCGCGGCGCAGGTTCTCCGTGCCGGCGTAGTAGAAGACGACGCAGCCGTTCTTGAGGCGCTTACCACCGCCGCGGCGCTGCAGATAGCGACGACTCTTCAGCACGCCGTGTTGCCAGGTGTACAGCGCGAATCGGCTGCCATTACGGGCAAATCGCGTCTCCGTGCCGTGCAGTTGATGGTTGTCGTACGGCTGCTCGCTCCACAGCCAACCGCCGCGCTTAGCGTAGATCTTGGCTTTGCCCTGCCACTTGCCGTCTACCAGCGGATACACGCCCATCAGGCGGCCCGACTTGTAGAAGCGGCGCTCTTCCCCCGTCATCTCGCCGGCGTTCCAGCTGCGCTCCGCCCATTTCCAGCCTTGCTCGGCGTAGACGGTCTGCACGCCTTGGCGCTTGCCAGCTACGATCGGCACCGTCCACTGCAGCTCGCCGGTGGCGTGACCCTTGGTCGGCGCGTGCCATTGCCGTTCGACACCTGCTCCCGTCTCCGCCCAGGGCCACTCCTGCCTCGGCGCCCCGCCGACGTACCAGCGTCGCGCCATGCCGCTCGGCTTGTCTTCGGTGAAGTGATACTCGCCGATCACCTTGTCGCCCTTCATGTCGAAGATCAGCGTGCGCCCATGCTGCTTACCGGCGACGTAGCCCATGACGCGCTCGCGGGTGCCGTCCTTTCGGTACACCTTCACATCGCCGTCGACGACCCCGTGCTGCCGCGCGACCTCCATCCACATCGTCTTGCCGTCCTCGTGAAACCGCACCTCCGTGCCGTGAATCTGACCATTTTGCAGCGGCAGCATCGCCAGCAGCGTGCCGTACTTGTTCACCACACCGGCGTCGCGCCAGACCCGCGCCGTGCCCTGCAGTTTGCCGTCCTGCCAGACGAAGACCGCCCGCACCGCACCCGACTCCCGATAAAACCGAAACTCGTTGCCGTGCAGCACACCGGCTCGGTACTGCAGGATCGCGACGAGCACGCCCTTCTCGTCCCACATCCGCGCCGCACCCTGGCGTTCGCCACGCACCCGCTGCACCTCAAACGCCTTCTTACCGTTGAAGTGCCAGTGTCGCTCCAGCCCGACCGCTTTGCCGCCGACATAGTTCACATCGGTGCGTTTGCGATTGGGCTCCCAGAAGGTCTCCGCGCGTCCGTGCAGCAGCCCGTACTGGTAGCGAAAGATGGCGTCGATCTGGCGCTTGTCGTTGTCGGCGTACCGCAGCTCCTCGCCGTGCTTCAGCCCCGAGATCAGGCTGAACATCGCCTTGAGGTTACCGCTTCTATGCCAAGCGCTGCCCTTGCTTGCGGGAACACCCGCCGTGTATTGGATGACGGTCTCGCGCTCCGGCGGAGCGGTCGGATACCACGTCGTGAAGGGGCCCTCGCGCAGCCCGTTCTCCCAAACGCTCGTCGCCGCCAGCCGACCGTTGGCGTCGAACCGCTTCTCGAGCCCGTTCGGCTTGCCCTTGGCGTAGGGCATCACGCTGCGGCGCAAGCCCTCTTCGTCATACGTCACCAGCTCACCGTCTGGCACACCCTTGACGAGGGTGAAGCTGCGATTCGGCGTGCCGGACTCGAAGTAGGTGGTCACGCGAGCGGTCTCGTCACCGGGGCCATAAGCCATCACGTGCTGGGTCTTGCCGCTGCGGTAGAGGTGGGTGACATCGACCAAGTCCCCGTTCCGACGATGCTCGACCCGCCGCGCACCGCCACCGCGAAAACGCTCGACGACCTTCGTCGCCACGCCCTTGCCCGCGGCCGGTCGCACGACGTCCGGGGCGGTCATCGCCGGCGGGGCGGTCATCGCGGGCGGCGCAGGCTTCGGTGCCGCCGTGGCCAGAGGTGTCGATCCAGCCGCCGCTACCGCGCTAGCAGGCCGAGAAATCAGGCTCAGAGACGGCACGCTCAGGGCGACGACGAGCGACGCCGCTGCCACGCGTCCGACCCTCTTGCTGCGCCAAGCGTCTAACTGCACGAGAGACAGCGACGCGATTCGGTCTGGGATCATGGCGAAACGACGCACGGTGCCTCCGGTTGGGGACGACAGTTTCAATCAGCCAGCGTCGGAATGCAAAGCCAGCGCAACAACTACCGGCGTCACGCGCCGTTCAGACGCGCCGCAAGCTTGACTCCACACGGTAATCCGGGCAATCCATGCGCGCGCACTCACTTTGTACGCTGTGCGCCCAAACTCCCAACCAGGAGCCCGAGCCATGAGCCACAATTCCTTTCAGACCGCCGACATTCTCAAGGTGGGCGACCAATCCTACGCCTACCATCGCCTCGGCACCCTCGCCGACGCTGGTTTCGACACCTCGACGCTGCCGTACTCGACCCGGGTGCTTCTCGAGAACCTGTTGCGAAACGAGGATGGCGTCTCGGTCAGCGCCGACGACATCAAAGCGGTCGCCGGTTGGCAGCCCAGCGCGCACCCTGAGCTTGAGATCGCGTTTCGCGTCGCCCGTGTCCTGTTGCAGGACTTCACGGGCGTCCCGGCCGTCGTCGACCTCGCCGCCATGCGTGACGCGATGGTGGCCATGGGCGGCGATCCCAACAAGATCAACCCGCTGCAGCCAGCAGACTTGGTCATCGACCACTCGGTGCAGATCGACTACTGGGGCAGCAAAGACGCCGTGTCGCTCAACGCCAAGCTGGAGTATCGGCGCAACGAAGAGCGCTTCAAGATGCTGCGTTGGGGCGCGACCGCGTTCAAGAATTTTCGAGTTGTTCCACCGTCAACCGGCATTGTCCATCAAGTGAACCTTGAGTTCTTGGCGCACGGCATCTTCTCCGCCGAGACCAAGGACGGCGGTCTTGAGGCGTACCCCGATACGCTCGTGGGCACGGACTCGCACACCCCCATGGTCAACGCGCTCGGCGTCGTCGGCTGGGGCGTCGGAGGCATCGAGGCTGAGGCGGCGATGCTGGGGCAACCCATCACGATGCTGCTGCCCGAGGTTGTGGGGTTTAAGCTCTCCGGCGAGCTCGCGGAGGGCACGACGGCCACGGACCTCGTGCTCACCGTCGTCGAGATGCTGCGCGCGCACGGCGTCGTCGGAAAGTTCGTCGAGTTCTTCGGCACAGGCCTCAGCAGCCTGCCGCTGCCCGACCGCGCGACGCTCTCGAACATGGCGCCAGAGTATGGCGCGACGATCGGCTTCTTCCCTGTCGACGACATCACGTTGCGTTACCTGCACCTCAGCGGTCGCCCGCAGGCTCAGATCGATCTGGTCGAGGCCTAT
>ERZ889078.1407-NODE-1407-length-19126-cov-32.262965_pt1 | contig 19126 bp, 22 predicted proteins | sample MGYA00521266_ERZ889078 | MGnify/ENA primary metagenome ERZ889078 (study PRJEB32303, sample SAMEA104408618) | aquatic metagenome | biome: Brackish water; feature: Pelagic; material: water | place: Baltic Sea | collected 2014-06-16T06:34:00 | depth 76,534 m ...
CGGCGTTTTCAATCTTCTGTTCGTGATTCATGGCAAGCCCCCTTTACAGGCCGAAAGAAACAGCTAATTCCTCAGACTCAACTAGGCCAGTTTGGTCGATCATATGGACGGCCTCTGTCACCTTGGACGCAAACTCGGATCGGCTGAACGAATCCAGCGTCCCGTAATACAGTCTCATGAACGCCTCTACATGGCGCGGATCGTACGCCCCGATGCGTCCACCGGATGCCAGTAATTCCCTGATCAGGTTCTGGTAAAACATCGTGTTGCCCCCCTGTTTGTGTTCTTCGATCATCTACTGAAACCATTGTCGCACGCATCGTGCGCGCCCGTCAATAGGAAATATCGGCCTATCTCAACTTTTCTTTAGCTTTATTTTATGCTCTGTTTATGGCCTTGCGCCCACCCTATCGCCACACGCACGATGCTTCCCCCTTGGCACGCCACCCATAGCGTGATATTTTATAAGAACACACAAGATAAAGGGACGCACCATGCCACAAGTCGAGAAACCGCGATATACAGCCGACACAACGCCGGTTCAACCGTTCTCGCCGCCATGCGCCGCCTTGTGTGACTATCACATCCTGTTCGACCCGCAGGCGTTCGCAATCGTCGCATCAGGATACGACCTAGCGGCAATCGAGCAGGATGATGATAGTGATGAGGAATAGGCAGACAGTGTGCATAGACTTCGACGGCGTGATCCTGCGCCAAGGGGTCAGATGGGTCAACGCGGCCCAGATCATCGGCACCGTGATGCCAGGGGCGCGTGAGGCTATCGAGGGCTTGCGCCAAACATTCACCATCATCGTATGCAGCGCACGGTGCGCTCACCCCGGCGCAACTAAGGCCATACAGTCATGGTTAAACTCTAACGGTATCACCGTGGACGGCGTCCAACATGAAAAGCCCCATGCCTGTGCATACATCGACGACAGAGCCGTGCCGTTCTCCGGCAGCTGGCCCGCCCCGCTCACGATGGTCGCCCAACTAGCAGCCAATGAGAGAGCCAGGACCGAGGCAAGGCGCTTGATGAATTAAATGTTAGTCGAGACAAACACTATCCCGGCATGAATCCCCCGCAGGCCAGCACAACAGAACGCCCTCCAATTGGCGAATAAAGGCCGAATGCGGGTCCTTCTGGCGATAAAATCCGACAAGGGCAAGATCGCGTCTTTTGACGATATATCAATTGACACAAGGGCCTCCAAATGTTAGGCTAGCCAAGAAGTTAAGAACGGGGAGTTTCAGTTATGGCGATGGTGGCACAGCACTGGTCTTTGTCGGCCCTTGCGGTTGAGCTTGGGAAGGATCGTCGTTTCGTCGGTAAGTTGTTGGAGGGATTGACTCCAGCCAGCTCCGACGGGCGCGGCCCCAAGTACCTGATGCGTGATGTTGTCGGGGCCATGACTGAGGGCGGCGACCTGGATGCTACTCAGGAGCGGGCGCGAAAAGACAAGGCGCTGGCTGACAAGACTGAGATCCAGGTACTCCAAATGCGGGACGAGTTGCTGCCATCTGACGAGGTGGCGAGGGCGTGGGGGGACCACATCACCGCCGCCAGGTCGAGGCTGCTGACGATGGGTGCGACATTAGGCCCGCAGGTAGCTATCGAGAGTGATGTAGTCCGGTGTAGACGGCTGATAGACTCTCAGGTTAAGGACGCACTGGCTGAGTTGAGGGAGCTGGCAATTGCTCAATCACGGGCCGCCGCAGACAGCGAGTAGCCTTTTAGGTGAGGTAGGTGGGCTGTGGGGTCCACCGCCTGATCTCGTTGTGTCAGAATGGGCCGCTGCCAATCGCGTGCTTGTTTCCGAGTCTAGCGCAGAGCCCGGCGCATGGTCAAATGAGCGGGCACCATATCAGTCCGGTATTATGGATGCCTGCTGCGACGACGACACCGAAGAGGTCACGGTGATGACCTCGGCTCAGAGCGGCAAGTCTGAGGCTCTATTGAACGTGGTCGGCTATTACGTCGATCAAGATCCTGCCCCGATGCTGCTGTTGCAGCCCACACTTCAAATGGCAGAGGCATTCTCTAAGGACCGACTAGCCCCGATGATCCGCGCTTGCCCGGCACTGGCCGGGAAGGTTGCCGACGCTGGATCAAAGCGGGGCGGGAACACCCTTCTTCACAAGCAATTCCCTGGCGGGCATGTGACGCTTGCGGGGGCTAACTCCCCGGCTTCCCTCGCGTCACGGCCCGTCAGGATCGTCCTTGGCGACGAGCGAAACAAATGGGGCGTGTCCGCTGGTACAGAGGGCGACCCGTGGGATTTGGCTAAGGCCAGGGCCAAGACGTTCCACAACCGGAAGTTCATATCGACCTCGACCCCCGGCTTTACCGGCGTTTGCCCTATCGAGCGGGACTTTCTGGCCGGCGACCAGCGACGGTTCTGGGTGCCATGCCCCCACTGTGGTGAGTATCAGGTGTTGCGGTTCGCTAACTTGAAGTGGGAGAAGGACAAACCAGAGACGGCGCAGTTCCAGTGCGTAGGCTGTGAGAAGCTGATTGATGAAGGCCACCGGGCTGCGATGCTCGCAAATGGGGACTGGCGGGCCGAACAACCGTTCAAGGGCCACGCATCGTTCCACATCTGGGAAGCGTACAGCCCGTGGTCCTCCTGGGCATCGATTGCCAAATCGTTCCTGATCGCCAAGAAGACACCCGAGACGTTGCAGGTTTGGACGAACTCCGTAGCCGGTGAGACTTGGGAGGATCGGGCCACATCGGTCGATGCGATCACATCTAGCGGTCGGTGCGAGCCGTACAACGCGGAAGTCCCCGCCCAAGCTCTAGTTTTGACCGCCGGGGTGGACGTTCAGGACAACAGGCTTGAGATCAGCGTCTATGGGTGGGGGGAGCATGACACACCTTGGGCGATAGATCATGTGGTCATCGCTGGAAACACGGGCGGGAAGGCCGTATGGACGGCGCTGGACGATCTTCTGTTCAACCGCGAGTTCGATTGGGAGTGTGGGGGAGTCCTAAAGATCGCCTCCGCGTGTATCGATTCGGGCGGGCACAGGACGCAAGAGGTGTATTCCTACGTTGAGCCGCGCCAGATCAGGCGGGTCTACGCCATCAAGGGTGCGTCCGGTGACGGGTATCCTGTGATACAGGCCCCGCAGGGGCGACGGCTGGCCGAGTCAAAGATTCCGGTTCGGTTGCATCTTGTTGGCACTGATGCTGGCAAGTCAGCCGTCTATCATCGGTTGTCTCTCCCCGCCGACGATCCCGCCAGGGCGCACTTCCCCAACCGTGAGCCGTTTGATGATGTGTTCTTCGACGGGCTAACCGCAGAGAAGTGCATCATCGAGTATCGCATGGGCCGACCCAAGAGGGTATGGAAGAAAAAGGTATCGTCAGCCAGGAACGAGCCTCTTGATTGCGCCGTGTACGCCTTAGCCGCCGTTCACAAATTGCGCCCTAACTATCGGACACTGATGCGTCGGGTTGAGTCTGCAGCTGAGAAAGATTCCCCTGCCCAGGTCCAGAAACCCAAGCGAAGCCGCAAGTCTGGCGGCAGTTTCGCTACTTCTTGGAGGAAGTAATGTCCGTCGATATCCCTACGGTGGAGCCTGAATCCTTTGCAGCCGGTGATACGGTTGTGTGGACCAAGGATCTCTCGGACTATCTCCCGGCAACGTGGACGCTGGCATATCTACTTGTACCGCAGTTCACAACGTCGGCGGGTGTTGCCATCAACCCCACAACGGTCACCGCGACGGACAACGGAGACAATACGCACCTTGCCACCATCTCCGCGACAACGAGCGGAGGTCTTGCTGTCGGGGCGTACAAGCTGGTCGGTCGCGTCACCGCAAGCGGAGTGGTCTACACGGTTTATACCGGGAACCTCGATGTTGCCCCAGACCCGGCAGATACCAGCTATGACGCCCGCTCCCATGTCAAAAAGACCCTTGACGCTATCAATGCCGTTCTTGAGAGCAAGGCATCGAAGGATCAAGAGGCATGGTCAACGGCAGATGGACGGTCGTTGTCTCGATATTCGTATGAGGATCTGCTGAAGCTTAAGGACAAGTACGACGATCTGTGGAACAGAGAGAAGCAGAAGATCGACATCGCGGCAGGTAAAGGAGCGTCTAAGACTCCACGGGTGAGGTTCTAGTATGGGACTACGGAAGATATGGAACGCCCCGGTAAAAGACCTATTCACGCGCAAGCAGGCTAGGGTGAGGCGTCGTCCGGCTAACTACCAGCGGTCGTTCTCTGGGGCCAAAGGTGGCAACCTAGTGGCGTCCTGGACCAGCACGCCCACCAACATCGACTCGGCCCTTGTGGGTGGCCTGAGCGCCCTGCGTGCCCGCTCACGGGACTTGATGCGCAACGACCCCCATGCCCGCAGGTTCCGGTCAATGGTGCAGGGGAACGTAGTTGGTCCGCGTGGGATCGGGTTCTCGTCATTGGTTGCGAACCCCGGTAAGGGTAACACACCCGACTCTGCCGCTAGGGACTCCATCGAGTCAGGGTGGAAGTCCTGGCTCGGTAAATGCGACTTCAAAGACCAGATGCACCTTGTAGACATCGAGCGGCTGCTGATGGGTATCATCCCCACCGATGGCGAGGCGTTCATTAGGCTGCGGCGCGGGTCAGGGTATTTCGGGCTTCAGCTTGAGATCATAGATTCCGAGTTGATCGACGTTCGGCACAACGCATCCCTCCCCGATGGTCGCAAGATCGTGATGGGCGTAGAGAAGGACGCAGCCGGGCGCGTACTGGCCTATCACGTAGGTGAACCCCCTCCGTCGGCATATTCGCCTTACTACACGATGGCCAACAACCCGAAGCGGATTCCAGCCGACGAGATGAGGCACTTATTCGTTCGTGAGGAGGCGGGCCAGACGCGGGGAATCCCCTGGATGGCCGCTGTAATGCTTCGCCTTAACATGCTCGACGGGTACATGGAGGCTGCGCTTGTAGCGGCCAGGACCGGAGCGGCCAAGGCTCTCGCCATCATCACGGCAGACGGGGATTACATCGGAGACGATGTGGACGATGACGGATCTCCGATCATCGATCTTTCGGCGCCTGGGGTTGCATGGAATCTCCGAGATGGGCAAAGAATTGAGACTTACGATCCATCATATCCGCATGGAGAGATGGAATCATTTATCAAGATATGCCTCCGTGAAGTGGCATCAGGCGTCGGGTATGGCGTGAGCTACAACCTGATGTCTGGCGACCTTGAGGGGGTTTCGTTCTCATCGATCCGTCACGCGATTATCGAGGAACAGGGTCAGTGGATGGCCATCCAAGAGTGGATGATCCGAACATTCATGCAACCGATCTTTGATGAATGGGTGTTCCAGGCGGTAGGCCGTGGGGCGTTGACCATCGGGACGAACCCGCTGCGCGTTAAGGACATGGATAGATACGAACGTTGCGCATGGCAACCGAGGCGCTGGCAGTGGATTGATCCGTTGAAGGACGTTACGGCTAACATCAAGGCTATCGAGGCTGGCCTGAAGTCGCGGTCCGATGTCATTCGGGACATCTCCGAGCGTGACCCTGACGATGTATGGTCGGAGGTTGAGGCCGAAAACATGAAACTGCAAGAGCATGGGGTTTTAGAGAATGGAGCGAATGGTGAAAAAGCTACGATCTGAAGAACTGATCCGCAAGGTATCAGGGTCTAAGCAGTTCCGGTCCTTCTCTGCCGACCGTGCGGCAGTTGATCTTGATGCGGGGACGGTCGATCTGTCCTTTTCATCTGAGGCTGAATACACGCGGTATTCGTGGGATGTCGGTGAATATGTAGAGGTTCTGGACCACAGTCCCGAGTCTGTGCGCCTTGCCGATGAACTCCCTCTGTGCGTAGAACATGACACTTCGCGGCAGATTGGCCTTTGTGAGCAAGTTCGAATCGACCCCGACCGGAAGGGCCGCACCAAGGCGCGGTTCTCTGACCGGCAGGCGGCGCGAGACGAGCTGAATGATATCGCAAAGGGCATCCGTGGCAAGGTGTCTGTGGGCTACATTGTACATAAGATGGTGCTTTTTGAGAAGCGCTCCGACGGTCCAGATGTGTATCGGGTTACTGATTGGGAGCCGCTTGAGGTTTCGAGCGTAACTTTGCCAGCCGATACGACCGTAGGAGCGGGCAGGAGTGCCGAGCAGAAAGGGTCCATTGTGGACGAAACGACCGATCCGGTTGTGGAGATCACCGAGACTATCGAGCCTGTGCCCGAAGTCGAAGTTATCGCCGCCGCCGTAGAGCCTGTTGTGGTGAAGTCCTTTGAGGACGGTGCCACGATGGAGCGCAAAAGGGCCAAGGAAATCAACGAGATGGCGGCTGTTTTCGCCGGTCGCGGTATTGCCGTGGCCCGTGATGCTGCGTCCAAGTTTATCGAGAGTGGCGGCGATCCCGCCGAGTACCAGAAGGAGATGATGAAGATGAGCGAAACCCCCGTGACGGCGACTCCCGATGTCGGCCTGTCTAAGAAAGAAGTCCGAGAGTATCGGTTGATCCGTGCTATCAATGCCCTGGCCAACCCGAACGACCGCAAGGCCCGCGAGGCCGCCGCGTTCGAGTTTGAGGCTTCCGACGCTATGGCGAAGATCGTGGGCCGCGAGGCTAGTGGTGTGTTCGTCCCTAACGAGGTTTACCGGCGCGACCTTAACGTCGATTCCATCAGCGCTGGCGGTGCCCTGGTCGAGACTTCTGCTGCTGGTCAGTCCATGATCGATCTGTTGCGGAACAACCTGGTGATCGCCCAGACCGGCGCGACCATCCTTGATGGCCTCGTTGGTGATGTGTCCATTCCCCGCCAGACCGGCGGCGCGACTGGGTACTGGGTTCATGACTCCAACGTGACCGAAAGCCAGCAGACTCTTGGCCAGATCAAGTTGACCCCGCACACTGCTGGCGCATTGACCGACATCAAGCGGTCCCTGCTCAAGCAGGCCAGCATTGGCGCGGAGAACTTCGTTATCAACGACTTGGCTACCACCCTGGCCCACACGATTGACGACGGGACAATTAACGGCGCCGGTGTTGCTGGCGCACTTCTTGGCATCCTGAATGTGACTGGGATCGGGTACGAGAACATCACCGACAACGCCCCTACCTACGTCCAGCTGGGTAGCCTGTGGGCAGAGGTTGCAGACGCCAACGCGCTGCGCGGGAACCTGAGCTGGGTGACGAACGCTACCCTCGCGGCCTACATGATGACCACCGAAACCTCGACGGGTTCCGGCAAGTTCCTGATGGAGGACAACTCCATCTTCGGATACAACGTTCACCTGAGTGAGTACATTCCCACCGGGACGATCCTGTTCGGCAACTGGTCCGATCTCGTCGTTGCGATGTGGGGTACTCTGGACATCAATGTTGACACCAGCACCGGTTCCGCTGCTGGCACCGTTCGCGTCGTCGCCTTGCAGGACTGCGATGTCGCCCTGCGTCATGTGGCCTCGATGGCTTACGGCTCCTAACTTCGAAAGGAAGTGATAACGATGTTGAAGGATCTCAAGGCCGTCTCTACGGTCACCCAGTTGATCGATCCTGTGACCCTGACGGCTGATGCTAACGGGGCTTCGATTGATCTCAAGAGTCACCAAAACGCGCTGGTGTGCGTTGCTGTTGGAGAGTCTGGCGACACCCTAAGCGGCTCGGTGAAGATCGAGCTTGAGCTTGAGGAATCGACCGACGACAGCACGTTCACCGACTGCGCCGATGCTGATGTGATTGGGTATGTAGCCGGGACCAATGATGGATGTTTTGGTGTGATCGACGCCGCCGCCGAGGACGACGCCGTTTACACCTGCCAGTACATCGGGTCCAAGCGTTACATTCGCCCGGTCATCAACGTGACCGGCCTTACCAACGGCACGCCCATCGGTGCCATTGGTATCGCGTTCGATAAGAAGTACGTGTAGTTCAACGGGGGGCGGGCGTCATGCTCGCCCCCGCACCTAACGGGGGATGCTATGTGGGTCAAGATTCTAAGGGACACAGTTGCCAATGGTGGCATCGTCCGCGTTGGAGACGTTATCGAGCAGCATGACAATACGCTGATTCTGCTGAAGAAGGCCGTTGCCTGTGACGCCCCGAAGCCGGTAGTGCGCGAGACGGTTGATGAAGATGCCTCCGTTGGTGACGTAGTGAAGCCGAAGCGGAAGTACCGCAGGACTAAGGTCATAAAGTAATGCAGCTCGCGGTTACAGGGTTCAAGGAGTTGGAGCGATTCAGAAAGGATCTCGCTAGGCAGCGGGAGAAGATCCTGAAGCCATCGCTTGCGTCTGGCGCAGACAAGGCCGGGCGGGCGCTTCGCAAAGGAGCATACAACTACTCTAAGCTCACGACGGAGCTCCCGGCCCGCCCCCTCGGCAATCGGTTCAAGTTCTGGAAGTCTGATCGCCGGAAGCCGATCAACAACATTCACTCGGCTGTGTCTGTTTTACACGGCAACAAGTTCAGCGCCAGTTACAAAAATCGCGGCGATGGTCCGATGTGGGCTAAGGCATCTAGGCGGGGCGTGAAGGTCGGCAGAAAAATGTTCTCGGGAGCGTGGATTAGTATGGGCGCACATGGTCCGTTTGTTGGCCGCAGGGTCGGCAAGAGCGCGTACCCGATTGTATTCCCGGCGGTTGACATGAGGCCGTCGGCGCGATACGCCGAGCGCCTGCGACCAAAGGCCAGCGGCATCATGGAGCGCGAGATCGCATCACAGGTTGAAAAGCGGTTGCAGAAGTTGGTGAGGACATAATGCCTAGCGCAAGCACGCGATTTAATGCGTGGGATCTAGTTGAGGATTCTCTAGAGGCCATCATCCCCGGTAACGGGTATTGGAGTACAGTTGCGTCTGTGTCAGACCAGCCCCCCAACCCTGACGCCACCAGCGGAGGCCCGTGGCTTGTCATGTCTTTCGGTGGAGAGGCTTTTGAATCTGTGACCATTGGCGGCTATTACTCCACCACGCAGGCAATTCACATAGATGCCTATCTCTACAAGACTGGCTCATATGTGCAGAACTCCTGCAAGCTGATGCAGGATGTGAGGCGAGTTGTAACCGAAGTTCTTGCGCTCGATGGTGCAATCTCCGGTGTTTCAACCGTGCGCCTTGTGGCATCAGATCAGGATACGGGGTGGCTTGAGTACACTGGCGGTCTGGTCCATTTCAGGCAGACCATAGAGTTTCGCTACAAGACAAGGAGCGCGTGGTGATGCGATACCGCAATGAGACGGGGCTTCCGCTGATCGTCAAGGGCGTTGGTGAAGTCATGCCCGGCAAAGAGTTTGAGACTGATCTCCCCGTGAAACATCGCGGCGTGGTCGTAGTAGAGAAGAAGGCTCCCACTAAGAAGGACGGTGAATAATGGAAGGTTTGACCGGTACTATTCTGGTGGGCGTTGAGTCTACCTATGGAACAGAGGCCAGCACTAAGGTCGCGCAGTATGGGATTTCGTCAACGGCAGGGACTAGGCGCTCCACTGCAAGGAGCAAGTCTCGCCTAAGTGGTCGCGCATCCCGCGCCCGCCAGCTTCCGAGCTACGTTGATGGAGAGATCGTCTGCGGGTTCACCCGGCTGGCCGCGATCATGTCCCCTGTTTTGGGCGCACTTGGCGAAGGAACTGCCTCAACTGGTATCATCACCTACGCTATCGGGGACAGTGACCCAGATAACACATCGCTGACAGTTGGCAGGAATCACGGCAGCGCCGAGTATACGTCCGTTGGGAACGTCCCATCGTCTTTCAGGCTTGAGCTTGGAAACGACGACGCCACCTATACGCTCGGGTTCGGTGGAAAGTCTGATGTTAAAGAGGCGTCGCTGACCTCCTTCACCGCGCCAGACGAGGCTAACATCCTCTATCCTTCTGGTTACGGAACCCTGAGCATCAACGGGACCGACTATGATTTTGAGTCTGCATCTATCGAGGTGTCGTTGCCGATTGATTACAACGGTAAGGGCATGATCGGCGCGAGTACCGTGCGCAATGCGTTCCGATCTGGGGCGATGGAGATCACCGGCTCGATCACCCTTGAGTTTGACGACGACACCGGTGCCGACATGGACACGGTTACCATGCTCGCGGACTATCTGACAGACGGCGACATGGGCGCTATTAAGTGGACATCCGGGGCCGTTGACTGGCTTGTGCTAAGCGTGTGCAAGGCACGCGGCGATTGGCCTGCATTGCAGTCTGGCGTCCAGACGTTCTCGTTGACGTTCGACGCCGAGAGCTGTGACATCGTTACTACAACCTAGGGGGGGGGAAAGATGACGAAAGCAGGGGAGTTCCTTGGCAAGACGCAGTTTACTGCGGAGATTGGCGGTGTGGAGTTCGTTCTGCGCCGCCTGTCCCGCGAACTTGCATTGAAGGCGTGGGGTTCTCGACTATTCGGCATTGTGGCGGCACATAATGCGAAGGGCGACATCGAGCCGAAAGAGAAGGACGTTAAGAAGATGGAGGAGGCTGGACGCAAGCTCTTAGAGGCGTGCATGGTGTCTCCTCGGCTTGGGCCGACAAGCAACCCAGATGATGATGTGATCTCATACGATGACCTAGAGGTGTCTGGTTACGGCGGCGCGGTGTTCCAGGCGATAATGGGGAGCGTTGAACCAGCGGCAAATTTTACGCAGCCCTCCGGGGGCTTGAAGGGAGCCGAGTTGCAGGATGGCTCGACGCCCTTGGCCAGCGATACGGAGTCCGTCCAAGCGAGTTGATGGGGATGGACCCGGATAGCCCGTGGACCCTATCAGTCGATGCAGAAGTAGCGATGAGAGCGGAGGCGCAGCGTGGCCGATAAAAAAGTTACAATCATCCTTGGGGCCAAGGACCAGACCAAGCAGGCGTTTGCCCAGGTCGATAAAGGCCTAAAGGGTCTAGGCGTCAGCAACAAGATGCTGGCCGCTGCCGCCGTCGCCGCTGCCGGGGCCACCGCAACGGCATACCTCGGGCTTGTGAAGCAAATGTCTGAGGTCGGGGACAACTTCGATAAAATGAGTCAGCGCACAGGGGTTGCGGTTGAGGATCTTTCTCGCCTCGCGTATAGCGCCGAGCTTGGCGGCAGTTCTATGGAGGCTGTCGAAAAAGGAGTCAAGAAGCTGTCCGTCTCAATGTACGATGCGGAACGAGGCTCCAAAGAGTACGTTGATGCTTTTCGTGAGCTAGGTATTCAAACTACCGACGCGGCGGGTCAGCTACGCCCTGTATCTGATGTGATTGTAGACCTTGCCGATTCGTTGAATGCTGTTGATAGCGATACCAAGAAGGCCGCTCTCGCACAGAAGTTATTGGGCCGCGCCGGGACGGAGCTTTTGCCGATGCTCAAGCAGGGGAGCGCTGCGATCCGGCAACAGGGCGTTGAGCTTCAGTACCTTGGGGGAGTTGTAGATTCTGAATTCTCGACGGCTTCAGCCGAGCTTGTAGACGCTACCACTAGGGTCAACAAGGCGTGGGATGGCCTAAAGATGTCACTGACGGGGCCAGCCATCAAAAGCGCAGCCGACGACCTTACCAGCCTTGCCCTTGTGGTGGCAGACCTGCGGCGCAATATGGGTGGCGATGGAGCATCGGCCATCAAGTTTGGGTTCATCGAGGGGCTGTCTAACGCGCTTCCTGGGTTCCGCGCCATCGTCGCGGCGTATATGGCCAAAGCGAATGAACTCAGGACGCAAATGAACGCGCTAGAATTTGGTCAGGGCGTTGACCTTGTTCCGCGCCCTCTTCTCCCCGGCATCGAGCTGGACATTCGGCGTGCCGGTGAGTTGGCGGATGAGATTGAGTATATCAACGAGATCGCCGGGCTAAGGGCAAAAGAGATTGGAAACATGTCGAGCAGCCCGCCGGTTGCTCCCGATCCTGCCCCCATTACGTGGGAGGACGCCCCCGAAGACCTGTTGCTCGGTGCTGAGGACTCCTTTTCCAGCCTGACCGACGGCGAGGTTGCGGACCTGATGATCGCCCTCGACCAGATGAAGACGCCCATAGAAGAAATCGGCGACGCCGCCTCCGACATGGGTCGGCAGATCGGCAGCGCGTTTGCAGATGCGGCGATCCAGATGGCACTTTTCGGCGGCGACGCCAACCAGCTCGCCAAGCAGCTTTTCTCGATGGGCCTCCGAATTGCGATTGGGGGTTTATTCTCGCAGGGTGGCGCGGTGCCGATGGCGCAAGGTGGAAGCATCCCGCACGCCGCGTTCGGCTATTCAGTACCAGACGGCCCTCGTGGGCTAGACTCTCGACTGATCGCCGCGATGCCCGGAGAAGAAGTTATCAACAGGCAGCTCTCGATGCGCCTAAACCGGTTCCTGTCTAGCGCTGAATCCTCGCCGCCCCCTGGCCTCATGGGCGGCTCCATGGGCGGGTCCGTGACCCTGACAACCTCTTTGCCGGTGCGTCGTTCTGACGCGATCCTGGTGGCCCGTGGAGTAAAGAACGCGATGCGCGACCTTGAAAGGGGAGTCCTCTAGTGGCAGAGCCTATTTTTAACATAGTTCGCGTCGATAACCTTGAAACATCAGAGGGGCTTGATTACACGGCCACTGCTGACATGGTTACGACCTACGATGAGATCATGCTTGTAGATGATGCTGGCGAGCCGTGCGCGGAGCCAATCGCGCCCGTAGTCGAGGATCTTGACGAGCGCCATGATTATTCCGACGGATCTGTGGGGGAGACACAGCGGATCAGGAAGCAGAACATCAGGCTCGCGGTTGACGGTCTAGACGGCGACCAGTGGACCAAGCTGAAGCGGTGGCACCAAGACCGCGCAGAGGTGCGATTCTCTCCCGGCTTCGGTCGTCATACCGAACTTGGCTGGCGTCCCGTTCCTGGCGGGGCGTCGTATAGTGATCTCACTGGAAAGTACACGTTCACCGAGTCTGGCGATGCTACATACAATCATGTATGGGATGAGCGCGACGGCATTATCAGGGACTTCTCGGTGGCGGGGCAGAGGATCATTCCCACTCCGGGCGGCGCTGGTCAGGTTTTTGAGCGCGGATATGGCAACCTAGCGTACGGTCAGAGCTGGACCGTTTTCTCGGGCGCAACAACGACCGTATCAACGGCTACCGATGGATTTGGTCATACCGACTTCCCGGATGCCGTGAGAATCGCACGCACGGCAGATGCCGCCGACAGTGTGGTTCTCATGGCCCTGGCGTCTCCTACGCTCGGGACGTCATCAATCATCAATTATACGGCACTGATCAAGGGGCGCGTTCCCCCTGGGACGTTCCTGCGGATCATGACTGCCATTGGTGGGATTACTACTGTTTCGTCCGTACAGATTACCGGCGACTATTCCGACTGGACGCGGATAGAAATCCAGGGCGCGGAGACATTTACGTCGGGCGTGTGGATTCGACTGCACATGACTGGCCTTGGTGGCGGGGTTGATTCTAGCGGCGACTTCCTGCTTGCGGCAGAGATGGCGTACGAGGAGCCTGTAAGCGGGGAGTATCTAGAGAGCTTTAACAACTATGTGAACAAGACAGCCGCTTCAACTACGTCATACATCACCACTAGCGCCACGGTTGCGTGGCCCAGGGCGGGGACGCTGCACACGGTATTCTATGTTCCAGAGTCGTTTGACGACACGCTGGACGGACAGCGTATTGGACTAGTGGGCCAGCTATCAAGCATTGAGGGGATGCTATACCTTGTTGCCTACAACTCCAACCCTCGTCTCCGGGCAATTTTCTATATGTCCTATCCTACCCCAAACGCAAACCTTCATCCGTATGTAGACGGCGGGCTGATTAACACCGACGACATCAATACGCTCACCGTAACGTGGTCACCATCGACGGCGTATATGTATCTAAATGGTGCATTGATCGCCAGCAGTACGACTGACTATGTCAAGAACCAAACAGATCGCATTATGCGCATCGGGTATTGCGACGCCGGGGGTGGCTCTTGGCCTTTCTTGATGTGCGGTGTGCGCCTTGAGAACGATGTATGGGACGCAGACCGCGTAGCGTGGGAACACGCCACAGCTAACAACTCTGCCGCACAAGCAGTAGTAGTAGGTGCAAGGGGCAGGACATACAAGATCCGCAGCATCCCAGATCAACCCATCGTTTCGGTGGGGCAGTCTACATGGCGCGGAGTGATCGAGCTAGAGCAAGTGTCGTACGATGAAGATACGGCAGATATCACCACGAAGGAGTAAAGAGATGAAGCTAGTTACCACGATCATCGCCATGATGTGTCTTGTTTCCGTCGCCAGCGCAGACGACTACAAGCACTCTGAGGACGTTGCCTCCGGTGGCGCTACCGTGTTCGGGTTCGCCGGGGAGCGGGTCAACTTCGAGTGCTATTCCGATGCCGCAGATTGCATCTTCAAGGTGCAGCACCGTATTGCTACTACGTGGACCGACTTCCAGCCTGCCGACACCTCGCCTAGTGATACCGTGCGGCTTTTTGCCGGGGTCCCGTGGGCGCGGTATTTCGGAAGGACGGGGTACTCAGTTCGGGCAGACTCCACTCGGGTGCTTGTGACCCCTGACGCCACCACCGACGTACAGGTCTGGGCTTGGTAGCATGGGACTCTTGACGGCAGGGCAACTAGCTGCGATCCCTGGCGGGAAGTTCCGTCAGAAGTGGACGATCATCCATGCAGACGGGTTGATCTCGTTTGTGCTGCACGATGATGACGGCGGGCCGCAGACCGTGATCGACCCAGGGAGTCGCACAGCATCGGCGTACAACGTCTCCCTGCAATCTCCCGGCGACCTAGCGGCGCAGACATACCAGTTCACAGCGTCTAACGCAAGCGGCCAGTTGTACCATACTGGCACAGGGTCGTACTTCTACGATGTCAGCAAAACGGCATGGGTGCCGCCCACGACGGCTGTGGTGAAGCATCAGGTCTACGTGTGGGCGTCTGGCGCATGGTCTGAGCTTCCGTGTTCCCCGTGGGTGGGCCGTATTGCTCATATAGAGTATGACGATGTTCTCGGTCCTGACGGCACATGGGGTCCAGGGACGGCCACTGTGACGTGCGAGGGGTACTTGGGCGAGTTAGTGCGAAAGCCGTGGACAAATGAGCATGGAGAACATGTTGAAAACGCAACGGCGATCACCCCTAGCGGGTTCCTGGTCTACAGCTTCTCGTCTGGGTGGGACATGGATGGTTCAGACTATAGATTGTGGGTACAATACCGCACAACCGTGACATCATCTTCGTCGGTGAAGTTCTACGCAAACAGCGGCATATGGTCCACGGGCATCGCGTCAACATCTTCTGTTACGCTGCACCAAATGTCTATCATACTGACGGCCCCTAACTTCTGGACCAGTGCTACGGCGAACGGAACGATAGCGTCGGGTGGATATCTCCCCGTGGCCGTGAACTATCCAGACATCCCAAAGATCAACAGGTCCGATGGGCAGACTGCGAGGCCGTGGGTATGAACGCAGCATGGTGGACTGCTCTTGGTGTTTCTTCTAGGTCTGTCGATGACTTCGACAGCGCCACGATCACCCAGAACCAGAATATGGGCGCGGCTAGCAATCCTCTATGGGATCACTACCTAGTGGATGACGTGACATGCGTGCAGCGTTCGTTCCACTACGGCGGCGGCCATAACAAGTGGGACGGCGGTTTCTTCTACATGGAGAATAACGACACTGGGGCCACGGTTGACGCGGGTGATACTGTTGTTGTTTCCGGGGATATCCTTAGCTGGAACCCGTCCGGCGATGTGATAATTGAGAAGTTTTCCGACGGAAAGCCCGTTGCGATCTACATGAACTCGTCTCATAACGGGATAGAGATTGAGCTTGTACTCACGTCTACGCCGCCCGGAACGTCCTCATATTACAGCAACTTCACGATCTGGCACTATTCGCCGTGGGCGTGGTTCGGAGTCCCGGCTGAGATGATCCCGTCGATGTTGATGCAGCTAGGTGTTGACCAGGACTACATTGATTCCGATGCGTTCGACAACGCCTACGACGGTCAGAAGTCTGACTACGGCGGTGTGGCTACAGATCCCGACCTCGACGCCTACAGGCTGATCGGTGAGCCGATTGTGGAAACCATCAAGCGCATGGCGCGTCACTTCTACGACCCTATCTACTTCAACATGAAGGGCCAGCTTGCGATGGGGTCACGGTCCCGTCCCGACACCGTTACGGCGCTCTACGGGATCAAGGATGTCTCGTGGGGGATCACCCGCGACCACATCTGCAATATCGTGCGATTCACCTACGGAGACGTTAGCAGGATCAAACAGGTCCCTAGGGACTATGGGCCGACCACTTTTTCAGGCTATGACGTTGTGGCCGACTCGAACTACGATATGGAATGTTCACACGTTCCCACCGCTGGCGTGATGTTGGGTTCGGCGTATGTGGTAGAGGATTCCGTCAGCGTAAGCATACAGGAGTTCGGGGAGATCCCGATAGGTGGATCGGATCAGGTAATTGTAGACGGTGACGCGGTTCGAACCGCCCCGACAACTCACTTCCCGTACTTCAGCGAGCGCGATGATCTAGCGATCTACGCCGCAAGGGTAGATGACGAGTCCGACGAGATGCGCGAAATAGTTATGTCGCAGGACTTCAGGGGGATCGACTACGATTTAGGATACAAGGTGGGGAACCTTCAGATAACCGGCGACGGCCAGACTGTAAGTGATTGCCGGTGCATTGAAAAGACACTTAACTTTTCCACGTTCACTGTAGAGAGCGTGTTGTTGGAGGCCCTGTGAGCAATGACGATTATGGCCGGCTAGACGCCAAACTTGATACGATCACGTCCTCTATCTCTGGGGTTGCGGTTGATGTTGGTAAGATTTCACAGTGGGCAAACGATCATGAGAAGGCCCATGAAACATCAGATGCAAATGCAAGATGGGCTCTCCGTACAGCGATAGCCGCCGCTGGCCTAGTGGTTTCAGTTCTCGTTTATCTCGGTGTCGGGGGGGTGTAGTGGGAGACATCACGCGCAGCTTCAGCCGCAATGAGTTCGCATGTAAGTGTGGGTGCGGGATAGATGATCCCCATCCGTTCCTTGTAGTGGGCCTGCAAGCTCTCAGGGACAAGGCAAACTATCCGTTGGTGATAACTAGCGGGTGTAGGTGCTTCGACCATAATGAGGCCGTGGGGGGTTCGTTCGGGTCGCATCATGTACCTGATGAAGGTCGATACTCACGGGCCGCAGACTTTTACCTTGTGGGCGTGGGCTTGCGTCAGTCGGTCGAGCTTGCAACGATGATCCCTGTGTTCAAGAGTGGGGGGATAGGGGTCTATTATGACGAGCATGGTGCGCGTCTGCATGTTGATGTGCGTAGTGGTCCCCCTGCTAGGTGGGGAAAGCTGTTTGGGAAGTACGTTCCCATAAATGATGTATTCATGGCCGCAGAGAAGGAGTCCGATGATGTCTAGGTTGCTGGCGGTACTAGGGGCCGCGTTTGCGGTCATCTTTCTAAGCGCAGGATACAAACCCACCCTTGGGGACGGTGGCAGCATGTCCTCCTATGTAGGGTCCATGTCGAGGAGCGCCGCGTCGATGGCAAACCCGGACACGGTAACCATAGCAATCACCATGCGTGCCTATGCTGGTGCGTCCGGGCTGATAGGTGCCACTACGTCTACGACGCGACCGCTGTATCGATACCCCTACACGGCGAATTACGTCTACGAGGACTCCATTCAGACGTTGTTCCAGTATGCGGCGATGGACACTGTTGCCCCTGGGACGTGCCACGGCGACACTAGGGACGTAGCCGTGAGGAGTGGCCCAGATGGAGGCGGGGTCAATGCTTCTATGAGTCGGCTTATCGTCAGATGGGATGTTGAGGAGCTGATCCCAGTAGGCGCTGACGTGATCGACGCCGACATTCTCATTTGTATGCGGGACCGAACCTCATGGGCTTTTGGTGCCGGAGAGGGATTCGCTGCCGTTCAGGACACATTCGTCGCGGATACATGGTGGCATGAGCCTGACATCTGCCATGATGCGTGGGGCACTAAGACATACTGGAACATGATGCGGGCGACCGATAGCGCCCCGTGGACGCCATCGCAAGCGTCACGAGCCGCAGTTGCAGACCTCGGAGTGCTTGGTGCCGCGCCAGACGGCCACGACCCGTATACGGCAGCGGCCAACGACACTGTATCAATCGATGCTCTATCTCTCGTTGAGGGGATCATCGAGTCTGGGTGGCAAAACTCAGGGACGTGGATCACCGTTATCGACGACATCAGCGGAGGGCGCGATCATTGGGTGACGGTAGGAAACGGGACACAGAACAACGGCCACAACCCCACGTTGTATGTTACCTACGTAACAAGTAGTCCCGTAGCGTTCAACCACGAAAAGCCGTGGGATGGGCGGGAGCTGGCATTTGTGTTCTCGGCTGATGGTGGGTATGAGGATCTTGGACAGGGTGACTACCTCGCTATTGCCGACTCACTTGGGGCAAAGTTGTCTATCCTTATGGATGAGCGCAAGGTGGCCGACAACGCAAATCAGTTTGACTACGCGACACTTCAGACCCATGCGGCCAATGGCCACGACATCGGCTACATGGGGCACACCCATGCGAGTTGGGACGGTACGTATCTAGCGGTCAAGTACGGGATGATGGGCGTTTGCGACCCCGATAGTCTAGGACCGAACACTGGCATGTGGATGGACCCGGCAGACTGGCTCACTGGAATGGGGACTTCATCGTTCGCGGAAACGCCGATGCTCGCATGGCCAGCATACGTCTACAACGATACGCTGATCTCCAAGGTAAAGGTAGCCGGGTTCCTCGCCGCCAGGTCTGGGCCGCCGTTCACTAATATTGCTGCGTGGAACGACCACCCTGCGGCCTGTTGGGATGAGGTAACTAGCGCCCCTGTCTTGATGACGTGGGACGATCCGGTTAAGATTTACCAAATCCAGCTATCCCAGAATCTCTCTAGGATCTCCGGTCTTGTGGTGGAGAACCCCACTAAATTGATGGTCGCTGCACGGGTTGACTCTGTGATTACTGCGGCGATGGCATTGGGCACAAACCCAGTCATTCACTTCTACGCACACAAGAACAAGACCAACTCCGGGGAGATAGATCGGGACGAGTTCATGTGGATGATGCAGAGGCTTATGTGGGACGACCGAGTAAGCGTAATGACGTTCCGTGAGTC
>ERZ889078.1410-NODE-1410-length-19115-cov-13.004512_pt1 | contig 19115 bp, 14 predicted proteins | sample MGYA00521266_ERZ889078 | MGnify/ENA primary metagenome ERZ889078 (study PRJEB32303, sample SAMEA104408618) | aquatic metagenome | biome: Brackish water; feature: Pelagic; material: water | place: Baltic Sea | collected 2014-06-16T06:34:00 | depth 76,534 m ...
AATCGTTGACCCGTAAATATGCCGTTGGTGTGATTATTTCTGAGGAAGTGAAAAAGAAATTGACTAATCCTGAGCTTTTTGAGTTCCGTTTTTTGGATGATGCTCCACTCAAGGGCAAAACTGTCCATGTAAAAATCTATGAAGTAAGTTTGAAATAGTCTTAAGCTCTATTTGGTCAATCACAGCTTGACCAAAATAATTCCAATCATTACTAAAACCACACCAATAAGGCGGGTTTTACTGAAGTGTTCTTTCAAGATGATGTATCCAGCCAACGCACCAAAAACCACCGAAGCTTCTCGAACCGCTACAATGCGACTGATGTCGGTAATCTGCATGGCGTAAAGTATAATGAGGTAGCTGCTTGTGGCAATAATGCTGATAAAAATAACGGGCTTTAATTTCGTTTTAAGCGTCATTCTTAGTTCCGCTTTTCTTTTTGTTAACACGTAAGGCATAAATAAGAGTGCCGAAATAATTTGCGCTGCCGCCATAACAGGAATTGGATGAACTTCGGCCACCAAAAGTTTATCCATTATGGTATAACTCATAATGAGAGATCCGCAAATAAGCGCCAGAAAAATGCCTTTTGGGGATGTAGCTATTCTGTTTCTTCGATACGAAAGCACGCCAATTCCAGAAATAACCATGAAAACCCCGAAGCCCGAAACCGTGGTTAAATGTTCGCGAAGGATAACCATTGATAGCAATACAGCGCCCGCAATTCCGCTGCCACGCACAATTGGATAGAGCGTACTGATATCGCCATTTTTATAAGTGAACGTTAATACAAACCCGTAAACGGCATGGAAAACGCCAGTGCATATTAGAAGGACAATCACGAAAAAACTCAATTCTAACTCCTTCAGATAAGGAACAGCCATTAAGCCAGTTACAACCGAACTAAATAAAAACGAGAGGTAGATAATGCTGTAGTTACCCGCGTGTTTTTTGGCAATGAAGTTCCAAGTAGCGTGTAAAACAGCACTAGTAAGAACTAAAAGAAAGGTCAGAGTTGACACGGTTCGAAGTAAGGCAATAATTACTTTAGCGGCTCAAATAAGATGAACATGAAAGGACCGATTTCCAAATTTGCAGAAGAACATTTTCGCCATTTCAACGCAGCCGCTTTAATGGATGCAGCTAAGGGTTACGAAACCCATTTAGCCGAAGGCGGAAAAATGATGATAACGCTCGCTGGTGCAATGAGTACAGCCGAATTAGGACGCTCATTAGCTGAAATTATTCGCCAAGGAAAAGTGGATATCATTTCTTGCACAGGCGCCAATTTGGAAGAGGATCTTATGAACCTAGTTGCGCACGACCATTACAAGAGAGTCCCAAATTACCGAGACCTAAGTCCCCAGGACGAATGGGACCTTCTAGAAAATGGATTTAATAGAGTTACAGATACGTGTATCCCTGAAGAAGAGGCGTTTAGAAGACTTCAAAAACACATTTTTAAAGTATGGAAAGATGCGCAAGATGCAGGCGAAAGATTCTTGCCACATGAATACATGTATAAGATTCTTTTGAATGGCGATCTGGAGCAGTATTACCAAATAGATCCAAAGAACTCTTGGATGTTAGCTGCGGCCGAAAAAAACCTTCCAATCATCTGCCCAGGATGGGAGGACAGCACTATGGGAAACATTTTCGCGTCTTATTGCTACAAGGGCGAGTTGAATCCTTCAACCGTAAAATCTGGAATTGAATACATGATGTGGCTTTCGGACTGGTACATCAAAAACTCAGACGGAAAAGGAGTTGGGTTCTTTCAAATAGGTGGAGGAATTGCTGGCGATTTTCCAATTTGTGTTGTGCCAATGCTTTACCAAGATTTGGAAATGAAGGACATTCCTTTTTGGAGTTATTTCTGCCAAATTTCTGATAGCACAACCAGTTATGGTTCATATTCTGGGGCTGTTCCAAATGAAAAAATTACATGGGGAAAGTTGGATATCAACACCCCGAAATTCATTGTAGAGTCTGACGCAACTATTGTTGCTCCGCTCATTTTTGCTTGGCTTTTAGACTGGTAATTACCTAACTTTTTTACGTGCTTCACGGAGTAAAAGCAATGAAATTATCGACTAATTTCATGCCTCTTCAACCCCAACTATGAAGCACATTTTTACCCTCGCTGTATTTCTCGTTTTGTGTGAGATAAAGGTCTGCGCGCAAGATAATATGGGAATTGGGACGCTTAACCCAGACCCCTCCGCCATATTGGAGGTTAGAAGCACAGATAAGGGAGTTCTCTTGCCAAGACTTACGTCCGCCCAGAAAAATTCAATCCCGAGTCCAGCACAAGGCTTATTTATTTTCGATACAACCACCGAGTCATTTTGGTATTTCGATGGAACGCTGTGGGTTGAAGCTCTTGGACCTATCGGTCCAACTGGACCAACAGGCCCTCAAGGCCCTCAAGGCCCGGTCGGAATTCAAGGAGTTGTCGGTCCAATAGGTGCGACAGGTTCGCAAGGCCTCCAAGGTTTACAAGGAGCACAGGGTCCAACGGGTGTTCAAGGAATAGTAGGCCCTATCGGCCCACTAGGGATTCAAGGTTCTACCGGCCCACAAGGATTGGTAGGTCCTACTGGTATACAAGGAATTCAAGGGCCAATTGGGCCAACAGGAATACAAGGCGTTCAAGGCCCAACCGGTCCATCTGGTTCCTCCAGCTATAATATTTCATTAACGTCTAATCCTGATGGCACTTATTCGATAACAGATGATGGAGGAACGCTTACAACAACCTCAGGGTCGTGGCTAACAACCGGAAATTCGGGAACCAATCCTGCAGCCAATTTTATCGGAACAACAGACAATCAACCTCTGGTTGTGAGAACCAACAATACCGAGAAAATGCGCGTATTGGGCAACGGGGATGTTTGGGTTGATGGTGCAAAACCAGTTTTGCTAAGAAGATTCTTCTGCAATAATTGCGATAATCCAAATAGGAATACAGGCGTTTCGGCCACAGATTATATCGCTTTTATTGGGGGTGTTTATCCTACTGGAGGAGGAGATTCTGAAAGTACGCGAGCCAGGATGTATGTGAATGGTGGGACATGGTGGTTTAAGGGAGACCTTGAAAGTGTAAACAATGAAGATTGGAGTATTGATGTTGTTTTTGTTAAAATTGAAATAGTTGATGATCAACGGCCAGCGTCAAGCAATGGTGGCGGTACAGGTTTCTGATGAAATTGCTTTTGCTCATATCGTTTTTTTGTGCCAACATGGCAATGGCTCAACAGCGCGTTGGAGTAGGAACATTTTCTCCTGATCCATCCGCACAATTAGACCTTTTTGCGCAAGATAAGGGAGTGCTCATTCCTAGAATGACCAGCACACAACGGAACATGATTCCTAATCCAACTAATGGGTTGTTGGTTTTTGATATTACAACCACTGGGTTTTGGTATTTCGATGGTGTACAATGGATACAACCTTTCGGGCTAACTGGTCCACAAGGCTCAGTTGGAGTTGTTGGTATTGATGGACCAACAGGACCGCAAGGACCAGCAGGTCAGCCTGGAAATGTGGTGGGTGCACAGGGAGTTTTGGGCGTTACTGGCCCACAGGGCTTGCAGGGAAACCCCGGACCAGCAGGGCCTCAAGGTTTAGTAGGAATTGACGGAGTTACTGGTATTATTGGTCCTCAAGGACCACAAGGTACAACAGGCGTGCAAGGCTTAGGTGGAATTTCTGGTGTAACAGGACCAATAGGCAATCAAGGCCCGCAAGGAACTTTAGGAACAATTGGTGCAACCGGGCCACAAGGTATTGTTGGTGTTTTAGGACCAACCGGACCAATGGGACCTCCAAGCTTTAACACAGCAATAGCCATTAGTTCCGTTGGAATTTTATCAGTCACTGACCCACAATCAACGCTCTATTCACAACAAGCTGCTTGGATGATGGAGGGCAATGCAGGCACAAATCCGGCCAATAATTTTGTAGGAACTACCGATAATCAAGCGTTGAACATCTCCACTTCAGCGGCTGAAAGAATGCGGGTTTTAGGGAGCGGAGATGTTTGGGTTGACGGCAGTAAACCATTTCTAGTAAGAAGGTTCTTTTGCAATGGGTGTGATAATCCGAACAAGAATACGGGTGTATCTACGGCTGATTATGTGGCTTTCATTGCTGGATATTATCCAACAAGTAACAATGGAGATTCCGAATCTACAAGGTATCGGATGTATAGTAATGGTGGTACATGGTGGTTTAAAGGCGATTTGGAAGACCCAGGTAATGAAGACTGGAGTATAGACGTGATGTTTGTAAAACTAGAAATGACCGATGACCAAAGACCAGCATCGGCTCAAGGAGGTGGAACAGGGTTTTGAGTATGATTATGAAAAAACACATATCAATAATTGTTCTGGTTATGTCTGCTTTGATTGTGCAGGCCCAGCAACAGAATATGGGCGTTGGAACCCTAAATCCTGACCCCTCAGCCTTGTTGGAGCTAAAGGCAAACAATATGGGATTGCTTATTCCAAGGATGGCTACCAACGAAAAACTTGGGATCCTAGGCCCGTCAACAGGCTTATTGGTTTATGATTTGGACACTAAGTCTTTCTGGTACTTTGATGGCACAATTTGGGTAGAGGCCATTGGCCCACAAGGACCTCAAGGACCAATCGGTCCGCAGGGAATTGCGGGCACAATAGGTGTTGATGGCGTCACTGGACCTACCGGCCCGCAAGGTCCGGCAGGGGTAAATGGAACCCAAGGAATTACTGGCGCAATTGGCCCACAAGGCCCAATAGGAGCTCAAGGAAGTACTGGCCCAATAGGGTCGCAAGGTCTAGTTGGGGCAACAGGCCCGATAGGATTGACTGGAGCTACTGGAGCGCAAGGCATTCAAGGAATTCTTGGCTCAACTGGTGCACAGGGTATTCAAGGCCCAACAGGGCCTACTGGTGCTACAGGTCCAACCGGAACTTTTACTGGAGGGGCTTTAGGGCAAACTCTTCATCACAATGGAACCGATTGGGTGCCTACAAGCAATCTTTTTCATGACCCGAACACCAATAATTTAGGAGTTGGAACAACTACAGCTACTGTCTCATTTGAAGTTGCCACTACCGATGCAATTGGTGTGCCTTCGGGAACATCGGCACAAAGGCCAACTGGAACTATTCCAACTGGAGCAATGCGCTGGAATACCGATTTGAGCGCCATGGAAGTTTATACAGGATCGGTTTGGTTAAACATCAATACTCCGCCAATTGGAGCCACATATGTGCAATGGGCGAACGCTGCAGACCCCAATACCATCTATCCGAACACGGTTTGGGTAGCCACAGATATTACCAATGGCAGCTTCATTAGAGCGCGGGGAGGAGGTGCGAACGTTGCTTCTGCAGGAGCGTTAACCGGAACTGTTCAGTCAGATGCTTTTGAAGATCATTCTCACTTGGCCACTGGAACAGCAACTGGATCTGGAGCTTTGAATACTTCTACAGATGGTGCACATGCTCATGATTGGGGAGGATGGTGGAGTAATGACGATTCACGGCAGTATTCTACAGCTACAGGAAATGGAGATGGTAACGGTAACACTATTTCTGATGGCGTTATTTGGTGGGGTGGTGTAAATGGAACTACCACGGACTACACCACATTGCAGACCATTGCAGGAGGTAACCACAATCATGGAGGAACCACCTCCGGGGCCAACGCCTTCAGTGGAAATGTTTGGATTCCTTATGACGATAATTTGAGTTCAAACTCACAGAATATTACTTCTGGAAACAGTGCTTCCACTTGTGGAAGTGGTTGGAATGGAAACGAAACATTTGGCAATTTCTTGGGCCGATTAGGAGACAATTGCATGGGGCATAATCATACTATTTCAGCTTCTGGAGACCATCAACATGGCACAAACATGTATGCTCATCGGCATTGGCTTAAGCAGCGTACCACAACAACAAGTGCCGGGCACGCCCATACAATTGCGGATCATACTCATGCGGTGGGTGTCACGGTTGATGGAGCATCTACAGGTACAGTTGACACCGAAACACGGCCAGAAAATGTGGCTGTTATATTTTGGAGGAGAGTAGGCTAATGAAGGGGCTACTACATATCGCTTTAATTCTTGTGCCCTTGATAACGCTTGGGCAAACCGAGTTTGTGGTTAACAATGGTGTTGATATCCGTATTAACCCTGGTTGTCAAGTCATTCTTGCCGAAGGAGGAATTCAAAACAATAGCGGCCAACTGTCTAATGCTGGAGAGTTGGTGATCGAAGGCAATCTACTCAATGACGGAACTTTGATAGGCGGAGCATCTTCTGGATTATTCCGTGTGCTTAACGATGTTGAAAACAACGGACAAATGCAGCCGGGTCAAAGTGAGTTTGAGCTTAACGGTGATGATCAATTCTTGCGAGGAAGCAATCAGCTCTATTTCTACGATCTTACCTTGATTGGAAGCGGTGTGAAATACTTGCTTCAAAATATTTCTACCTCAGGAACTCTCAATATTACGGATAGGGAATTAGCGGCTGGGCCTAATACAGCATTTCATGGCAACACATCCGCGGCATCTGTTCTTGCAATTCATAATCAAGGTTTTGTGAGTGCAAGTGTTGGCGGAGGTCTTTCTAGGGCGACCAATGCTACCCAAGATTATTACTTCCCAGTCGGGACTACGCAAAATGCTTTCCGTGTTCGTCCAATTACCATCGCGCCAAACGGAGGGGCAAACACGTATAAAGTTCGGTTTGCTTATCCTACACCAAACGCACTACAGCGCAGGCCAGAGCTTTACTATGTGAACCCTGTTTTTTACCATCATATCGTGCGGACAGATGGAGCATCGGCAGGCACCGTTACCATCTTTTTTGATGAGGCAGAGGATGGAGCGTTTCAAACGCTCGCAAGTCAAGAATCGAGTTTTTGGAGAGAGATTCCTGGTTCAATTGAAGGGCCATTTTTCGGCACTGCCCCCGAACTAGCATCATTCAAAACCCCGGGCTGGGATTTCGGTACTCCCGAAATTGCTCTGGCAGCCTTAGCGTCAGAATTATTTGTTCCAAACGTTTTCTCCCCTAATGAAGATGGACGAAACGATGTTTTTAAACCTCGAGGGACGAACCTGTTTGAATACAATCTCAGAATTTATGACCGTTGGGGAAATAAGGTTTTTGAAGCTGATGATATTGAAGATGGTTGGGATGGAACATTGAACGGAAAGCCGCTGAATAGTGGGGTATTTGTCTATTACATTCTCTCAGGAGGAGAATTGGTTTCTAAAGGAAATGTGACGCTTTTGAGATGAGAATCGTTTTCACATACCTCTTTATGCTCGCCTGTTTTCAAGGGTTCTCGCAAGATATTCACTTCGTACAGTTTACAGAAATACCACAGTTGGTTAATCCTGGTCAAACAGGCGTTTTTGATGGAAACGCAAGAGCGATTATCAATTATCGAGATCAATGGGCAACGGTAGACGCGCCATACAGAACTTTTGGTTTTAACTACGACCATCGCATTAGACCCAAAAAACTGAACAAGAAAGCAACACTGGCAGTTGGAATCGCAGCGTACCGAGACGATGCTGGAGATTTAGGACTTCACACAACATCTGGCGTAATAAGCCTTTCAAGTACCTTGATTCTAACAAGGGAACACTTCCTTACCGCGGGTATTCAAACTGGAATCATTTATCGCGGAGTTGACATGACCAACGCAATTTGGGGAAGCCAGTATGACGGTGATAATTATGACCCAACAATTGCTTCAGGCGAGGTTGGTCAGTTCAATAATTTCATATCACCCGATGTCTCTTTCGGTTTCGCTTGGAACATGGATAAACCCTTGGGCGTAGGGCCTTTTCGAACACTTAAGGTAAGAGCAGGATCTGGGCTGTTTCATCTCAACCGTCCGAAGCAAAAATTTAACCTGACTGAAGACGATAAATTACATCTGCGTTGGACAATACATGCTGATGCAATGATGGGTTTGGGAAACGGAAGAAGCTACGTTGTGCCAATGTTTCTTTTCCAACTGCAAGGACCGTCAACCGAAGCTGTTTTTGGCGCATTGTACCGCTTTAGCCTGAAGGAAGCAGCAAGAGTAACTGGTTTTGTAAAAGGTGGAGCTATTAGCTTGGGCGCAACTTACCGATGGGGAGATGCCATCACCCCAATTCTTGCGGTAGAATATCTCTATTTCAGATTAGGAGTAAGCTACGATGTTACAGTATCTAAACTCTCAAAAGCCACAGGGTTTCAGGGTGGATTAGAAGTTTCTCTTAAATTCATCGCTTCAAATGGATTTTATTTCTCTGGCAGACAGTCGAGAAAGTAGAAATTGGCAAAATGAATAAACACGTATTAGCAGTATTATTTTTGGCGTTTTCGTACGCCTCTTACGCGCAAGACAACAATGTTGGAATCGGAACAATTACCCCTGAGCCAACATCTATACTAGATATTTCTTCGGATGACAAAGGTGTTCTGGTGCCTAGGTTAAACACCCTACAAAGGTTGGCTATTACGGCTCCTGCTCAGGGATTGTTGGTTTATGACACCGATTTGGATTGTTTTTTCTTTTTCAGCGCGGCCTCAACTGCTTGGGAAAACCTTTGTTCTGGTGGAGGTTCTATGGGACCAACTGGACCTACAGGCCCACAAGGTTTAATTGGAACACCAGGACCTCCGGGCGCTGCAGGTCCTGCTGGTCCAGCAGGAACTAATGGTTTACCGGGTACAAATGGCACCACAGGTCCAACGGGTCTAACTGGACCCAATGGTTTAGATGGAGCTACCGGTCTTCAAGGAATTGCAGGGGTGACGGGCCCAACAGGTCCATCTGGAACTGGACCAGCTGGTCCGCAGGGACCAACTGGCGCAAATGGACAAGATGGGCCAACAGGTGCCACGGGACCTCAGGGTGTAACAGGACCAACAGGTGCTCAGGGAGTTACCGGAACTGCCGGAGCAAATGGAGTAACCGGTGCTCAAGGCGCAACTGGTACTGCAGGAATTAATGGAGCTACTGGTTCGCAAGGGGCTACAGGAGCAAACGGGCTAAATGGAGCTACTGGACCAATAGGACCGTCAGGTCTTCAAGGAACAACAGGATCTACGGGAGCACAAGGCCCAACTGGTCCAACGGGAGCTACAGGGCCGTTGGTTTCTGGTTCTGTCAATCAAACTCTCAGATATGATGGTACGAATTGGGTTGCAAATTCTACTGTTTGGAATGATGGAACCAATGTGGGCGTTGGTACAACCAACCCCCAAGCAACCCTAGAAGTAAATGGTGCAGTATTTGGTCAAATGAGGCATTGGAGTATTCATTCGTTCAACAACCAAGCGTTCCAAAACGGAAACGGGATACTTTGGGTGCCAGCAAATGGAGATGGTGCAGACGATAACCCAACGGGAATCGGTTCGCCAGGAAACGATTATAGAGATCGTTGGGCCGCACCATTCAATGGTCGACTTCTCAAAATCGTAGTACGTGTCGGAGATGATAGCAATGGCGGAGAGGAATTAAAATGTCGTATTTCTATTGATATCAACGGTGTGATTTCCACATCTACTACCGCTTTTAATCTTAACCAAAACGAATCTGGTTCTATGACGGTGCCAACTAACTGGATCTTCAACGAGGGTGACTTGGTCGGAGTTGGTTTGCGATTTGATGATGACGCATTATGCAACGGAGGCGATTGCTATGTAGAAGACACCAACTATTTCGTTTCCCTAGTTTGGGAGTACGATATTTACGAATAGATACAATCAATAATTGGTTTTACGAATGCCTCGTCCTTCATAGGTCGGGGCATTTTCTATATTTGATATTCGCACAAAAAGAGACTTATGATTGAGAAGATAAATTCGCTTGAAGAGTACCATCAGCAATCCGCAAGAGCTATAAAAGACCCAGAGGGTTTTTGGAATGAAAAAGCTGAAACCTTCAACTGGAAAAAGAAGTGGGACAAAACCCTCGAATGGGAATTTGACACACCTTCAATAAAGTGGTTTCAAGGTGGAAAGCTGAATATCACAGAGAATTGCCTCGACCGTCATTTAGAAACGCGCGGAGATCAGGTTGCCATCTTGTTTGAGCCAAATGATCCGAACGAGAAAGCCGAGAAAATCACCTACAAACAGCTGCACAGCAGAGTTTGTGCTTTCGCAAATGTGCTGAAACGCAACGGAGCCAAAAAAGGTGATAGAATCTGTCTTTACATGCCAATGACGCCTGAGTTGGCAATTGCCACTTTGGCTTGTGCAAGAATTGGAGCAATTCACTCTGTAGTATTTGCTGGTTTTTCGGCACGTTCTCTCGAAGACAGAATTAATGATGCAACCTGCAATATTGTGGTTACGGGCGATGGCGCATATCGAGGAGCCAAAACCATCGATTTAAAAGGAATTGTAGACAAGGCGCTAGAAACCTGCCCATCAATTAAGAAGTGCATTGTTCAGAAAAGAACTGGCGCTTCGGTAAACATGAAAGATGGACGAGACGTCTGGCTGGATGATGAGCTGAAGCACGTAAATGATGATTGCCCAGCCGAAGAAATGGATAGCGAAGACATGCTTTTCGTGCTTTACACTTCAGGATCTACGGGTAAGCCAAAAGGGGTTGTACACTCATGCGGAGGTTACATGGTTTATGCGGAGTATAGCTTTAGAAATGTGTTTCAGTACCAAGAAGGAGATGTGTATTGGTGTACTGCCGATATCGGTTGGATAACCGGACATACGTATATCGTTTACGGGCCGCTTTTAGCTGGTGCAACTACCGTGATGTTCGAAGGTGTTCCAACTTACCCAGACGCAGGTCGTTTCTGGGATGTTTGCGACAAGCATCAAATCAATTTATTCTATACTGCTCCAACCGCGATCCGAGCTTTAGAGGCTTACGGATTGGATTACGTGAAACCGTACAAACTAGATAGTTTACGCGTACTTGGTTCCGTAGGAGAACCAATAAATGAAGAAGCTTGGCACTGGTATGATGAAAACATTGGCAAAGGGAAATGCCCAATCGTAGATACATGGTGGCAGACAGAAACGGGCGGTATTATGATCTCCCCATTGGCAGGAATTACCCCTTTAAAACCAAGCTATGCGACCCTTCCGTTACCAGGAATTCAACCATGTTTGGTTGATGCAGATGGCAATGAAATTGAAGGTAACGATGTGCAGGGAAATCTATGCATGAAATTCCCTTGGCCTAGCATGTTGCGTACGACTTACGGAGACCATGAGCGCTGCAAACAAGTATACTTCTCAACCTATCCTGGCAAGTATTTTACGGGAGATGGCTGCCGAAGAGATAAAGATGGATACTACCGAATTACAGGGCGTGTTGATGATGTAATTAACGTTTCTGGTCATCGATTTGGAACTGCTGAAATTGAAGCAGCGATTGATGAGCACGAAAACGTGGTAGAAACGGCCGTGGTCGGTTATCCACACGACATCAAGGGACAAGGAATTTACGCCTACGTTATTTGCAATAAGCCGCCAACGGATATGGATGCATTTCTCAAGGAAATCAACGCTGTCGTGATTGAAATAATTGGACCGATTGCTAAGCCAGACAAGGTTCAAGTAGTAAATGGTTTGCCTAAAACTCGCTCAGGTAAAATCATGCGTAGAATTTTAAGAAAAGTAGCCGAAGGCGATGTATCCAATTTGGGAGACACATCAACATTGCTTGACCCTTCAGTTGTTGAAGAAATTAAAGCTGGCGCAGGGTTGTAGAACACAGATTGGACTGATAAAAATGATTTTCATGATTTCTTTTTATTCAAGAACATGACCGAGTACCTGCATTCGGAACTGACCGGAAAAATCATAAAAGCGTTTTACAATGTTTATAATGAGCTCGGCTACGGTTTTTTGGAAAAAGTATATGAAAAAGCCATGCTGATTGAACTTGATGGGCTCGGTTTAGAATGTTCTGCACAGCATTCAATTAAGGTGTATTATGACGGTCATGAAGTCGGTGAATACTATGCCGATATTTTGGTTGAAAACAAGGTTATTATAGAACTGAAATCTGCAGACGGTCTAAGAGAAGAGCATGAAGCTCAACTTCTCAATTATCTAAGAGCAACGAATGTGGAGGTTGGACTTCTGCTTAACTTCGGCAAGAAGCCAGAACACAAACGAAAACTATTCGAAAACCGACTTAAGTAGACCACAGATTAGACTAATTAGACTGACCGTGTTTTGCATTAACCAATAATCAAATCAGATTTTATCTGTCCAATCAGCTAAATCTGTGTTCTATCCATATGACACAACAAGACCCTTCCGAAGACAAAAGACTATTTCTGCTAGATGCTTTTGCGCTTATTTACAGAGCATATTTTGCGTTTGCAGGTAACCGAGTAGATCGTCATGGCGTTCGTTCTGCTGGATATACAATGGTCAATTCAAAAGGCCAGAATACATCTGCCGTTTTCGGTTTTACAAACACGCTTTTAGAACTTCTCGAAAAGGAAAAGCCATCTCACATAGCAGTGGTTTTTGATATGCCGGGTGCTACAAACCGACAAATAGAATACACCGAATACAAGGCTAATCGTGCGCCAATGCCAGACGATTTGCGCGATAGCTTGCCATACATTCGAGATTTAGTCAAAGGCTTCAATATTCCTGTTTTGGGAGTTGAAGGGTTTGAGGCTGATGATGTAATCGGAACCCTCGCCAAAAAGGCAGAAAAAGCAGGTTATACAACCTACATGGTTACACCAGATAAGGATTACGGCCAACTTCTTTCAGACAAAATTTACATGTACAAACCAGCCCGAATGGGTAACGGAATTGATGTGGTTGGTCCGAAAGAATTCTGCGAAAAGTATGGCTTAGCGCATCCTGAACAGTTCATTGATGTGTTGGGAATGTGGGGCGATGCTGTTGACAATATTCCGGGCATTCCGGGAGTGGGAGAAAAGACTGCTATTAAGTTCATTCAGGAATACGGTTCGATGGAAGGATTGTATGAGAATGTAGACAAGCTGAAGGGAAAAATGCAGGAGAAGGTTGCCGAGAATAAGGAGCAGGCTTTCATGTCTAAAATGCTTGCTACAATCATTTTGGATGTACCCGTTGAATTTGATGAGGACGATCTGATTATGGAAGAGCCGAACAAGGAAGCTTTGGCTGAGTTGTTTGCTGAATTGGAGTTCAGAACCATTGCAAGAAAAGTGTTAGGTCAAGAAGTGGCAGTTACGCAAGCGGCAAAACCTGCAACTGCTAAATCTGCGGCTTCTGGTCAGATAGATATGTTTGCTTCTAGCGACACGGTTGTTGAAACCGCTGAAGGTTCCGGATACAAGACTTTGGCAAACACTGACCATGATTACCAATTGGTTGATACGGCTGAAAAGCGGCAAGAATTGATTGCTGCGCTATCCAAAGCAGAAACCATTTGTTTTGATACAGAAACAACAGGACTTGATACGCTAACCGCTCAACTTTTGGGCATAGCGTTTTCAATCGAAAAGGGAAAAGCATTTTATGTTTCAATTCCTGATAATGAAGATGAAGCGAAAGCCGTTTGTGCTGAGTTTCAATCTGTTTTTTCGGATGACAAAAAAACCGTGATTGCCCAGAATTTGAAGTACGATTTGTGCATCATGCTTCGGTATGATGTGACCATTTCTGCCAAGACTTTTGACACCATGATTGCGCATTATCTGATTAATCCGGACATGCGTCATGGAATGGATTTGCTGTCCGAAACCTACCTCGGATATCAACCGCAATCCATCACAGAATTGATAGGGAAAAAAGGGAAAAATCAGGGCACAATGAAAGATGTGTCGTTAGAAAAAGTGACCGAATATGCAGGAGAAGATGCAGACATCACGCTTCAGTTATTTGAAGAGTTTAGTCCATTGTTGGATGAAGTAGAAGCACGCAAGCTTTTCAACGAAGTTGAGATGCCACTCATTCCTGTGCTTGGGGCGATGGAAATGGAAGGAATTAAGCTGGATGTTCCTGCGCTGAAGGCAATGTCGGAAGAGCTGAATACCGACCTCATTCGATTACAAACCGAAATAAAAGAATTGGCAGGAGTTGATGACTTCAATATTCAGTCGCCAAAGCAATTGGGCGAAGTGCTTTTTGACCATCTAAAGATTGATGATAAAGCAAAAAGAACCGGTAAAACAAAGCAGTATAAAACAGGCGAGGAAGTCCTAAGTAAATTGGTTGGAAAACACCCGATTGTTCCAAAGATTTTGGACTATCGTTCGGTTCAGAAGCTCAAATCAACCTATGTAGATACGCTTCCAGAATTAGTCAATCCTCAAACGGGAAGAATCCACACAAGTTATAATCAAGCGGTTGCTGCAACGGGTCGTTTGAGTTCGGATAAACCAAATTTGCAGAACATTCCCATTAGAACAGAACGAGGACGAGAGATTAGAAAAGCGTTCATCCCACGAAGTGAAGATTACGTTTTGCTCGCTGCGGATTACTCACAAGTGGAACTTCGCATTATAGCAGCGTTAAGCAAAGACGCACCGATGATTGCTGCCTTCAAGGATGGACAAGATATTCACGCTGCAACGGCTGCCAAGGTTTTCGGAGTAAAACTAGAAGAGGTGGACCGTGAAATGCGAAGTAAGGCAAAGGCTGTAAACTTCGGTTTGATGTACGGCCAGTCTGCATTTGGATTGGCTGATAATTTGGGTATTTCAAGAACCGAAGCGCGCGATATTATTGATGAATACTTCAAGCAATTTCCGACTATCCGTGACTATATGGATAGCAATATTCAGTTTGCTAAGGAAAACGGATATGTGGAAACCATTATGGGGCGCAGGCGCTATTTAAGAGACATCAACTCAAACAATCAAACGGTTAGAGGATATGCTGAGCGAAACGCCATTAATGCACCTATTCAGGGCTCGGCTGCAGATATCATAAAAGTGGCAATGATTAACGTTTATGCCGAGATGCAAAAGCGACAGATGAAGTCAAAACTGCTTCTTCAAGTACATGATGAACTTGTTTTTGACGCTCACAAAGACGAATTGGACGAACTCAAGAAGCTTGTTAGCGAAAAGATGGTCAATGCAGTGAACCTTGAAGTGCCAATGGTCGTAGACATGGGAGTTGGACAGAATTGGCTCGAGGCTCATTAGTCAGGTTGCAGACAATTTTGGAAACATTAAATTTATCCTCAATCAACCAGAAAATAAGACCGGAATGAGAACGAACTTGTTGAATTATGTAGCCTTATTTGCCTTCTTAGGTATTCTGGGGTCTTGTGCTTCTGAGCCAAAGCCGGAGGTAACGGAAGAAGTTGCTGTGGAGCAGGAAATGTCTGAGGAAGACCTGGCACAAGCAGATGCGATGATTAAAAACATGCCATCGCCAATTGAAATGGCAATATTGGTGAAGCACGCAGGTGGTGAATACAACGCCAAATTGCTTAATGACGTAAAGAACCTTGACCGATACGTAACTACTGGCAAGAAAACGCTAAACATGGGCATTTACAGTTCTGATGTAGGATACACATCGCTTTATAAGCAGACGCAGGAAACCGTATTTTATCTGGACAACGTGCGTAAACTATCAGATGCTATAGGTCTTTCAGATGCGTTCGATCAATCAATGTTCAATCGGGTAGAGGCAAACATTGAAAATCGCGATTCATTACTTCAAATTCTGAGTTCGTCATATGATTTAGCCAATCAATATTTGAAGGAAAACAACAGGATGAATACTTCGGCTTTGATGATTGCCGGTGGTTGGATAGAGTCTATGTATTTGGCTTCAAATTTAGGAGAAGCAGGACAGCGACCAACCGCGATTATTTCACTCAGAATACTAGAGCAAGACGTTGTATTGCAAAAGCTGATTGTTTCTATGAAAATGGTAAACGATGATCCGCTGGTTGCAGAATTTGCTTCTAAATTGGAAGAATTGTCTAAGCTTTTAATTGCTAAGAATATTAAGATTGGCGAGGGAGACGATGCTAGCGTAGATGCTGAAAAAATGGAAGCAGTCTACAGCAAAATCGATGAGATTAGAGGCTGGGCAGTGGCCTAATTCAGTTTTATGAAACAAATTAAAACATTACAGAAGCGATCATTTATTTGGTCGCTTTTTTTGTGTCTTAGTATCTCATCTGTACAAGGACAGCACTTCGATTGGGCTCAGAGTATAGGTGGACTAGGGCTTGATGTTGGGCGAGCAATTACAACGGACGATGAGGGAAATGTACTGGTGGTTGGCTCTTTTACTGGGAGCACCCAAATAGCCGACACTTTCCTCACTGGTTCGGGCTCGATGGAATCCTTCGTTGCCAAATTTACCTCGGAAGGAGAATTTCTTTGGGCAAACGTGATTACTGGCCCGGCCGAGGATATGGCTAGAGGAGTAGAGACCGACAATCTTGGGAATGTTTACGTGGTCGGACATTTTACGGACACCGTGGTTTTTATGATTACCGATAATGATACCATGGCCGCTAAATCGGAAGGCATGCAGGATGTCTTCGTGGTAAAATACTCGCCAGACGGAACCGTTTTGTGGCATTTAACTGGAGGCGGTTTAGGAAATGATACTGGAACAGATATAGCCAGATACCCTTGGAGCGGAAAATTGTACGTGTGTGGAGGATTTGAAAAGCGAGCCAAATTTGGAACAGCCACCATCCTTTCTAACGGCCTTACAGATGCGTTTGTAATGAAAGTTGACCCAGATGGTAACGCACATTGGATTCAAAATGGAGGAGGTTTAGAGCATGATATTGCAGCAAGTATTGCCGTTGATCAAACCAATGAATCAATTTACATCGTAGGAGATTTTTACGATCAAGCTCTTTTTGATGGAACAACCCTGCAAGCACTCGGAAGTTCCGATATGTTCCTTGCCAAATACCAGGAAGACGGTAGTATGGATTGGGTAAGAACCAATGGAGGCACTACGGTTGACGTGGCCACTGGGGTAGGAACCGATTTAAACGGGCATGTCTACGTTGCCGGATACTATCAAGGCACCACGTTTTTTCAAGATTTCAGTACTAGCGCGCTCAGTTACAATGACGTTTTTATAAGCCAGTTTGATGGAGATGGAACCTGTAATTGGCTTCGTTCGGCCGGTAGTTATGGCTTAGATAATTGTCTAGGACTAGCTGTAGATTGGGATGGGTCAACCTATCTAACAGGCCTATTCGAGGATTTGATAGTGGCGGATGGAGACTCCACGGTTGGCGATGGTTACGATATTTTCGTGCTTAATTATTCTCCCGAAGGGCAAATAAGATACAGTCGAAAAGCGGGAGCAGGAAGCGCAGACATAGGAATGGCTGCTTGTTTAGGTCCAGACCAAAGTCTTTACATCACCGGATACTACTACTTCTTTGCTGAATTTGATCAAACTACGATTGGCGCAGCAGATCACGGAGACTGCTTTGTTGCAAGAATGACGGACATTCTTGGAATAGAAGAACTCGCAGTAACTGCCGCAGAAAATTGCTTGAATTACAACATTAGGCACAACCAAGTGACAGCAGAATGCTTTTCAAAAGCACAATGGTCTATAAGAAACGTGCTTGGACAAGTTGTAGCAACAGGTCAGTTTAACGGAGGATCTGTTGATGTGTCCATACTGAAATCGGATGTGTATTACATCACGATGGAAAGCGACTTTAAACGCCAAACCATCCCTATCGTAATTCCTTAAGCTGAGACTTTCTGTAACGTACGTTCAATTTGGCCGCTATGTCTTAAAACATGTTGGCGCATGAATTTAACGCTCTGCATTATGCTCAATTTACCAGCTACTGGATGTTTGAATAATTCGTGATCAATAAGTGATTCTTCAACCGATTGATATTCACTTTTCAATTCCAATCGAATAGCATTCCAGTTTTCAACCGCTTCGCCAAAAGATGTGGAGCCCTCATCCAATTTAATCACATTAGGAGCCTTGTACTTAAATGGAAGCGTAATGGCTAAGTTTAAAAAACGTTGTTTCAGACTTGCTGCGAAAGACGCTTTTCTATGACCGCCATGCTTCAGTTTCACTTGCATGTATTTAAGCGCGCCCTCTTCGGCCTTGCTCAGGTGTAATATCACTTCGGTTACAGACCATGCGTCTGCCGCTGGTTTTTTTGTGAGAGTCTCCTCAGAATGATTTTTCAATCCTCCTAGCAGCTCTGTTCGCTCTGCTTCCATTTTTTCAAAAAACGACAATAGATCTTTTCGCGTGGTCATACTGATGGTGGTTTAATTCTGGGATTACTATGGATTCAACCGTCTAATGGGAGCTTTCAATACCAGCGGGTTCCAATAGCTCCAATTACGAAACTCATCAAACTCAACAGCATTTTCAGGTATCCATTTAAGAAAAGATTCCTTGTCAGATTCTTGCAAGATGCTCCAGATATAAGCGGCATGCCAACCCTTGGAAATAATGAGCTTTTGCCTAGCTAAAATTGGAGTAATTGATAAAGGTGAGCCCTCGAAATTTTCCAACAGGCACTGTCTTTTTAAAAGTTGATTATCAAATTCAATATCCAATGATTTAAAACATTTGTTGGCGAATGCAAACTGAATGTCCTGGTCTAGTTTCTCAGGGTCTGCTTTCCACTTTCCGGCAAAAACAATATTGGAACTTCCAGTTACAATCATGGCAGCCGATCGTTTCAGGTCAACGTCATCTGTTTGATTGTAGCAAACCTCTGCATAAAGCCATGCCCATAAATGATTATCAGCTGCAATTAAAAGCTTAGCTGCCCAATAATAGTTCTCGGCAAAGTTTGGTGCATTTAAAATTCCAGATTCTAGAACAACCAAAGCCTCTACAGGCTTTTCCATTTCAATGTTTCTTCGCCCTAATTCTAGGTAAAGAACACCTTCGCTCGGCAGTTTTTGCAGCCCATACCTTAGCGCATCCAGCTCTTTTTTTCTATCGGGATTTGGCGTCTTTTTGTTATCATCTAACTCGTAGTAGCATTGTGCTAATAGTAAATACAAATCGGCCTGAACCTGAGTATGATACTGTAACGGAAAAAGGTATTTCTCCGCCATTTTTGGGTTACCACTTTTTAAATATGCCTTTCCTATTTCAAATGCAAAATCGTAATCCTGAGGTTCAA